>Ga0224497_10001769_pt1 | contig 13377 bp, 12 predicted proteins | sample SF_Jul11_sed_USG_4_FD_167970 | JGI IMG/M metagenome (GOLD analysis project Ga0224497, IMG submission 167970) | Sediment microbial communities from San Francisco Bay, California, United States - SF_Jul11_sed_USGS_13 | ecosystem: Environmental > Aquatic > Marine > Sediment | place: USA... | reverse complement strand
CTGCTTGCCTACCTCGCGCGCTAACGCCGCGATATCTTCTGGTATCTCGGTTTTGCTCATTTACCTTCTCCTTTATCATAGAGATTATCGGCCTATAAGCAGTTACACAATTTAATTTACAGTCTCGTTAGGTCCCGTCTACGGTAATGTTACCGCCGCCAGTTGATCTTTCGACATCAACACCCGCATCATTGTTTTGAGTTCGCTCATTTCGTTTTGCAACACGGAGATTTCTTCGTTTTTCTTTTGATTCTCCTGCCTTAAGACCGCAATGGCCTGATCGTGTTTGTTTCTTAAAGTGTCAATCGCACTAGATTGGACCGATATCTCTTGGTCCTTCTCGACCTTCAATCCCTGTATCGCCGCCAACGCAATACCCTGCGCATCCGTCACCGAAATGTGGGTTCCGTCTCCCAACCCAAATACGTCCCGAAAATCCTCCGCCATCGGACCAATGTGGGGTTTCCCATGTTCGCCTTCCTTAAAACGCCAACGACTGATCGGTAATTCCAACACCCCCGCTAAGATCGCTTGCACCTCCACACTCTCAATCTCCGTCTTGTTCTCCCTCGACGAACTGAACGTCATGTTGCTCGCGTCAATACTCCCGTCCACAAACAGCGTCGCCTGACCACCGCTGCCGTCCAACCGATCGCGCACGATCAATTCCGCTCCCCCCGACCCAATCCGCGAGATCTTAAACGTCCCGTCTTGATCATTTTGAAAAAACCAGTCGAAACGGTTGTTGTTAAACATATCAAATCGAACTCCGCCGTTATTGTCGAGCTTGAATAACGTCCGGTTACCGATTACCGCACTCGCTTCCTCCACCAGGATCTGAGCCGTGCCACTAACGGATTGCACCCGGTAAGGGCAATCCACACTACCCGTACCACCCAGTGCAGTCGTATTGATGGTCGAATTCGTCTCGCAAGTTACCGTCCCGTTCATATTGGCGTTAGTGTTGATACGCATCGTCCCATTTTGATAGGCAAGAACGTCGCCGGTTACGGTTATGTTTGCCGGATTACCTCCAAAGAAATTTGATCCAATTACAAGCGCTGAATCGACGCCAACAAAGTTATCCGGTGCAGTGACCGTTGCTTGACGCATATCAAATGACGAGTTCTGCCAGACGTCGAATCCGATTGCTCCCCCTACAATGGTATTGCCCGTGCCGGTGCTAGCATTGTCTTCACTCGCGTGCGAACCAGCGTAGATCCCAAGTGCTGCTTCAGTTCCGTTATTGGTGATCGAGTTGTTGCCCCTGAACGCCATCATAGATCCCCGAACCGCAAACACGGCCGGACCAATCTCGCCAACGTCTGTGTCATTGGTAATCGTGGAGTTTTGCATACGGATGCTGCTGTCGTCTAAAACCGTCACGTTGCTACATGCATCAGACGTTGGAGCAGTCTGGGTGGTCGAGGTCAAACCGTCGATGTCGACAAATGCGTGACGAGAGACGCAAAAACCCTCGTTCAAATTGCTAAATGTCACATTCCTAAGGTCGACATGCGCTCCCTCGGTAATAAATACGCCTGCGTCTCCGCCGCTGGGGTTTTGCACCGTGAATCCTTCGAGTGTAACTCTGTCCGCACCGCGGACGGATATTTCACCCTGGATGACTCCGCTACCGCCGCCATCGACATCGAGCCCATCCCTACCGATGAAAATATCTTCAACACAGGTCCCGGTAAAGTCGACATCATTGCCCAAATCCAGTTGTGCCTGGATACCGGACCCACCTGAGCCACAGTTAACAACTGCTTGGGCGTGCACCGGGGACGCCCAAGCCATCGCTAATATTAGAATCGCACACAAAGAAATAACGGATATCCGCGATCCGGTGAGTCGACAATAGGCACTACTAATTATACTGGCCATCATAATCCTCCTCCGTTGCTAACATTCGACGTTTTTAAGATAGAAGCTAGAGGACTGAGGGCAGACCCCCCGTCAAGGAGAAATCTAGCGAATAGCTGGAGGAGCTATTGTTGGCTTTAGGAAGAACCGATCGCGAGGCAAACCAGGAAACAAGGCCATCTCGGCTCAGTCCTTCACCTCCGGTTAACACCGTACGCCTCTAGAGTCACAAGGTCAATTGATATCAACAGAGTTCGCTTTTTCGCCCGCATTAGCCAAAAGACGACCTTGCGTAAAGCATTTTTTCTATGCCGGTTTCAGAGGGCGTATGTCACGCTTAGTTGATTTGAGAGATAGCGGCTGATACCGTTACGCTAGAAGGCCTTCAGGACGATTAGATATTTCTAGGCAGCCTGTGACGTGCAACAAAAACTGCGATCTTGCATGGGAAAAATGGGCCTCGTTTGTACTCCATTCATCATTTCTATTGTTCGGTCGTAGAAACGTCTGAAACCTAAATATATTCGTTGTTTGCTTCCATGCTCTTGCGAAACATTCTTCCGTTCCACTCCAGAAAATCGGGTGGCGGATCTCCTATAGCTGAAAACCCTATTCACTCGTCCTCCAAATCGTCTAGGGGTGCCTCCATGCCCATCACTTTCGTCCCCCTCTTTCACCTCTCATAGAACAATGGCTGGACTAACACTACATCGATCGGAATCGGGCCTAGCTCGAGGATATTTTCAACTCTCCGACCAACCTGATTTCTTCCTATCGTTCAGATAAAAGTGGCTTTATACTTCCCATACTTGGGCAGTGTAAGGTCGTTGAACACGAAAGGCTTTTTACGACAGAGAATATTAGTCAGGACTATTGGATTGGCTAGGCCTTTCGAGGGATGTGGAGGGTGAAATTAATTTCGAATTCATGCTGAAGAAGGTGTTGGAAGTGAAAGGGAAGAATCGCCGACTGAATGGCTACCAGTTCTCTTATGTTGTCGAAAAAGCCCGCTGGTATTTGGAGGCGCTTACGCTTCCCAATTACGCTCAGTAGAACAACTGATCGTCGCGATTATGAGGAAAAGCAAGAAGACAGTTCACTTTCTCTCTGCGGCCGACCGGATAAACTATGGAGATCTTTTGTTTCCCATTATCTTTCAACGGGTTTTCGATGAGGAGAATTATGAAGTCTCCAACTACGGAATTGTGAAATCTAATTTCAGCCATTTTGGTGCGCTGCCGACGGCCTCATACCGGAATCTGCAAAAAGCGGTTAAAGAAAAGGGAGGGAACGTTGTTATTGGCGGGGGCGAAGTGTTTTTTGCCGGCTGGAACACGTTGTTCCGATTCATCAGCCGGAGTTATTCATTTTTAGGTAGATCAGACTCCATTAACCGTATTCTGGCAAAGCTGAACGTTGCCCGGCGATTATTATCCAGCGGCGGTGTGCTTTACCCTTGTACGCCGTCGCCGCATGAATTGGGGAATGCTCACGTGAGCATAATTTATAATTCCGTCGGCGGGAGATTTATCGAGAAGCGGCGGGATAATGACAAACTGAGCTCCAATTTGCTGTCGGCAAAATATATCTCTGTAAGAACCCGTGTGACGCAGGACTCACTGCGTGAATTTGGAGTCGATTCGATTCTTGCCCCAGATTCCGCCTTGATTATGTCTGATTTTTTTAAACTGGAGGATCTAGCGGGAAAAATTACGATAGACCGGTCTGGCTTACCTGAAAAATATGTCGTTTTCCAGATGGGCGTTAGTAAGGGGCCGGAGGACCTGAAGCAGTTTGCTCTCATGCTGGATCAACAGTTAGAACTGCTTGATGTTGACGCGGTTTTGTGCCCGATAGGCATGGCTCCAAATCATGATGATCAGAAAATTCTCGGAAGAATCAGGGCGGCGTCCCAAAGATTTCACCTCAGAATTCCCGGGAATCTGTTTGACGTCATGTATTTGGTTGCCTCCTCCAGAGCGTATATCGGAACGAGTTTGCATGGAATAATCACCGCTCAGAGTTTTAATGTCCCCTTTGTCCCCTTAAATAAAGACCTTGTGAAGTTGGATTCTTATTGCGCCACTTGGATTGGGGACTTGTGCACGGGTTGCCTCGGGTTTGATGAGATAGATCAGTTGGAAACGATATTGAGCAATTGGAAGTCAGAAGAAATATCAAAGAAAACGACCCGTCAAAAGAGGATGGTTTATCAAAATTTCGACAGAATAAAAATGGAAATGACCTGAGGAAGGCGTTAGCAATCTGGGTCATACTTGGATGCCTCTGGAAAGTCAAGGCACATAAATTCAAAGTAAGTAAATCTTGGTAAATGCCATTGGCAAGCCAAAGATTTATAGACCATTCCGAGTGTTAGGGTTTTGGATTGATGATTTGTATTTCCTTCTGTCCATCGAACTAGAAACTGCTCGGAATTCATTCCCTCGAGCGATCCGTGTGGCCTGATGGTGTTGTACTCCTCGAGCCCATGATGGATCACTACCCGGGCCTCAGTCAGCGAGGTGAACAACCAGTGGTCCAGACAAGTGATGCGAATGATAGAGTTGAAGCTTTTATTGTATGCGTTCTGCCAAGAACTGCCCGGATCGATGTAGTGGGTATTGACCTGCTTGGCCTTTAGCCATGTCTGTACAGCGGTCGCTTGGACATGATTCGGGGGGCGGTCCCGTATTGGTGATCGGAATGCATCGAAGTGGTACATCGTGCCTGACCGGCTGCCTGCAGGAAGCGGGGCTGGAACTGGGTGAGGTGAACAATCAGGCGGAATTCAATAAAAAAGGAAATAAGGAAAACCAGGCGATTATGCGGCTCAATGATGCTGTACTAGCCCACAACAATGGTAGCTGGCAGCAGGTGCCCATTAGTATTGAGTGGAGCGCGAACGACAAGCGCCGTCGAGATTTGATATTAGCGTCTTATCCAGAGGATCGCTTGTGGGGTTTCAAAGATCCACGCACCACAATAACGCTGGATGGATGGCTCGAGGCACTGCCGAATGCGCGGCTCGTCGGTTCAGTTCGCCATCCCTGGGAGGTCGCTAATTCCCTGGCATGTCGGAATGGAATACAACTAAAACGAGGACTCGATCTTTGGACAGACTATAATCGACAGTTATTGCGCATTATCAAAAGCCGGCCCGTACTCTTGGTGAGATTCGGCGTCGATAGCAATGAATACTTACGTAACGTGCGTGCAATGTGTCGATCGCTCGGACTTCGCTCGGATGTGGACATGAGGTTTTTTGAAGAGCGATACCGGGTTCAACGGACAGATAACACGATGAGATTATCGCCCGCGCAGTTGGCGATTTGGGAACAACTAGCACAGATGTCGCATCGAACCCAAAACACGGTCAACTCGTAAACGCCTGAATCCCCGTCTGCGCTCGGCCCAAAATCAGAGCATGGATATCGTGGGTGCCTTCGTACGTGTTGACGGCTTCCAGATTCATCACGTGGCGAATCACATGATACTCGTCGGCGACACCATTCGCGCCGTGCATATCCCGCGCTACGCGCGCGATGTCCAATGCCTTACCGCAATTGTTGCGTTTTAACAGTGAAATCATCTCCGGAGTGGCGGACCCTTCGTCCATTAAGCGACCGAGTCGCAGGCACGCTTGTAAGCCGAGCGTAATTTCGGTTTGCATATCCGCGAGTTTCTTCTGAATGAGTTGGTTCGCTGCCAGCGGTCGGCCGAATTGATGGCGTTCCAACGTGTAACGACGTGCAGCATGCCAACAGAATTCTGCGGCGCCCATCGTACCCCAGGCGATGCCGTAGCGGGCGCGGTTTAAACAACCGAACGGTCCTTTCAAACCCAACGCGTGCGGCAATATGTTTTCCTCCGGCACGGTCACGTCGTCCATAACGATCTCACCGGTCATCGATGCACGTAGCGAAAACTTGCCTTCTATCTTCGGGGCCGTCAAACCCGACATGCCTTTTTCCAAAATAAATCCGCGAATCACACCGTCATCGTCCTTTGCCCATACTATGAACACATCTGCAATCGGTGAATTCGTAATCCACATTTTTGCACCCGACAGCCGATAACCGCCCTCAACTTTGCGAGCACGAGTTTTCATGCCGCCGGGGTCAGAACCGTGGTCGGGCTCGGTCAATCCAAAGCAACCGACCCATTCGCCGGTTGCCATCTTTGGCAGATACTTTTCACGCTGCGCCTCGCTGCCGTAGGCGTGAATCGGATGCATCGCCAAACTCGATTGCACGCTCATAACCGACCGCAAGCCGCTATCGACGCGTTCGATCTCACGCGCAATCAATCCGTAACAAACATAACTCAATCCGGCACATCCATAACCATCGATCGTAGAACCCAATATTCCGAGTTCGCCCATTTCGTTAAACAGATTGCGATCAAACTGTTCATCACGGTGTGCTTTCACGATTCGCGGCATGAGCTTGTCCTGGCAGTACCTGCCAATCGTATCGCGCGCCATGCGTTCATCGTCCGACAACTGCTCGTCGAATCGTAATACGTCGTCCCACTGAAATTGCGGGCCGGGATTACTGGTCATGAATTGACTCCAAAATTTTTACGATTTGATGCTGTGATGTCGCCAATTATGACTCGATTTGCACACCAAAACCTAACTGTCCGGCGCCTTGCATCGCAACCCGCGCAATGGCCGTATCCTGCACGCCGGTTCCCGTGAGGTCGCATATCGTAATGGCGTCGTCTCGCTCGCGCCCGACGATCCGGCCGGTCGTCAGATCCCCAAGCTCGGCAACACCTGCCGCGTCAATTCGATCACCGCTCACCTCCATGTATTGCAACTCACCCATCGCAATACATTGCTCGCGCCGGTCGCATACGACCCGATCCGCCGCCGCCAGTACCCCGGCGGCAAGTTCTTGCTTGCCGGCAAGATCCGAGCCCATCGCGGTAATATGCAAACCCTGGTGCAACCACTCAGGCCGAATAATCGGCTCGCGCGACGGAGTCGTGGTAATCAACAGATCGGCCGCGCGCACTACCGTTTCAGCCGACTCGGCGATTTCGACCGGGCGATCGACTTGTGCACCGATATCATCGGCGTAACGCCGGGTCCGGTCGGGGTCCCTGCCAAATACGACGATGCGCTCGAAATCCCGCACCAATTGCAGACACCGTACTTGATATCGCGCTTGCGCGCCGACACCGATCACTCCGACCGTCGCCACCCTCTCGGGCGCCAAATACTTCGCTACCACGGCACCGGCCAACCCTGTGCGTAAATCCGTCAAGTAGCCGTTATCGAGCAGAACGGCTTCACAAAATCCGGTTTGGGCACTCAATACCACCATCATCGCGCTCGAATTCGGCAAACCCAGCGCTGAGTTGCCAAAGAATCCGGACCCTATCTTTACTGCGAATGAATCCAGACCGTTCACATAGGCACTCTTGATATCGACATCACCCGGCGCCGCCGCTACCTCGATATGCATGATCGGCGGCATCATCACGCGGCCCTCGGTGAGCCAGGTGAACGCGTCCTCCACGGCCGCTAACGCGGTGGCATCAATTCGTGCGCACTGCCGCAATTCGGCTTCGGTAAGAACGAGTATGGACATACGAGATCGATAGTTTGTTTGTGGGGCCAGCGACTCTAACAGACTTATTGAATCGACGATGGATGGCTCGTACTGGCTGATTCATTCCCACTGGCATCGACAATACGTGCGAACGTCTGCATATCGACATTAGCACCGCTGATGACACAGGCCCCGCGCCCGATAAGTCCATCGATGAGGCCGTGCATCAATGCCGCGACGCCCACCGCCGCGCCTCCCTCGGTTACCAACCGTTGCTGATAATACAGCGCGCGCATCGCCGCCACGATCTGTTCTTCGCTAACCAGAATTAAATCGTCGATGAGGTCACGCACCAATTCGAATGTATATCGATTGTCGAGGCCAATACCACCGCCCAGGCTATCCGCCAACGTCGGCAATTCGGTAACGGTCACCGGTGCACCGGCCTTGATGCTCTCAATCATTGCGGCACCGCGCTCCATGGTCACACCAATCACACGAATATCCGCACAAATCGCTTTGAGCGCAAGCGCGATGCCGCCGAGCAGTCCACCCCCGGACAAACCCGCGACAACAAAGTCGATATCCGGCATATCCTCTATCAGCTCGAGTCCGATCGTGCCTTGGCCCGCAATCACTTCGGGGTCGTCGAACGGATGTACAAAAATTCGCTGCTCCTCCCGAACCAACCGCATCGCCTCGACCTCGGCGTCGTCCTGCGACGCGCCGACGATACGGACTTCCGCACCGAGCGCCCGTATCGCATCGATTTTATTGGGCTGCACCAACTCCGACATACACACCACGGCTGAAATACCGAGTCGTTGTGCCGCACTCGCGACCGCACGGCCGTGGTTGCCGGTCGAAACCGCTACCACCCCACACTCGCGCTCGGCGGCGCTCATCTGCTGCAGCCGATTGGTGGCACCACGAATCTTGAACGCGCCGATATCCTGCACGGTTTCCAGTTTCAAACTCACACTGCCGTCGATCTGCGCGCTGAGCCACGGCGCCGACACGAGCGGAGTTCGGTTGACGTAAGGCGCGATGGTTTTCCGTGCACGATACACATCTCGCAATGTCGGCGCCGTCATCATGGAAAATTCCAACCGTGTGTATCGCCGACCAGGAAATAATTCACTCCCGACGGCGCCGTGACAATCTCTGCCCCGTGCCTATTAACTCGGCCGCATTGCGCGGTCTCGATCATAGAATGTTCAGATTTCATGATTGCATAGCATTCTAGTCGGTGCGCATACGACCATCAATCGTGCATAATAGCGCCCTTTCGGGCTTACCAGCCTACTTTTTGACGTAATCGATTAGCGCGTGAATGCATTTACTTCCGTCAATACGTGCCGCGGTACGGTGCGTACATTAGCTCAGCCACACTGATCATGGAGTTTCTATCCGTCGCGGAACTCAGCGCATTGGCACAGGTCATCATGGTCGATCTGGTGCTGGCTGGGGACAACGCGATTGTCGTTGGAATCGTCGCCGCCAGCCTGCCCGCACAGCAACGCCCAAAAGTCATCTTGTTTGGCATCGCCGCCGCAACGGTTTTGCGCATTGGATTTGCCGTGGTCACCGTACAGCTGCTGCAAATCATCGGCTTATTGCTGGCGGGCGGATTGCTATTGTTGTGGGTATGTTGGAAGTTGTGGCGCGAACTGCGCGCACAGCGCCACCTATCGGAACCTCAAGATTCGTCGCACAAGCCGGAGCAAGGTGAAAGGACATCGATGCGCCAGGCCATCATTCAGATTGTCGTGGCCGATGTATCAATGTCGCTCGACAACGTGCTCGCGGTCGCGGGGGTGGCTCGGGAGCACACTTGGGTGTTGGTCGTGGGGCTCGTATTGTCGGTAGCATTCATGGGTTTTTCTGCGACATTGATCGCGAAACTGTTGAATCGGCACCGCTGGATCGCGTACATCGGTCTCGCAATTATTCTCTATGTAGCATGCGACATGATCTGGAAAGGCTCGCTAGACATACTGAATACCGTTGAGGCCGGCTAACGCGACCAGCGCGACGTTGTGATGGGCCGCCACGACAGCCCCTGAACATGTCTTGCGAGCGCATTGATTTTCGGTGTATTATCAAATCGTTAGCGCGAACTAATGAGGATGCTTCGAGATTAAGGCGGTGACCCGGTAGCTTCTGGAGCACCCGGTGAAAGCGAAGGTGTCGTGGCAATTTCATAATGCGTGCCGGATGCTATAGGAATGAATGCGCCCGGTAGCGCGAGGAGTGTGGCGATGAAAAAGATCATTATTTACCCTTTTCTATTGATGTTGCTTAGTGCCGGGTTCACGATCAGTCTGACTGCGCTCGCGCAGAGTAATCTTGATCAAGCGGCGCTGGCCTATCAAGGGGGCGACTACGATCGGGCCTTCGAACTTTGGGAAACACTCGCAAAGTCCGGTGACCCCGAAGCCCAATACTCTTTAGGGGTTATGCATTACAAAGGCGACGGCCGGCCAGCGAATATCACCAAAGCTATCTACTGGTTTCGGAAAGCCGCACAACAGGATCACCTGTTATCGCTGTTCAACGTCGGCATTGCGTTCTGGGAAGGCAATGGCGTGGACCGTGATTACTTCCTGGCTACCGAATGGTGGCGACGCGCAGCAGAACAAGATTTAGCGGCCGCACAGTATAATCTAGGGATCGCATATTATCTCGGCCGCGGCGTGCAGAAAAACATCGAACATGCGGACACATGGTTGCAAAAAGCCGCTGACGATGGTTACCAGCCCGCTATCGATACGATCGCATTGCTCGAACAACGCGAAGCCGCGCAACCCATGCAGGAATCCGGCCCGTCGGTGGCGGAACTTGGGTATACACCGGCCACGGTCGATTCCACCGCCGTTAATGTTTATCCCAACAGTGCGCTATCGGATGCGATCATCACCGAACTCGCGCCCGGCACTCCGCTACGCATCGTCGCGCAACAGGACGATTGGTACCATGTACAAGCGCCGGGCGGCCTCCCGGTATGGGTTTTCGGTGACTTCGTAGACGGCGACGGACGAATTTCCGGCGACCGCGTTCGCGCCCGACCGCTGCCATCAACCGGGGCCTCGTCAGCACCGATCGGTTATTTGAACCGCGGTGACAAAGTGACCGTCATCAACACCCGCGATCGATGGAAGCAGGTGCTTGCTCCGGAAACAATGGCAGCCTGGGTGCGCGCAGATGGCATCGTGGCACATTCAAACCTACCGGCGAATTGGGAGCAACAGTGGCGCTCATCGATGAACTAGCCCGCATAATTCACGAAGGCGGGCCATGGGATGAGCGCGGCAAACATCGCCATACTTTCTCGGGGTCATATCGAAACCTTCGGCGGCGTTCGGCTTTGCCGCATCCCGCCCTACGCCCCCTTCGATCGCGCAATGAAGCATAGACGTCGTAGGGCGGGATGAGCGCAGCGAACACCGTCAATGTTTTTTGATTTGAATTCGAATAATTTGGTGCCGTTTTGCTTCGCCTCGCTCCGACCTACATTTCGGCGGGCGATTGCACGGGCTATATAACCCGACTTCCCCTAACATCCAAAGCATTCGTAAAATACCCGGGCTTACGCCCATACTGTTTGTGGTGCTGTGGAGCACCGGGTTCATCGGCGCCAAATACGGCCTGCCTTACGCAGAACCGTTCACCTTCTTGGCAATTCGGTTCACCATGGTTGTGGCATTACTCGCATTAATTGTCGCGGCCACGAAACCGGTGTGGCCATCCACTCCACTCCACTGGATACACTCGGCGGTCGTCGGATTGCTTATTCATGGCGTATATTTGGGAGGAGTTTTCGCAGCACTGCACGCCGGCGTGAGCCCAGGCGTCAGCGCGCTGATCGTCGGCGCGCAACCGTTGTTGAGCGCGACGCTGGTGGGCCGCTTCACCGGCGAGCGGGTAACCACAAACCAATGGCTAGGGCTCGTATTAGGACTGACCGGCGTCGCGCTGGTGGTATGGAACCGATTAGACACCACCGATACCGCGACGATTGGATTCGTATTCAACGCTTTCGCGTTGATGGGGATTACTATCGGCACGCTCTACCAGAAACGATTTGTCGCCGACACCGACCTACGCTCCAGCGGATTTATCCAATACTCGGCTGCACTGATCATGATGCTGCTGCTGGCCTTCAACTTTGAAACCCGCGTCGTGGAATGGACCGCGGAGTTTATTTTCGCGCTGGCGTGGCTCAGCTTGGTGTTGTCGTTGGGAGCGGTTTACTTACTGTACCTATTGATTCGCCGTGGCACGGCAACCCGCGTTACGAGCTGGTTCTATCTGGTGCCGCCGGTGACCGCACTCATGGCCTTTTTGTTATTCGACGAACAGCTGGGGTTAATTGCGATCGCGGGTATGGCTTTGACGGTCACCGCCGTCGCTCTAGTCAATCGGCGGCAGTAGCCGCAATTGTAGGGACCGCTATCGTCTCACGGGGTCGAAGATACGCATTCCAGTGGTGCTCGAGGCGCTTAAACAACCACACCAGAAAAAACGTCACGCACAGGTAAAAGACGCCGGCGGTAATGAACGATTCAAACGGCACGAAGTGCCGGGAGTTGACAATTTTCGCCGCGCCGAACAGATCGACAATCGTGATTACACCGGCCAGCGCGCTGCCGTGCAACATAAATATCACCTCGTTGCCATAGGCCGGTAACGCCCTGCGAAACGAGCTCGGCAGTACGATGCGGCGATAAATCGTCGGTTTCGACATACCACAAGCTTTGGCCGCTTCGACCTCACCGAACGAGGTCTGCTCGATTGCACCGCGCAGAATCTCCGCCGTATAGGCCGCCGTATTTAACGAAAACGCGATCAATGCGCACCAATAGGCTTCGCGAAAAACCAGCCATAGAAAACTCTCGCGAAGCGCGTCGAACTGGGCAAAGCCATGGTAAATCATAAACATTTGTACGAGCAAAGGCGTACCGCGGAAAAAATAAATAAACGCTTTGGGAATAATCGCAACTAGCAGATTACGCGAGGCCGCGGCCAGTGCGACCGGCACCGCCAACACGAAACCAGCAGCCAATGCCATTATCACCAGCTGCAGCGTTACCCATAGGCCTTTCAGGTATAACGGCAGATTGGAGATTATCGCATCGAAATCCATTTTGAATCTCAGTCGCGTCGTACGCCGACGCTGAAACGCCGATCGGCCCAGCGCAGACCCACATCGGACACGCCGGTGATGACTAGAAACAGTAACGCAACAACGAAGAAGAACGTAAACGGCTCGCGAGTGGCGCCGCCTGCGACGGTGGCGTTATACACCATATCGTGCAAACCAATTACGGACACCAGCGCGGTGGCTTTAGCCAATACGAGCCAGTTATTGCCAAACCCGGGCAAAGCATGACGGACCATCGCCGGCAGCGTAATACGTAAGAAAACTTGTTTCGCGGTCATCCCGTATGCATAGCCCGCTTCGATCTCACCGCGGGACACGGCCATAATTCCGCCGCGGAATGTTTCCGCCATATAGGCCCCGAAGATAAAACCGATTGTGATCGTGCCGGCCACGAAGGGGCTAACGTCGATATAGCCCCCGCCAAAATAATCGCTAATGTTGTTTACGAGTATCTGGCCACCGAAGAAGATGATAGTCATCAACACCAAATCCGGCACGCCGCGGATGAGTGTGGTGTAGACGCTCGCAATAAGATTCGCAGTGCGCGAGGACGAAAGCTTCGCGAGCGCACCCAACATGCCGAGAAATATCGCAATCAACAACGATAACAGTGCCACGGCAACCGTAAGGCCCATGCCTTTGAGAATAAACGGGAAGTAACCGTGCAGGTCTAACATAAGCTCAGACAGAAACGCCTAGTAGGTGTCGGGTGCGATGATCAGAGTTGCCGTCACATGGACCCGGATCTGATCATAATACCCGGGTCCATGCGCAGCATTATCCTAAACG
>Ga0224497_10001763_pt1 | contig 13413 bp, 8 predicted proteins | sample SF_Jul11_sed_USG_4_FD_167970 | JGI IMG/M metagenome (GOLD analysis project Ga0224497, IMG submission 167970) | Sediment microbial communities from San Francisco Bay, California, United States - SF_Jul11_sed_USGS_13 | ecosystem: Environmental > Aquatic > Marine > Sediment | place: USA: California... | reverse complement strand
TTCTGAGGGGAAAGGAAGGGATTTTTGATTTTCAGAGTATGAGATATTGGGGCTCGTATTGTCCTGTTCAAGTTGTTCTAGGATATTTTTGGCTCGATGGAGCACAGGTGCTGGAATTCCAGCCAGTTTGGCAACTTGAATCCCATAACTTCGGTCAGCCTTCCCGGGAATAATCTTTCTTAAGAATAAGACATCCTGGCCTTTTTCTTGTACCAGCACGGTGTAGTTTTTGATCCCTTCGCGTTGCCCTTCCAACTGAGTCATCTCATGATAATGGGTGGCAAAAAGCGTTCTAGCTCCAAGATTTCCTCGATCGAGAATATATTCGACCAGAGCCCAAGCGATGCTCAGCCCGTCATACGTGCTTGTTCCCCTCCCCACTTCATCGAGTAACAAGAGGCTTCGGGAAGTGGCGGATTGGAGAATTTTGGCTGTCTCACTCATTTCCACCATGAAGGTACTTTGACCGGCACTCAGATCATCGGCCGCACCCACTCTGGTAAAAATTCGATCAACCAAACCAATGCGAGCTGAATCGGCTGGAACAAAACTACCCATTTGCGCCATCAAGACAATGAGGGCCACTTGGCGGAGATAGGTGCTTTTCCCTGCCATATTTGGGCCGGTAATTAACAGAAGCCGGTTCGTATCCAAATCAAGCATGGTATCATTCGCAATAAATCCATCCTTCAGTTGAAGATTTTCTATAACCGGATGCCGTCCCTCTGTAATCTGAATCATGCCGCCTTCATAGACCGTGGGCTGAACGTAACGGTTGAGGGTTGCGGTTTCAGCCAAGCTGCTAAAGACGTCTAGCGTCGCCAATTGTTGAGCCATGGCCTGAATCCGTGTTGCTGCGGAGGCCACACGGCCACGGAGATCCACGAACAGCTCAAATTCCATATGCTTCATCTTTTGATCGGCGCTGGAAAGTCGGCCTTCGAGTTCCTGGAGTTCATCGGTGGTATAGCGTTCGGCATTCACGAGTGTCTGTTTACGATGGTATTCCGGCGTTACTCGAGCGGCATTGGCTTTGGTCACTTCGATGTAATAGCCAAAGACCTGATTGAATTTCACCTTGAGGGAGTCAATTCCGGTTTTCGCGCGTTCCCTGGTTTCCATTTCGGCTAATAACCGGGTGCCTTCTTTCGAAAGAATACGAAGCTCATCCAGCTCTCCATTGACCTTTTCTCGAAAGATTCCTCCCTCCTTTGCTGATAGGGGCGGGTTCTCCATGAGGGAATCTGAGATCCAGGAGGACACGTCTTGGAGTGAATCCCAGTCGGCAAACATGGTCATCAAGAACTCGGATTGGAAGGATGCCAACAATTGCTGAATCTTCGGCAAGTTTTCTAACGAGTGAGCGAGGCTCATGAGATCTCGAGGATTGGCCACCCCTAACGCTATGCGGCTATTCAGGCGTTCAAGATCTTTGATTGATTTCAGATGGCCTCGAATCGACATCCGCGTTCCCACGTGATTGACGAATTCTTTGACAACATCTTGCCGGCCCTGGATTACCGAAAGTTGAGTGAGCGGACGTACGACCCATTGACGCAATAATCGAGTGCCCATGGGAGTTTGGGTTTGATCCAAGGTTGTGAACAAGGTGGGACTTTGTCGTTGCCCTGAGACGGGTTTGAGGATTTCAAGATTTCGAAGTGTCGACTGGTCCAATTGCATTTCTTGCTCGAGCAGGCGAACCCACGGCCGGCGCAAGTGCGAATGGGCCAATGTTGGCTGAGTGTCCGTGAGATAGTGAAGAAGGCCACCGCTGGCTTGGCTGCCAACCGTCAGTCCAGACAGTTGTAGTTCATGAATATTATCGACCTCAAACGTCTTGGTGAGTGTTTCTTTGCTGAGGCCTACTTCAAAGGTCTTCAGATCACGAGGAACTAGGCGTGCAATCCCTAATGTTTTGAGAATTCGAGAAAGTTCTTCATGAATCAGATGCGGACAGATGACTTCTTTGGGATCAATACGGACCAGCTCATCCACGAGAATGTGTGGAGATTCCTCAAGTGGAGCCTCGGAAATCCAAAATTCTCCTGTCGAGAGATCCAATGTGGCCAAGCCCACCAGGATTTCTAATGTGGAGTTTTTTGAGTGAGGCTCTCGTGAGTAAAAAACCGAAGAAATATAGTTTGCTTCTCGAGCGGTGAGCAGTTCATGGTCATACAAGGTGCCGGGAGTGTACACGCGGACAACCTCCCGTCGAACGAGACCCTTCGCGACTTTTGGATCTTCTACTTGCTCGCAGAGGGCGACGATTTTCCCGGCTTTCAGGAGTTTGGCAATGTACCCGGTGGCGGTGTGGTGAGGCACCCCACATAAGGGAATGGAGTTCCCTTTGGCCTTGCCTCGTGCGGTGAGCACAATACCTAAAAGGCTAGAGGCCTCTTCGGCGTCCTCGAAAAACATTTCATAGAAATCTCCCACTCGAAAAAATAGGATGGCGTCAGCATGTTGCGCCTTAATGCTCTGATACTGGCGGATGAGCGGGGAGAGTTCCTGGTCTTTCATGGGGCGTGGATGAGTCGTTGGTGGAAGCGTTGGTGAAAAGGATGATGTCTTAGGCGAAGTGGCCACGAAGGGTCGACACAATTACCAGGCTTCTGGGTCCTGTGGCTCGTATGGTCATATCACGGGTCGTTTCGGTGTTGCCGTGTTCCAAATGAATTTCAAGATAATCAGGTGGTAGAACTCTGATGAAGCGATCAGCCCATTCAATAATGACGATATTCTTGGCGGTGAAATAGTCTTCCAGTCCTAACTGCACAATAGCCGCAGGGTCTTCAAGTCGGTAGAGATCAACATGGATGACCGGAATGGGGCTGTCATACGCTTGTATGAGGGTGAAGGTGGGGCTGTTGACTTGGTCCGAGGGAATTCCCAAGCCCAGCGCGATACCACGAGTGAGGAGCGTTTTTCCAGCTCCTAAGTCTCCGGTTAAGGCCAGAACGTCTCCTCCCATAAGAAGATGACCTAACCCTTCTCCAAACTCATGCGTTTTCTCCACAGAAGCCAGATTCAGTCGAAGCTCATCGAGGCTGGGTGTTTGAGATGTGTGAGAGGCTGTGTCCAAGGTGGCCGGCCTTCCGTTTACGCTGATGGCTCAGAGAGAATGTGGGTGAGAGCATGGGGAATTGTTGCGATGACATCGCTGGCGATCAAGCCTGCCTCCCCCATGGTTTTTGCTGCCAGGTCACCGGCTAGCCCATGTACGTATACTCCCGTTCGGGCCGCATCCCAAGGGGTCAAACCTTGCGCTATCAATCCCGTAATCATCCCTGTCAACACATCCCCCATGCCGGCTGACGCCATTCCCGGGTTTCCTGTTGGACAAATGGCAATGTGGCCGTGCGGGTTGGCCATGACCGTATTGGCTCCTTTTAAGACCAGAATGACGCCATGTTGAGTGGCAAAGGTCCTGGCTACTTCGATTCGATCTTGATTGATTGTTTTTGAGGATGTGCCTGGTAGAAGTCTGGCCATTTCCCCAGGGTGCGGAGTCAAAACAGGAGGCTGTTTCATGCCTGAAAAGACATCCAGATGAGAAGCTAAATTATTGAGGGCATCGGCGTCCAACACGCTGGGGACGTCAAGTTGTGGAAGAAGCTGAGATAACAGTTCGGTTATTGAAGAGGAAACACCGAGCCCGGGTCCAAAGGCCATGGCCGATTTGCCTTGGCAAAATCGTAAAAGAGCAGGACAAGCCTCAATTCCTAATAAATGTTCGGGAGTTTCCGGCAAGGCCATGGTCATGATTTCAAGAAGCTTGGATTCCACAATTTGAGCGACTGCCTGAGGAGTGGCGACAGTAACGAGGCCCGTGCCGACTCGGAGGGCTCCTAGGCCAGCTAGAGCCGGTGCACCGGCTTTCCCAGGTGAACCGGCCACAATACCGGCATGTCCGAATGTGCCTTTATGGGCCGATGCACGACGTGGAGGAATCAGGGAGTGGATCAGGTCGTGTGCTAAGAGGTGATTCTGAGGATTCAAGGCTTGGACATACTCGACAGGAATACCAATATCCACCACCTCGATGTGCCCAACCTGATCAATGGCGGCCCCGACATAGAGACCGATTTTAGGGCAGCCAAATGTCACCGTCAGATCAGCGTTAACGGCTGTCCCCAAGATTGCCCCTGTTTCACTATCTAATCCCGAAGGGATGTCCACGGCCACCGTATAGGCGTGGGAGGTATTCATTGTCTCAATAGCCGTGGTGTAGGGTTTGCGTACGGATGAAGAAAGGCCTGTCCCTAGAAGGGCATCGATGAGGATATGGGCTTTTTTTACCAAAAATTGTAGTTTTTCCTGGCTAGGGAGCACGAGAATTTGAGATGGTTTGGCTTTGGTTGTAAATCGGCGATACATCGTTTTGGCGTCTTTGCTGAGCTCTTGATAGGGAGCCATCAAGATCACGCTGAGATGGGCTCCTTTGCTTTGTAGGAGCCTGGCGACCACTAAGCCATCGCCGCCATTGTTCCCCTTCCCGCAGAACACCATGATGTGTTTTCCTTTTGGAGAGCCATAATGGTGAAGAAGATGGGTGACAACGCCGGTTCCTGCCCGTTCCATCAAAGTGGTCCCTGGAATCTTGGCCTCTTGAATTGTCCGACGATCAAGCGTTTGCATCTGTTCTGGAGTGACGAGCCACATAAGGTATTTTGACGACAGGGCAGATGGGCTTGAAGAGAGCTATGTAAGGAGCGCTTTCATTTCTTGGACTGCACGTTCCAAGCCGACAAACACGGCTCGTGCAATAATGCTGTGACCGATATTGAATTCTTCAATTTCAGGAATTTGGGTCATCCGTTTGGCATTCAAGTAGTTGAGCCCATGCCCGGCGCTGACACGCAGCCCTAACTTTGCCGCAAGTTTGGCGGCTTGGTCGAGGGCATCAAATTCGGTGTCGGCTTCTTGTTGGCGTCGAGTATTGGCGTAACGACCGGTATGGATTTCCACGAAATCGGCATTCACCTTGTGGGCAGCCCGAATTTGTTTCAGGTCAGGATCGACAAACAAGCTGACGGGAATGCCCCCTTCATGCAGAAGATTCACCATGGATTGGATACGATCTCGGTGTTCGACGACGTCCAGCCCGCCCTCCGTCGTCAGCTCTTGTCGACGTTCTGGGACTAAGGTGGCGATGTCGGGTTTCACATGAAGGGCTATTTTCGCGACAGAATCTTCGGCGGCCATTTCTAAGTTCAGTTGGATATGAACCGTTTCTCGCAAGATGGTCAAATCCCGGTCTTGGATGTGACGCCGGTCCTCTCGGAGGTGGACCACAAGGCCTTCTGCCCCGGCTAATTGTACGAGGTTTGCGGCCATGATGGGATCGGGTTCATGCCCTCCCCGAGCTTGTCGGAGTGTGGCGACATGATCCACGTTGACGCCGAGTCGTGCCATAGCATTCCCCTTTTACAGAAAACAAAGTGGTAGGGCATTATCGCAAAAGGGCAAATCTCGGGCAATCAATCACAGGCGGCAAATCTGGCTCATGCCAAGGAGCCAAAGAATTCGGTATCTTTATACCCCATGACCCCAAAAATCCGGTCCACTGAAATTGACTGGTTTCATTCCCTCATCTAGAATGAAATCTCTTAAAAATTTGTCCGATTCTCTATTCTCTACCGCCCCCTAAGACTGAGGGACGTTTCCTCATTTTTCATTGACAATGAAGCCTTTTTACCGAATTCAACGGCTGCCTGGATACGTCTTTAATCAAGTCCAGGAGTTGAAACTTCAAGCTCGGAAACGAGGCGAAGATATTATTGATATGGGGATGGGGAACCCCGATCAACCGACTCCTCCGCATATTGTTGACAAGTTAATTGAGGCGGCTCGGAATGGGCGGAACCATCGGTACTCGGCCTCACGAGGTATTACCAAATTACGACATGCGATTTGTGGTTGGTATCAACGAAACTATGATGTCAGTTTGGATCCGGAAACGGAAGCCATCGTCACATTAGGCGTCAAGGAAGGCTTGGCCCATTTAGCCTTGGCCATTGTGGGACCTGGCGATGTGGTGCTCGCGCCGACTCCTACCTATCCGATCCACATGTATTGTTGCATTATTGCCGGAGGAGAAGTGCGTGGGGTGGAATTGGGTCCCGATACTGATTTCTTTGACAATTTAACGCGAGCCTTCAGGCAAACCCAGCCGGCTCCCGTGGCCTTGATCATCAGTTTTCCCCACAATCCAACCACTCAGGTGGTGGACCTTGAGTTTTTTAAAAAGGTGGTCGAGTTTGCCTTGGAGCACGAGGTTTGGGTCATTCATGACTTAGCCTATGCCGATCTTGTGTTTGACGGATATCGTGCACCGAGCTTACTGCAAATTCCTGAAGCCAAAAAAATAGGTGTGGAATTTTATTCGCTCTCAAAAAGTTATAATATGCCGGGCTGGCGCGTGGGGTTTTGTGTGGGAAATCCTGAACTCATCGGCGCCCTCACGCGGGTCAAAAGTTACTTGGACTATGGAATGTTTCAGCCGGTTCAAATCGCGAGTATTATTGCCCTCAACGGTCCTCAGGATTGTGTGAAGGAAATCGTCGGGCTCTATGAACAGCGACGGAATGCGTTGGTTCGTGGCCTAAATCGTATTGGGTGGCCCATAGATTATCCGCGGGCCACGATGTTTGCCTGGGCAAAAATTCCGCCACAGTATGTGGGCATGGGCTCCCTGGAATTCTCAAAATTGCTGCTACGAGAAGCCAAAGTGGCCGTATCGCCAGGGATTGGATTTGGTGAGGGCGGGAATGATTATGTGCGGTTTGCGCTGGTGGAAAATGAGCACAGGATTTTTCAAGCCGTTCGCGGGATTCGTCAAGCGTTGAAGTTGGAGGAAACCTCCTAATGGATCGAGGGGTGAGGGTTGGACTGATTGGGTTCGGTACGGTCGGTTCAGGGGTCGTGAAAATTCTACAAAATAACGCAGACATCATTGCGAGGCGTGTTGGTCGCCCAGTGGAACTTGCCAAAATTGCGGATTTGGATATCACCACGGATCGAGGGGTAATCGTTCCTCCTGAAAAATTGACGACGAATGTTCAGGATATTCTGGACGATCCTCAGATTGACATCGTAGTGGAATTGATTGGTGGGCATGAGCCGGCGAAACGGTTCATCCTTCAAGCCCTATCCAGCAAAAAAGGTGTAGTGACGGCGAATAAGGCCTTATTAGCGGATCATGGAGAAGAGGTCTTTGAAGCCGCATTCAAGGCGCAAGCCGATCTGGGATTTGAAGCCAGCGTCGGGGGAGGGATTCCCATTATTCGTTCCATTACTGAAGGCCTGGCAGGCAATCGGCTGACGTCAATAACAGGCATTATGAATGGAACATCTAATTATATTTTGACCCGGATGACACAAGAGGGGCGAGACTTTGGCGATATATTGAAAGAAGCCACACGTGAAGGTTATGCCGAAGCTGATCCGTCTTTGGATATTGAGGGCATTGATGCCGCACATAAATTAGTCATTATGGTGAATTTAGCCTATGGCACCCCCGTGCCTATGAGTGCCGTGTATACCGAAGGTATTTCCAAGATTTCTACGCTGGACATCGCCTTTGCGCGAGAATTGGGCTTTACCATTAAATTATTGGGAATCGCAAAATTTCAGGACGAAGTCATTGAGGCCCGTGTACATCCCGCGCTGGTTCCGTCGGAGTCGCCTATTGCCCAGGTCAATGGGGTCTATAACGCGATTCATCTGATCGGCGACGCAGTGGGAGATATTGTTTTATATGGGCAAGGTGCCGGCTCTCTTCCCACGGCGAGTGCGGTGGTGGGGGATATTATTGATCTGGCTCGAAATCGAATACACGGGTCTTTCTCGCGGGTTCCGGCGACCTCATTCCAATGGGAGTCGCGTCAGCCGTTGGCTATCAAACCAATGGCTGCCATCGAGTGTCGGTATTATTTGCGCTGTATGGTACAAGATGAACCTGGTGTGCTCTCGACTATTTCCGGGATTCTGGGCAAACAGGGAATCAGTATTTCATCGGTTCTTCAAAAAGGAAGAAAGAAAGGGCAGCCTGTTCCTTTAGTGATCTTGACGCATCAAGCCCTTGAGCGGGGATTGCAATCCGCACTTCATGACATTAATGCTCTTCCCGTCGTTTCAGAACCGACGACAGTGATACGGATGGAAGGCGTAGGATACACATGAACCAATTTTGGCCAATAAAGGTAGCATGAAAACGATGATACCGTGGCGTGGAATTATTGAGGAGTACCGAAAATTTCTCCCTGTGGGTGACCAGACGCCTATTGTGTCTTTGCAGGAGGGCAATACGCCTCTCATCCTGGCCACACGCTTGGCGAAGACAGTCTGTCCCGGACGAAAACTCTTTTTGAAAATTGAAGGGGCCAACCCGACCGGGTCTTTTAAGGATCGCGGTATGACCATGGCGGTTTCCAAGGCCCTGGAAAACAAGGCCAAAGGATTGATGTGCGCCTCGACGGGTAATACCTCTGCTTCTGCGGCGGCCTATGCTGCCAAAGCCGGTTTGCCGGCTTACGTCGTGGTTCCAGCTGGGAAGATTGCTTTAGGCAAGTTAACTCAAGCACTCATGCATGGCGCACGTGTCATTCAAATAGAAGGAAACTTTGATCAGGCCCTTACCATTGTCAAAGCACTCTGTGAGGAAACGGCGATTGAATTAGTCAATTCCATCAATCCCTTTCGGATAGAAGGCCAAAAAACGGCAGCGATGGAAGTCTGTGATCAACTCGGGTGTGCACCGGTCATTCATGCGTTACCCGTGGGCAATGCCGGAAATATTACCGCCTATTGGCGAGGCTATCGTGAATATCATGAGGCCGGGCAATCGCAGGGCTTGCCTCGCATGTTTGGTTTCCAGGCGGAAGGGGCGGCTCCAATTGTTCGAGGCCATGTCGTGGAGTCACCGCAAACGGTGGCCTCAGCCATACGCATTGGCAATCCTGCGAGTTGGACGTTTGCCCTTGAAGCGGTGAAGGAATCAAATGGATGCTTGCATATGGTATCAGACGAGGAAATTCTGCAGGCCTATCAAATGGTGGCTTGTGAAGAAGGTGTGTTTTGTGAACCGGCGTCCGCTGCTTGGATTGCCGGGATTTACAAGATGCATCGTGAAGGTCTCTTACCCCAAGAAGGTCCTATCGTGTGTACGCTGACCGGCCATGGGTTGAAAGATCCCGATACGGGATTGTCCGTGTCCTATCGACCGGTCACGGTTCCCGCCACTCGCGAAGCCGTGGCAGCACACTTAACGGCCTAAATGCTTAGTGTGGCCATCGCCAATACATTATCCAACTCCATGAATCTTCAACCGTGAGGCAAGGGTCGTGAACAAAACGATCATGGTTCACATCGATGGAATCCCGACTCATCCCTTTGAAGAGTTGGGTGCGCGTACCGTGCTACAATCGGCCCAGACCCCACATCTTGATAATCTTGCTCGGCATGGGGAGCTCGGGCGCTTAGGGATACAGAAGGAATTGCGTCCATTTGCTGGTGAACTGGCCTTGTTCAGCTTATTAGGATACGACACGCAGAAATGGTATGCCGGGCCAGGAGCCTTTGAGGGCATGAACTTAGAGGTGGTGCTTGATCGAAATGACGTGGCATTTCTCTGCGATTTTGTCACCTTGCGTGCAGAGAATGGTTGGGGAGACGGAAAAAAACTCGGACCCGCGTTAGTGATGGACGATATATCCGCTGGGGGCTTGGAGACAGAAGAAGCCCGCGAACTGATAGATGCGATTAACGAACAATTGGTGTCAGAAAATATTCAGTTTTACCTGGGGTATCAGGCTCGTCATCTGATGGTCTGGGTAGGAGGAAACGTTAAAATTGGTTGTCGAAATCCGCAGGAAGCCCTTGGGCGGCCCATTGATCGCTATCTTCCCACGGGTGAGGGCGCTCAAATTTTGTGCGAATTAATGGATGCGTCCCGTGCGATTCTTCGGCATCATCCCGTGAATCAAGAGCGAATCAATGCGGGATTGAAACCGGCGAATTGTTTGTGGCTTTGGGGACAGAGTAAGCCGGTGGAATTATCGACCTTGAAAGAGCGATGGTCGATACAGGGTGCGGTGGTTTCTCAAAGCGGGCCCTATCGTGGCGTAGCCATGGCGAGTGGACTGCAAGCCGTGAACATAGAGGATCATGGCGAGAATACATCTGAGTGGTTACAAAGGATGGCCGGCATCGCCTCAAAAATTCTTGAGAAACAAGATCTCGCTTGCCTCCATATTCCATTCGCGACGTTGGCCTCGCCCCAAGTATCCTCTGCCCAAGCCTCCATGTGCGTGGAGACTCTGGAACAGATCGATGAACATTTGCTTGGACCGTTACAGCAATCTTTCGTAGAAGCGGGAGTGGGCCGTCTCTTTGTGGTGGCTACGCCTTGTACCAGTCAACCTGATGAAGATGAGCATCCGTCTGCGCGGTATGTGCTGTCTGAAGGGCAGAAATCCGATGGTGCGCCATCCACCAGGGCCTTCCATGATCAGGAAGTATCCACCGCTCCACTTCAGAATGCTGCCACTTTCTTTGAAAGATTTTTCGGCAAGAAGTAATTGGAATGGCGCGTTATGTTCAAAAATTTGGTGGGACGTCAGTTGGAAGTATTGAACGCATTCAACGCGTGGCCCAGCTCATTGAGAAAACCTGTCGCGAAGGCCATCAGCTTGTCGTTGTCCTGTCTGCCATGAGTGGAGAAACAGATCGGCTCACTAAATTGGCGAGGGATTTGACCCCAGATCCCGATAATCGAGAGCTGGACGTGTTGCTTTCGTCAGGAGAACGCGTGACGATTGCCCTAATGGCCATGACGTTACAAAGTCTCGGAATCAACGCTCGATCATTTACCGGGCGGCAAGTGGGTATTGTCACGGATGGTGCCCATACTAAAGCCCGAGTCTCTCGTGTCGATACCAAGCGAGTGTTGGAGGCATTGCAGGACGGGGTCGTTCCCATTGTGGCAGGGTTTCAAGGTATCAATGAAGCGTCCGACGTGACGACTTTGGGCCGTGGAGGATCGGATCTGACGGCGGTGGTCTTGGCCGCTGCGCTGAAAGCGGATACGTGCTTTATCTATACCGATGTGGATGGGGTGTATACAGCCGATCCGAATATGGTGCCATCCGCTCGGCGCTTGGAGAAAATCTCATATGAGGAAATGTTGGAGCTGGCCAGTTTAGGGGCCAAGGTCCTACAGACACGCTCTGTTGAGCTTGCTGCGAAACATCAGGTGCCCCTAGAGGTACGGTCCAGTTTTCAGGCCGGGCCGGGAACCCGTGTGGTAAAAGAGGATGCTGATATGGAACAAATCTTAGTGTCAGGAGTCACAGGGGATCGTCATCAGGCCAAGCTCACGATAGTGGGTGTACCTGATCAGCCTGGTATTGCCGCAAAAATCTTTGTTGCGATTGCGGAAGCGGCCATCAATGTTGATATGATTATTCAAAACGTCAGCCATGATTCCTTAACAGACATTTCCTTTACGGTGCCGAGGGGAGACCTGAAGCCTGCGATTCGTCTCGTTCGAGATCTGGCCAAAGAGGTGGGAGCGCGAACCGTGGAAGTGAATGAAGCGATTGCCAAAGTCTCGTTAGTCGGAGTGGGAATGCGATCGCATTCTGGAGTTGCGGCACGAATGTTTGCCACGCTTTCTCGAGATGGGATCAATATCATGATGATTAGTACATCGGAAATTAAAATTTCCTGTGTTGTAGAAGAAAAATATATGGAATTGGCCGTGCGGGGATTACACCAGGAATTTGAGTTGGATAAACCACCAGTCATTTAGGGCGATACCGTTTGGACAAATGCCTGGTGCGAACGTAAAATCTAAAAATGAGTGCGATGACACAACAGAACTCAACCATTGAAATCTATGATACGACCTTGCGAGATGGGTCGCAGGCTGAAGACGTCAGTTTTTCGGTCGAAGATAAGGTGCGGATCACGCTCAAATTGGATGAATTGGGCGTGCACTACATCGAAGGAGGTTGGCCAGGCGCCAATCCTAAAGATATTGAGTATTTTCAAGTCATCAAAGGCACGCCGCTTCAACAGGCAAAAATTGTGGCGTTTGGTTCGACGAGAAAAGCCAAGAATTCTGCAAAGGATGATCCTACGCTAGAGGCGTTGCTTTCGGCAGAGACGGACATTGTCACCATTTTTGGGAAAAGCTGGACACTTCATGTCACCGAAGCCTTAGAGACCACGTTAGAGACCAATTTGGAACTCATCGAAGATTCCATCGCCTTTCTTCGATCCAAAGGCCGCCAGGTGTTTTATGACGCCGAACATTTTTTTGATGGCTACAAAACCGATCCCACCTATGCCCTCAAGACTATCGAGGCCGCCACGAAAGCCGGCGCTGCACGTATCATCTTGTGCGATACCAACGGTGGCACGATGCCATGGGAGATTCGGGAGATGGTATCAATCGTAGAGGAGCGATGTTCCGTGCCGTTGGGCATTCATGCTCACAATGATGCGGAGATGGGCGTCGCGAATTCCTTGGTTGCCGTAGAGGCGGGTGTGACCCACGTTCAGGGGACCATCAATGGGATTGGTGAGCGGTGTGGCAATGCCAATCTTTGTTCCATCATGGCCAATTTGGAATTGAAAATGGGTCGGACGGCCTTGGGTGAGGGCAAGTTATCCAACCTCAGAACGGTTTCGCATTATGTGGCAGAAATGGCCAATTTGCTTCCAAATAAGCGTCAGCCGTACGTAGGAGATACAGCGTTCGCCCACAAGGGGGGCGTGCATATTCATGCGGTTCAAAAAAACCCGCTCACCTACGAGCATGTCCGACCGGAACAGGTCGGCAATCAACGCCGGGTGTTGATTTCGGATAATAGTGGGCGCAGCGCCGTATTAAATAAGATCGGAACTTTTGGGCTGGATCTTCCCCAGGATAATCCCAAGGTCAAGGAATTATTGGAGTCTCTCAAAACCTTGGAATATGAAGGCTACCAGTTTGAGGGTGCCGAGGGATCGTTTGAGCTGCTCGTACGCAAAGCCTTGGGAACCTATAGCCCCTCATTCGAGCTGCTGGGGTGTCGCATTATTGTTGAGAAGCGCAAAACGCATGAGGAGCCTATCTCGGAAGCCACCATTATGGTCAAAGTCGGCGACGTGGTTGAGCATACAGCCGCTGTTGGGGATGGTCCAGTCAATGCGCTAGATCATGCTCTGCGAAAGGCCTTGGAACATTTCTACCCGCAACTCAAAGAGGTCAAGCTATTGGACTATAAAGTTCGGGTCTTAACGGGATTGAGGGGAACAGGGTCGCGCGTCCGGGTGCTGATCGAATCCGGGGATCACAAAGAAAAATGGGGGACAGTCGGTGTATCCGAGAATATCATCGAAGCCAGTTGGCAGGCCTTGGCG
>Ga0224497_10001760_pt1 | contig 13431 bp, 14 predicted proteins | sample SF_Jul11_sed_USG_4_FD_167970 | JGI IMG/M metagenome (GOLD analysis project Ga0224497, IMG submission 167970) | Sediment microbial communities from San Francisco Bay, California, United States - SF_Jul11_sed_USGS_13 | ecosystem: Environmental > Aquatic > Marine > Sediment | place: USA... | reverse complement strand
GAGGGGCATAGGCCCCGAGCCCCGATTCCTCACCGGGTGGGTTGGCCCGGCCTCGGCTGCCCCGCGGCCTGCCGTCCTGGCCCTGCCGTCCCGCGGCAGCCGGTCGATTGCCCGCCTTCGGGTGTCCCGGTATCTGTCGATGTGTCGAGAGAATGTGCTTGCTATTGCAAGCACATTTCGCTACAATTGCAATTGTATGAAAGACCAGGTACAGGAACTCGGAGAGTTCATTCGATCACAGCGCGAACGGAGTGCAATCTCGGTTCGCAATCTGGCCGAACGGGCCGGGATCTCGAATCCCTACCTCAGCCAAATCGAACGCGGGCTGCGAAAACCCTCAGCGGAGATCCTGAAAGGGATCGCCAAGGGCCTTTCCATCTCCGCCGAGACGCTGTATGTCCGAGCCGGATTGCTCGAGCATCCCGACGGTACCCCGTCGGTGATTGAAGCCATCGATGACGACCCTGCGCTGACCGCCCGCCAGCGTCAGGCGATGCTCGAGATCTACCGCAGCTTCCTGGACCAAAACGACGAGAAATAGGAGGACCACCATGGTCACGACCAAAGACGGCAAGAAGGCCGCATACGCCCTGATCGGCGCCCCGGTATGGGCTGCCAAGAAGATCTCCGAGATGACCGCCGACGTCGGCGATGCCACCAAGCGCGAGTTCGAGGCCTGGGTCAAGGAGGGCGAGAGCCTGGCGAAGAAGCTCAGCGACAAGAAGATGGTCGAGGAGCTCAGCGAGCGCATGGACCTCGATCAGATCCAGGATCAGGTCGAGAAGCTGCGCGACCAGCTGGAGGGCGTGCTCGGGAACTGGCGCGAAAGCTTCCGCGCCGAAGGAAAGCCGGCGCCCAAGGCTGCGGCCACGAAGGCCCAGGCAAGGAAGCCGGCGGCCAGGAAGCCGGCCGCCCGCAAGCCCGCAGCCAAGAAGCCCGCGGCCGCTGCCAAGAAGCCGGCCGCCCGCAAGCCCGCCGCCAAGCCGACTACCGCCAAGAAGCCGGCGACTACGGCCAAGAAGTAGCAAACCACCGAATCAGAAAGAGCGCCCCTCCGGGGGTGCTTTTCTGATTCGGGCTACCAGTCGCCAGCTCTCCCTCCGTTTTCAGGCTGACTCAGGGGAGCACCATCTCGCGCAACTGAGACCCGAGACAGGTCGCAGTGGAGACTGGTAGCCGGTGACTGCTTGGCCGCCCGGCTCAGTGGCTCACTACGGGAGGCAGTTCTTTCGCGTGCTCGACCCAGCGCTTGACCATGACCTCGGTGGGAAGCCGGCGGACGAGCCGTTTCTTGGCGTTGATCTGGGTCATCTTGCCGAGCAGCGATTGGGCGTTGCGGTTGCGGAGTTCTCTGCAGGTCTCTACACCGGCGGCTTCGAGCAGATCTGAGTATTCCTCGCCGATGCCCTTGATCCGCATCAGATCGGCACGGTTCACCCAGGTGAGAATGGCGCGTTCCGGAAGACCGGTCTCCGAGGAGAGCTCGCGACGGCCGCTGCGGGTGCCGGCTCGCTTGAGAAGCTTTTCCGTGGTGCGCACACCAGTCTTGCGAAGCGTGCGCGCCTCAGCACGCTTCATCCCATCAATGGTGTCAATCGATCCCACACGTTTCCTTCCTGGTCCTTCCCCCAAATGGCAATTTAGCAAGCAACCCTCAGGCCGCGCCAAATCGGGCCAGCGCCGCTTCGATGTCGGTCGGCACATGAATGCGGCGGGGAGTATGTTCGTCGCCTCGGACCTCGGTCACCCATTCGGGGTGCGCCAGGGCGATGTCAAGCGGGTCGAGCCCGCGGCTCATGAACCGATCCCACTGGCTCCTATCGACCAGCAAGGGGTAGCCGGGCTCGTAGCGGTACACCGGAACGGTCACTCCCCCGGCATGGGCTGCTTGCAGGGTGCGGAGATGCCGCTCGGTGATCCCGGGCTGATTGGCAAGAGCAATGAAGACCGGATGATGGACCTTCTCTCGCGACAGATAGTCGAGACCGGTCCGCATCGACGACCCGATGCCCTCTTCCCAGTCGTAGTTGATGATGACGGCGGCGCCATCCAGATCGGTCGCGGCGAGGATCTCTTCGGCCCGCCACCCGAGGACGACCACCAGCGGATCGAGCCATGCGGCCATCCGCTTGACGAGGAGCTCGAGGAGCGGTCGCCCCCCGACGTCTACCAGCTGGACCGGCTGACCGAGCGCGTCCGACGCGCCGGCCGCCAAGATGATGCCGGCGGATTCCGTCTTCACAACCGGCCCATGAGCACGGTCACCAGCTGATCCTGCAGATAGGAGAGAAACCCGAGCGCGATTCGCCCCGGATCGTCTCCTTCGCCGATCTCCCAACCTGGTTCGGTGATTCCGATCCGGGCGGCGAGGGCCAGCCGGGAGTCACCGATCACGGTGAGCCAGGTCTCGGCCTCGTCAGGGGTGAGCACCTCGCTCTCGATGGATTCCACAAAACGGGCACGGTCTTTCGACCGAGCCTCGGCGAGCTGCGAACCGGAGTACTCAGACATCTCGAGCTGGGCGGCGGCGTCGTGCGGATAGGCCTCAACGTGGAGACGGGCATGGGCCGGGTCCTCCGGCTCGGCGTCGACTGCAGCCAGCAGCTCGGGCAGACCGAGGAGGAATCGCCGCTCGTCACCGGACAGCCGAACGGCCACACCGTCATGGTGGGGTTTGAACGGTCGCCTCACGCTTGCTCGATGGTGGCCCACAGGCCGTAGTGATGGAGGCGATGACAGTCGAGTTCCGCTTTCTCGCGGGGAGCGCTGGTGACGATCGATTTTCCGTGATTGTGCACCTCGAGCATCTTGCGGGTGGCAGTGGCTTCGGTGAATCCAAACAAGCGCCGGAACACGTAGACCACATAGGACATCAGGTTGACCGGATCGTCCCACACAATGACGTTCCATTCTCTCGACTCGAGATCCGACTCATCGATTGAGGGATCGTCGACTTCGATGGGAGCCGTCGTCATCATGATGAAAGGGTGGAGCTGCGCCGCTGGTTGAGGAAGTGCTCAAAGTCGGACTTCGCCACCCGCCACTCGCGACCGAACTTCACTGCCGGCATGCGGCCATCGCGCAGCATACGCGTAACAACGAACGGGGAAACATCCATGTACTCGCAGATGTCGGCGACCGACATCCATTCTTTCGGTACGTCGACCCGTATCCGCTCCATATCTACTAAGGGTATGGTTGTTCTCCCACCACAGCAAGAGGATGTGTCATGGAGGACATGCACGCGCCGCTCATCGAGGACCTCGTACGCCGCCGCGGCGTCGTCCTGCTGCTCGGCACCGCCGACACCGGGAAGACAACCTTTGCCCGGCAGTTGCTGGCCGCCGCCATCGCCGCCGGCAAACGGGCGGCGTTTGTCGACGCCGACATCAGCGAATCCACCGTCGGCCCTCCCACCTGCGTTGGCCTCAAGTGGATCAACGACCCAACCGACCTCGACGATCTGGGCCGCGCTGATCGCCTTCAGTTCGTCGGCTCCATCAAGACCGCCGGCCTGGTGCTTCAACAGGTTGTGGCCACGGCCGCGCTCGTCGACCTGGCCCGGGACCGGGTCGATCTCGTGGTGGTCGATACCTCGGATGACGTCTCCGGAGTGACCGGCCAGACGCTCAAGTACCACAAGACCGAGCTCACCCGTCCGGAAGCCGTCGTGGCCTTCCAGCGGGGTGCCGAGATGGGACCCATCGTCGGCATGCTGCGCCGATTCTTCGGCTCGGACGTCGAAGAGGCCCCAGTATCTCCGGGCATCCGCTCGGCGACGCCACACGAGCGCAGCGCCGACCGAGTCAAGCATTTCGAAGCCGAACTCACCCCCCCGCTTCAAGCCTGGCGAGTGCGCCCCACCGTCTTCGCCCCCACCCTCCCGGCCGGTCTCGATCCAGCGCGCCTCGACGCCATGCTCGTGGGTCTCCAGGATGGGGAGGGCTCCACCCTCGGTCTCGGCGTCCTCCGGGAAGACGAGGGGATACTCCGCGTACTCACCAACCACGGCGAGGGCATGCGGGGCCTGCGGCTCGGATCGATGCGCATCGATCTCGAGACCTATGCCGTCGAGCCGGTCCGGCTCCGGGAAGTGATGTTTGGGCTGTAAGGGCTGACCGCCCACCGGATCTGGCACGACGATCAACTCGCTGCCCGGGGGAACGAGAAGGTCACCGGCCCCGGCGCCGGCCGTCGGCGGCTCGCGGTCGGCGGCGGGCGAAACGTGCAAGAGCCCGAGTAACTTCGGCGATTCCTGGGCCCCGCACTTCCCCAAACGAGGTCCGGGAACCGCCTTGGCTTCTCGGGCTCTTACTCTCCCGAAGCTACCGAGTCGGGTCAACCGAATCAAGGTGGGAAAACCCCCTTATCTAGGGGGTTTTTCGCATTCTTGGTGCATCTAACTATGCCTATTTCCTGTTACTTGACTGACAGGATTCATGGTTATCCACTTTTCCACACCAATCCACAGGGGGTTGTGCACAACCCCCTGTAGACAAGTTTCTTAGGGGACTTTTCGCGCCCGACTCAGTCCTTCGCGAAGCCGGCTCGCAACAAGGCACCGAAGCTGAGCTCGACCGCTTCGTAGACGGCACCGAGTACCTCGTCGAGCGCCCGGGCGCTCCATTCCTCGAGCGAAACCCGCCCGACGAGGAACATGTCACCGTCCTTGTCGATGCTGAAGTGGCCTCGCCACAGGCGATGGTTGCGGGTCAGCAGTTGGCGGTACACCTCGCGATGGCCGGCGGGTGGGTTGGGAAGCACGTAAGCCTCGAAGCCGACGGTCCGCTCCCCTACGTCGAACCAGACGGTCGTGAAGTCCCGGACCTGCTGGGTCATGCGGACCGCCCACCGGCCCTCGAACTCTTCAGCGCTGACGACGTCGGAGTCGGCGTCGGCCACCAGTTCGAGGCTCGCTGCGGTCAGCGCCTTCCAGGCCGGGGAGCCGACCACTCAGATACCGGTGTACAGCTCGAGCAGCCGGTCCGCCGTCATCTCCCACGAGAACTTGGCGGAGTGAGCGACCGCTCCCGCCGAGAACCGGTCGGAATCGTCGATCACCTGGTGGACGGCCGCAGCCCACGTTGCCGGCTCGTAGCCGTCGACGAGGACGCCGCTCGTCCCGTCGGCCACTGCATAGGAAAGGCCACCGACGTTGGCCGCCACTACCGGCAGACCCGACGCTTGTGCTTCGGCGGCAACCAGCCCGAACGACTCAGACCGGGAAGGAACGAGCAGGACGTCACAAGCCCGGTAGAAGTCGGCGAGAACATCGTGGGTCTCGGGAGGCCGGAACACCACCCCATTGCCCAGACCCCGATGGATGGCGAGCTGCGCGAGGTGAGCCATCTCGGCCGGGCCGCGATCGCCGCTCGGGCCGCCGACCACGACGAGCCGGGCCAGCGGGTAGTAGCCCCGCACGTTGGCCAGGGTCTCGATGGCGACGTCAACCCCCTTCAGGGGCTGGATCCGGCCCACATACAAGAGAAGGGGGCCGAACTCAATGCCGAGTCGTTCCCGGGCCTCGGACTGGGAACCGGGCCGGAATAACCCGTGGTCGACACCAGGGGGTGAGATACAGATCGACTCCGGGTTGGTCCCGTAGTGCCCCACGAGGTCGTCGAATTCAAACGGCGTGGACGCAATAACGCAATCGGCGAACTCGATGACCTCCTGCTCGGTGGCTATCCGCAGCAAGCTTTCCGGTGGCTGGCCGTGAGCACGGTTGGCGTCCTTGATGCGGCCGAGGGTGTGGAACGAGTGTGCCAGGCCGGCGCCGAGCTGTTGCTTCAAGATAACCCCCGCCCATCCGGACAGCCAGTAATGAGAATGGACAACGTCGTAATCGGCCCGATTGGCCCCCGCCCACTTGGCCACCCCGAGGGCGAACTCCTGTACCGAGTCGGCCAGCCGGGCGGTGGGGAGGGACTCCTCGGGACCGGCGGTGATGTGCACCACCCGGTAGCCCTCGGCCACCATCACGTCCTCGGGCTGAGCAGGGTCGGTCCGACGAGTGAACACCTCGACCTCGATACCGCGGGCTGCCATCGTCCGAGCCAGCCGGTCGATGTAGACATTCATCCCACCGGCATCACCGATGCCCGGCTGTGCAAGCGGTGTCGTGTGCATCGAGAGGTAGGCCACTCGGCTGATCATGTCCGTCCTTCCAATGCATACAGCGGCCGCGGCTCGGCGCCCAATCGCAACTTATAGGCCTCATCGCCCTTGAGGAAGTCGAAGATAGCGACGCCGTCGCCGATGACCGACTGGAACAGCATCCACAGCATCACGATGCCGGGAGAGACCGCGGCCTGGGCCGGATCGTAGGCGGAGTTGTACAGGTAATAGGCATCGGCATCCTGGAATCCAATCGCCGCCGCCGCCGGCACCCCCGCATCTCCGACCAGGATGTCCACCCGGGCGCCCGGCACCGTTGCGAGGGCCCGGAAGAACGCCTCCCGCTCGGGGGTCATGAAGGTTCCCTTCCTACCCTCGGCCAGTCGATGGAGTTGGGCAAACGCACCGATCGGATCAGCGATTTCCCGGAGGAGATGTGGCGAGCCGAGCGCCTCGACGAATCGGCGATGCTTACGCCGAAGCTCGTGGCGCTCCTTCTTGCTGAGGCCGGCGAGGAACGAGTCGAAGTCGCCGGGCAGCGCCAGGCGCAAAGCCGACTCATGCTGGGTGCGGGCCGTTCGCCGGCTGAGGCCATGTGCCAACTCGTCGGCCGCTTCGGTGGGAAGCGAGTCGAACCGAAACGGCGTCCCGGTCGGCAGCTCGGCCAGGTACTCACCGAGCAACGCTCCGCTGCCCTCGCCGAGAGGAGTGTGATAGTCGGTGAGGTCCTCATCGCCCAGAAGGGAGATCGATCCATCGGGCGCATTCCACAGGGCGAGAAGGGCTGAATCATTCTCCACGAGGCAGAGCTCACCGGTGCCGAAGTGATGCCACCACCGCTCGAGGTATTCGCGCCGCGGGAAGACGGATGTCGCAGGAGCTACCGCCGGCAGTTGGAAGGCATCCGTTGCCCAATCCTGATGGATGCGCATCAGGGAAGGGCCGGCTCGAGCGCGCCGACAGGTTGCCCGCCGCCGAGTAGCGGCGGATGGGCGTGCGATTCCAGGCCCTGACGGGCAACCGGCTCGAGCACGTTGAGCCGATCGAGCGCCGCAATGATCCCCACATAGAGGGCAGCGTTTGAGCCGTCCCAGCACTTGCCGGCCAGTCCGAAGCGTCCGGTCAAGGCAACGCCCGCGCAGGCGACGGCGCCGCCTTTGACCGCGGCCGGCAGCCATTGCATGAGAGCGGCTTCGGGCCGATCGGTATCGGACGTCAGCGCCGGGAGTGCCATCATCGCTGCTCGCACCCGGACGAAGCGATCGTCCATTGCCAGGCGGGTGAAGGCCCGGGCCAGGCCCCGGGTGGTCCCCCGCAGCGTGGGAAAGCCGCAGCCATCCACACCGAGCGGCGTGACACCCTCGCCGGTGACCTCTGCGACCAGGGTCCGGACCCGTTCCTGATAGGGGTGGTCGGGCTCGGCGTAGGTCTCAATCGGCCAGCCGGCGGCGACGCAAGCAGCCAGGGCTCCCGCATGCTTTCCCGAACAATTGTGGTAGATCGACCTCGGAGTGGCTTCACCCTCGCCGATCAACTGCTCGTATGCCGATGGCGACAGAGGCAAATCCGGTGGGCAGCGCAGCGTCGATTCATCGAGCCCGGAGTCGGAAAGTATCGAGGCGACGATGGCCCGATGGGCCGCCTGGCCACCGTGGCTGGCGGCCGCCAGGGCGGTCTGTTCCCGGTTGAGGTCGGCGCCGGCTTCCAGGCTGATCGTCGCCTGGAACGGCTTGATTGCCGACCGGAAGAAGAACGGACGATCGATATCCCCGGCCTGGAAGACGATTGACCCGTCTGCGGCAACCACCGCGATGGCTCCGTCGTGGTAGCTCTCAGTGAGTCCGGATCGGACGGCCCGGGCGAGCACAGACCTAGTCCGAGCGTCCGAGGATCTCGTCGAAGTTGGCGAGCCCGTCCTTGTAGCGCTGCGTCAGCTCATGCTGGATGGTGTTGAAGGCCTCCTGGACGGCGTGGCGTTGCGCGGAGATCTCGGCTTCCGTCTCCACCAGGGACCGTTGGATCTCATTGAGCTCGTCATCCTCCACGAGAGCTATCCGGGTGAGGAAGTCGGCCTCCAGCACCTCGTCGATGTGGCGGCGCCGATGATCGGGAAGGTCGGGAAGCGTGACCTTGGTGGGCCGGCCGCTCGGCACGTATCCCGAGGCACCATCGGTCAGAATCTCGGGCAACGCCTCAATGAGGCTGCGGGTCTCCTCTCCGGAGCGGCGCCGGAGCTCAAAGCCGAGCAAATCCATGCGCCCGTGGAGCATCCGGCGGTAGTAGGACAATTCGTTCTCGACGTCGTCGCACATGCGCCGACGGGCACGGAGATCGTCGAGAGACAACTCGGCCAGGCCCTCGACGAACTGGGGCTCGACGATCTGGTCGATACGGCGGCGATGCTCGGTCATAGGCTCCTTCAGCAGTGCTCAACGAGCGTAGGATACGGGTTCACGGGCGGATTCCCACGACCCCCGGGATGGATCTGAAAATGAACGTGGGGAACCCCACCCTGGGCATTGCCGCTATCCCCGTTGTAAGCGATGACCTGACCACCGCTCACCCGGCTGCCGTCTGAGATTCCCTCGGCGTGGCCGCTGAGGTGGGCGTAGTAGTACGAGGTGCCGTTGTCGGCGTCGAGCCACACGCTGATCCCGCCGAGATCCGAGTTGCGCTGGAGAATGGTCCCGTCGGCAACAGCCTTGACCGGCTGCCCGTAGGCGGCCACCACATCGGTTCCTTTGTGAGTACGGCCGCCGGAGCGCGAGTTCCCCCAGTCGTTCACAAACCGGAAGGGTTGATTGAACAAACAGACGAACCCGGCGGTTTGTGTCGCCGACGCGCCCGCAGCCGCGCCCTCGAGGCGAGCCAGCTCGGTAAGACGGCGGAGACGCTCTTGCTCGGCGCGCACCCGCTCCTGTTCGGCGAATTCATCCCGCAGTTCCTCGTACTCGGTGTTGATGGCCGCGAACAGCGCGTCGAATTCGGCCACGTATTCGGCTTGCTCCCGTTCCAGATCCTGCAGAGAGGCCTGGTCCTCCCGCAATCGATCCTGCGTCGTCTCCAAACCGTTCCGCACCGACGTCAGCCGATCGAGGAGGGAAATCTCGTTCTGGGCCGCCCGCTCCAGAAACTCCCGGCCGGTGATGAGCTCGGTCAGGTTGCTCGGGCCGAAGATGAAACCCACCCCGTTGACGTTACCGGCCTTATAGGCGGCAATGGCCTGTTCCTGGACGAGCGCCTTCAGCTCGGAGATGTCCTTCTGGTAGCTGGTGACCCGCTCTTCGAACTGACCGATGCGGTAGGTCACCTCCGAAAGCTGGTGATAGACCTCGTCGTACTCAGCGACGACCTCGTCGAGCCGGGCGTTGGCCTCGTCCCGCGCCCGTCGCGCCTCATCGAGCTCGTCTCGCGATACCTGCGAAACAGCAGGAACCGCAGACGCCAGCAGAATAAGGATGAGGGAGAGGGAGACAACGAGACGCCCTGATTTTGTCACAGACATTCGGGATACAAGGGTACAGATAACCAAGAGATCGGCAAACAATGGGGCGAGTTGAGCTCCCCGCCGCCGTCCCCCGCAATCGGCGGTCGGCGGACTGCGCGGGCCGGCGCGAAGCCTACGCCACCATCGCCAGGACCACCCAGAACAGGGGGGCAGCCAGCATGGCGGCGTCGAGGGGCACGAGGAAGCCGGGAAGCACCTCGAGGAGGTAGAGGTCACCGGTACGAAAGGCAGATCCGAAGGCCCGGCCCGCCAGAAATGCCGCCGCCACTGCGGCGGCTGCCAGCAGCATCGCGAGGAGCGACGTGTCCCATACGACTCCAGCCACCACGCCGACAATCAGCACCCCGAGGGCGGCGGCCGTATGCGGATCGAGAAAGCCCGTGTCCTCCGAGCCCAACCGTAACCACATCACGAAATGGGCCACCAGCAGCATGATCAGGAATGCCGTGACCCGGCTTTGGCCGTGGGCACCAAGCCGAACCAGCACCAGCGAGCCCGAGGCGATGGTGACCACCATCGTGGCCAGCAGGGTGCCGCCGGCGGCGTCAACGGTGTGCATCGAGGGGGTGAACACTGCCCACAGCAGGACCACCAGAACGCTCAACGCCACGGCGACCCCGAGACCTTCAGAGCTCCAGGCCCAGGTCGTTCCGACCACTCCGACAATCGAGATCAACGCCGGCCACCGTGCCATGCCGCTGCTGCGGTGGGCCGCCTCGTCAAAGGCGTCCCACACCCAGGCACCGGCGATCCCCACGACCACGATGGCGAACCAGCGGTCCGACCCGATATTGGCGGCCAACAACACAGCCCACGCCAGCAATGGAAGCAGCGGCATTTGCACAATGGGCCCGGGAACCGCCACGTTCTCGTTCTCGTGTCCCGGTCGGACATCCTCCATCGTGCCGCCCGAGACGGGAGGAAGGACGGCAACTTCGTCCCCGTCCCCCACCGGAGTGGATGCGTCGGCAGGCTCACCATTGACCCAGACATTGGCAGTCGCGAGCCCGCGTTCGAAGTCCGAGCCGTAGACAGCGGCGGCGGCCGTCAAAACCTCATCAACCGAAACCCCGGGCATGTCTACTTGCGAAGTCCCGGCGGCCTGGCGAAGGCCGGCAAACAGACGGAGACGAGCCATCAGCGCTCCACTCCCGATGGCAATGCCGAACCGCGACGATGCTCAACCAGCAAAGTACTCCTTCCCGCTGCAGAGAATAGACCGCCGACCCGCCCACGCACGGTCAGCACCGCCGATCCGCCCCAAGCCGGGCGGAATATGCACGGTCAAGGTATAGGCTGGACGGGTCGAAACATCAGTGATCGACACACGTCTAGGGGTTTGACCGTGGATACAAACGACCAGAGTTTCGGGTACATCGAGGGCGGCCAGATAGCGGCGCCCATGCCTGATCAGCAGCTCGGCGCCAATCGCGCCCGCAGGTGGGTCCTCGGCGGCCTCGTCACCATCGCCATCCTCGCCATTGCCGCGGTGGCATTCGCCACCATGAACGCCCGCAGCAACGACGGCGCCGACAGCCCCACTGCTGCGATGCAGAAGTTCTTCGACGGCCTCTCCGGCGAAAACCTGGTTGCCGCCGTCGAAGCCTTTCTCCCCGAAGAGGCAGACCCGGTCATCAACTACACAGGCGCCATCGGCACCGAGCTCAAGCGCCTCGAAGTGCTGACCGACAGCGTCAACCCGCAGGCCGTCAGCGGAATCGACATGAACTTCACCGACCTGGAATTCCGCCTCGAGCAAGTCGCTCCCGGGTTCGTTCGGGTCTACGTGGTCAACGGTGACGCCTTCATCGATATCGACCCCGCCGAGCTGCCGCTCGGCAATCTCGTCCTCGACAACCTCCCCCCCGAAGTCCGTGACGAGCTCGCCAACGACCCTCCCCCCGAATCCGATTCGATGGCCGGTGGTGATTTCTACCTTATGGCGGTGCAGGAGGACGACGGCTGGTACCTGTCTCTCTGGTACACCGTGATGGACGCCATCTTCTCCGAAGCCGGCTACGGCACCCCCGACTTTGCCGCCGGGGTGAAAGCGGCCGGCGCCGACTCACCCAAGGCGGCCGTGGAGGCCGCCTTCCGCCACGTCCTGGCACTCGATCTCGAGGGCCTCATCGGGATGCTGCCGCCCACCGAGATGCGGGCGCTCTACGACTACATGCCACTGGTATTCGATGACTACAACGAGACCGTCGGAGCGCTAGGCAGTTTCGTGACCATCGAGCTGAAGTCCCTCGGAACGTCGGTCTCCGACGCCGGAAACGGCGCCAAGCGGGTGCGGATCGATACGTTCGACATCGCGTTCAGCTCCTTCTTTGTCGAAGTCGACGGCACCATCAGCTTCGACGGAGCATGCTTCGACATAACGATCAACGACGCGGGCGGAGCGCTCAGCCAATTCGGCGCGGCGATTCCGGAGAACATCAACTCGTGCGACCCCGAGATCGCCAACGCGCTCGGCTCCGGGCTAACCGGCGTCGAGATGCCCGACTTCCTCGGCGACCTCAGAGCGGCCGAGACCGGCCTCATCGCCGTCGAAGAGAACGGCCGCTGGTTCGTGAGCCCGACCGAGACCCTCGGGGATACGTTGCTGCAGGGACTACAGATTTGGGACAAAGCCACCCTCCAGGAGTACATCGACTGGCTCGTCGAGGTGGGCAGTGAGGCAAACGCCACTGCATTCTTCTAGCCAAAGACCGGCGGTCGCTTGACGACCGGAGGACGGCAGCGCCGCCGCCTCACCGCAACCGAGACCGACCTCGGGGTCGTCCGCCAACGTGCCTACCTGGTCGGTGTGATCGCCCCCGGCATCACCGAACACGAAGCCACCCTGTCGATCGACGAGCTGAGCCGGCTCACCGATACCGCAGGCTCTGATCCGGTCGACCAGGTGGTTCTGCGCCGCGATCGCGTCGACCCGGCCACGTTCATCGGGAAAGGCCAGGCACAGCGCCTGCAGCGGGAGGCAACGGCGGCCGACGTCGATGTTGTGGTGTTCGACAATGCACTGAGCCCCATCCAGCAGCGCAACCTCCAGGAGATCTTCGGCTGCGATGTTGTCGACCGGACGGCGGTCATCCTCGATATCTTCGCCCAGCACGCCACCTCGAAGGCAGGCATGCTTCAAGTGGAGCTCGCTCAGCTCCGATATCGACTCCCCCGCTTGCGGGGCCGGGGCATCGCCATGAGCCGGCTCGCCGGTGGCATCGGCACCAGAGGCCCGGGCGAGTCCAAGCTGGAGACCGATCGGCGCCGCATCAGTAGGCGGATCACCAAGCTCGACCGGGAGCTGGAGCACATCGGCCAGGTGCGCCGCACGCAGCGCAAAGCGCGGAGCCGGACCGACGCAACCGGAGCCGCCCTCGTCGGCTACACGAACGCCGGCAAGTCGACGCTGCTCAACGCACTCACCGACGCCAACACGCTGACCGAGGATCAATTGTTCTCGACTGTCGACCCAACCGTGCGACGCCTCGAACTGGCCGCCGGCCCGGTGCTCATCTCGGATACCGTCGGCTTCGTGCGCGATCTCCCCCACGAGCTGGTCGAGGCCTTCCGATCCACCCTCGAGCAAATCACCGAGGCCGACGTGCTGCTTCACGTAGTCGATGCCTCCGACTCGGACCCGGAGCGGCAGATCGCCGCCGTCCACGAGGTGCTTGCCGAGATCGGCGCCCTCGGATTGCCCGAGCTCATCGTGTTCAACAAGGTGGACATTGCTCCAGGCTCGATCGTGCAACGGCTGCTGTCCCTGCACGAGGGCTCTGTCGCCGTGTCGGCCCGGCACGGCA
>Ga0224497_10001757_pt1 | contig 13440 bp, 13 predicted proteins | sample SF_Jul11_sed_USG_4_FD_167970 | JGI IMG/M metagenome (GOLD analysis project Ga0224497, IMG submission 167970) | Sediment microbial communities from San Francisco Bay, California, United States - SF_Jul11_sed_USGS_13 | ecosystem: Environmental > Aquatic > Marine > Sediment | place: USA... | reverse complement strand
GCTGCAGCGATGGAGCTGGCGGAGGTAGAGGAGTGCGCGGTCATCGGCGTTCCACATGAGAAATGGGGTGAGCAGGTGACGGCGGTTGTCGTTCTTGCGCCGGGCGCCCATGTGGCGGTCGACGAGATCATCGCGCATTGCAAGGCGCGGCTGGGCAGCGTGAAAGCACCGAAGAAAGTGTATTTCCGCGACTCGATTCCGCGCACGCCCGTCGGCAAGGTGGACAAGAAAGCCCTGCGGACAGATTTCTGGAAAGGCATCACGCGGAGCGTCAATTAACCCGCTGGCCGCCAGCTTGTGCGAGGAACGCCCGGCCACCGTCCTTCGCATGGCTGCGGCAAAGGAATGCGATACGCCGAAGAAAATGAATCGCAGGGAGTATCGATCGGGAAGGCCCCTGCCTCCCGGATCCAGTTCCGGGACGTTAATTGTTTAACTAATCAGGAGGTGTCTACGGGCACCACTACAGTACTGCGCCTAACGGTGCTGGACTGTGACCCGCAAAATCCCCGCAGAGAACCAGTGATTTGACATCTTTCCTTAATCAAGTTAACTGAACTAAGCAATTCTCTTGATTCCGGCATGATACGGAGAAAGTAATGGAAGTAACCGTTGCGGCGACCCAAATGGCCTGTTCCTGGGACATCGATGCCAACGTCGAGCATGCGGTGCAACTGGTGCATCAGGCGGCAGACGCCGGTGCGCAGATTGTCCTTTTGCAGGAACTTTTCGAAACCCCGTATTTCTGCATCGACGCGCAAAGCAAACACTTCGACCTTGCGCGGACTCTCGACGACCAGCCAACCATCCAGCGAATGCAAGTGGTGGCAAAAGATCGTGGTGTTGTGATCCCCGTCTCTTTTTTCGAGAAGTTCGGTCTGGCTCACTACAATGCCATCGTTGTTGTCGATGCAGACGGGTCCATCGTCGGTCATTATCGGAAAAGCCATATACCCTCATTCCCATTGTACGAAGAGAAATTCTATTTCAGTCCCGGGGATACAGGATTTCGCAGTTTCAATACCGCGTTTGGACGAATCGGCATCGGTATCTGCTGGGACCAGTGGTTTCCGGAAGCCGCCAGGGCGATGACGCTGATGGGAGCTGAACTGCTGCTGTATCCGACTGCAATCGGCAGTGAACTGAACAAGCCGGAGTTTGACAGCAAGGGTCACTGGCAGATGGTCATGCGCGGCCATGCGGCCGCGAATATCCTGCCCGTCATTGCGTCGAACCGAATAGGCGAAGAGACAAGCGGAGATCTCTCTATACAGTTCTATGGTTCGTCGTTCATTTCGAACCATGTCGGCGAGATGGTCTGTGAAGCGGGCCGGAAGTCCGAGGCTGTCTTGACGCATACGTTCGATCTGGCTGAAATCGCCGAATACCGCCGCGAGTGGGGAGTATTTCGAGATCGCCGCCCCGATCTCTACGGAACGCTACTGACTCTCGATGGCAAACAAACGGCGACCGGCAAATAGACCTTGACGATTCCGCATGTTCGCCGCTTCGTTGCTTTTTCGATCATTGGCACGGTAGCCCTGATGCCGTTGCTGGTCTTGCCGGCAATGATCGGAGTGCTGGTTGATAATGCCAATATGTCGGATTCCTCGGCAGGCTGGTCAGCATCTGCGCATTTCCTCGCGAGCGCCGTCATCGGACTTCTAATGTCGGTTCGCGTGCATCACCTGAGTCTTCGGTACTCAGCAACTTTCGCGTTGGCCGTTGCCGTGGTCGCCGATCTCATGTCAGCATTCACGGCGGGTGAATCAACAGCATTCTTTGCTGCAAGGATTCTCGCCGGTCTCGCGCTCGGGGTGGCATACGTCGCAAGCGTGTCCTCCTTTGCCCGCTTCGACGGCTACGAGCGCGGATTCGGTTTGTTTGTGACGCTGCAGTTCATCGTCAGTGGTCTCGGTCTCTACCTGGTTCCCGTGTATGCCGATGCGATGGGTGGAGTCGGGCTGTTCTCCGGGTTTGCCGTACTCGATTTTCTTGCACTTTTGCTTGCGCAATTCTTGCCGTCCAGCAAAGCGGCAGAATCTGTCGCGGGCGATTCAGGGTCTGAGTTGAAGGTTCTGCTTACTGTGTCGGCAATTTTGGCCATATTCGGCTTCGCCGTATTCGAGGCTGCCAATAACGCTCAATTTACCTACATCGAGCGCTTTGGCGTGGCGCTCGGGATCTCTGATCAAAAAGTCGGGTTCTCCCTGTTGATCGCGTCACTGATCGGTATTCCCGGCGCCTTCGCCATTGTCGTATTCGGACAACGATTCGGCACGTTCGCGCCGCTCGCGCTGGGCATTGCGATTGCTTTTGGAGGGCTCATCATCCTTTTGAACGCGCAGAGCTATGGTGCTTACTTTGTGGGTGGCTGCTGCATGGGTTTCTCGTGGGCTTTCTGCCTGCCGTTTATTCAGTCACTGCTTGCTACAATCGATCGCAAAGGCAGCGCGATTGCAGCCGGTACATCATTTTCGACATTCGGCAGTGCAATTGGTCCCGGAACGGCGGCACTTGTTGTCACGGGGGGGCGTTATGCGAACGTATTCCTGCTGTCGATTGGCCTCTTCGTTGTTGCAATGGCAGCGTTTTTCTACGCCAGCCGGGCAAGGAGATTCAGGCAATGAAGACGTGGTCACAGGCGACTGATCCAAGGGACTTTGGCTACTACATGCCGGGCGAGTGGGCGCCGCATACGTGCTGTTGGATGGCATGGCCGTGCCGCGAAGGCCTCTGGTCGGACAATGCGGCGACGATGCGAGACTATGCAAACGTTGCGAACGCGATTGGGGAATTCGAGCCTGTGAAAATGCTGGTTCCGCCTCATAAGCTGGCTGACGCTGCTCGTCTGCTGGATGAAAGCGTCGAAGTCATCGAGATGCCCATTGACGATTCCTGGGCGAGAGATTCGGGTCCGAATTTTCTCGTTGGTGGTGACAAGCTCGCGGGTTCGCATTGGACCTTCAACGCCTGGGGTGGGAAATATCATCCCTACGATCAGGATGCGCGGATGGGCGAGCGGATTCTGGATTTGGCCAGTGCTGATCGTTTCCCGAGTTGGCTGGTCGCCGAGGGTGGTGGCGTTACCGTCGACGGCGAAGGCACGGTAATCACAACCGAATCGTGTTTTCTCAACGTCAATCGCAACCCGGGTCGGAGTCGCCGGGAGATTGAGAACGAACTGTGCCGTACTCTGGGGGCCGAAAAGATCATCTGGATACCGGGAGATGCGCAAGAAACCGAGACAGACGGGCACGTCGACGGAATCGCGGCCTTTATCGAACCAGGGCGCGTGCTTGTCGAAGTCAATCCTGACAAGACGGATCCACACTATGCCGTTGGCGTTTCCAATGCCAGGGCGCTTTCCAGCCAGACAGATGCAAGAGGACGCAAGCTTGAAATCGAGTTCATCGACGAAGGTATCTATCACGCCGGAATCTGGAATGGCGGATGCAGCTCGTACGTCAACTCATATTTGGCAGACGGCGCAGTTATTGTCCCTGGATACGGGTATGACCGCGACGAGAGCGCAGTCGAAACTTACCGAGGCATTTATCCGGATCGCGAGATCGTTCAGGTGCCGATCCACAAACTCGCACTGGGTGGTGGTGGCATTCATTGCGTCACCCAACAACAGCCGGTGCTCACCTAGACAGGCGGCATGTCTAACCGCCAGAAAATTGGACTTCGAAAAGAAGAGTCGCCAAGAACCCGGGCGCCAGGAGGCGTCCACGGACTGCATTGCAGGACCGTTCATGACGATGCGGGACCCACTCCCGCAAAAGTCCCGCATCGTCAAAAGCAAAGTCGTGGCATGACTGGTCGGTGTCTTGACAAATCAAGTTATGTCTTGATAGCATTCGCGGATGACCGCTATCAAGATCAGTTCAAAAGTCGAGAAAGAGCAGTGGCAGGCGCTGCAGGACTTGGCTAAGGAATCTCATCAGAGTATCTCCGGATTGCTGACGGAGGCGATCAGCGATTTCGTACGGAAACGTCGACTACGCCCGGTGGTGCTCGACCATCTCGAGAATTCGATGACCGAGAACGAAGAACTGGGCAAGCGCCTTGCAGAATGAAGGCATTCAGTTCCTATCGGTTGATGAAGCAATCGCGATCCATGAACGATTGATTGAACGATTTGGCGGAACGCCAGGTATCAGAGACAAGGGACTCCTCGAGAGTGCATTGTTTCGACCCCAGACCGGTTATTACGATGACCTCGCTGAGCTGGCAGCGGCTCTTTTCGAATCACTGATACTCAACCATGCGTTCGTCGATGGCAACAAGCGCGTGGCCTTCTTCGTGACCGACACTTTCTTACGGATGAATGGCTGGAAGCTCTCGGTCGAGACGGACTCTGCCCATACGCTCATCGTCGGATCATTAGAGCGAGGCGAGTGCAGCTACGACAAGCTGCTCCCCTGGATCAGAGAGTCGCTTGTAAGGCTCTAGTTACTGGTCGGGGTGAGAGGATTTGACGGCGGACATCCTGTCCGCCGCCCTGCAGGCACACTCGCTGTGCTCGTGCGTCCAAAATCGCATCCTGCGATTTTGTGAACCTTTAATTCCGTTCCATCTCCCGACCTGCATCCAGATATAAAAAAGTCGCCTCCCCCTGACGGGTGAGGGAGCCGACATTTTCATATCTGGATTTGGTCGGGGTGAGAGGATTTGAACCGTACTCATAGTACGCCGAAGAAGATGAATGGCAGGGAGTATCGATCGGGAAGGCCCCTGCCTCCCAAATATAGTCATCAACTTGTTGGTTATCAGAAACTTACGAAGATAACACGTTTGGAGTCAATCACAAAGCATCACGTAACACCACGTTCGATTACGCAGCATCACCTTGGATCCCGTTCGCAGTGTGACAAAAGTGTGACAAAAAAATCACTCCAACGTTGGACGGGACGAGCACATTCTGAGACTCCCACGAAACTCAGGAGCTGGCTGACCCAGATCGCGGTCATCCCCAACCGGTGACGCACCGTATTTCTCGATTATTTGGCATGAAACGGCGACGGTAATTTGCGGATTCACAGCCTTGATTCTGGTATGATTTATTCACACCCGATGAGTAATAGATAGATTATGGTCACAGCCATCAAGAAAACGATATCGCTGCCACCGGACTTGGCACGACAGGTCGAGGAGATCGCCGAAAGTGAGGGCAAATCCGTGAGCGCAGTTGTCCAGGATGCGTTGCGCCTGGCGCAACGCGAGTACCTGAAACAGGAATACAAAGGCATCCAAAGCTACTGGAGTACCAAAGCCCGGGAGAAGGGCATTCTGACGGAAAAAGACCTGCGCAGGTACCTCAACGATTGAGGGTTGTCTTCGACACCAATATATTTGTTTCGGCGTTCGTACTGCCTGGCAGTCGGGCAGACGCCGCGCCCCACCGAGTTATTGACGCTGATGAGCTTGTCATATCCAAAGTCATTATCGACGAGCTTCTGACCGTACTCGCACGCAAGTTCGCGCGACACGCCGACGAACTTGCACGCGTTGCCGTATTTCTGGCGGACCTGGCAAGCGTGGTTCGTCCCCGGGGCCGAATCGATGTGCTGCAGGATGACTCTGACAATCGTATTCTCGAATGCGCACGCACTGGCAGGGCAGATCTGATCGTTACCGGGGACAAGGCCATGCTTCAAATCGTGAGCTATCAGAAGACCAGGATCATTTCATTGCGCGAATACCTCTCATCGTAACCCGACGACAAATTACCAAAATGGATATCGGACGCTACTTCTTGCTCGACATCTTCCAGCGAAAAGAAAAGCTGGGAGAGGAAAATGTCGAATACGCATCGGTATCGAGATCGTGATGGCAAAGGCAGATTGCTTCGAAAATACAGGCACCCGTATCGCGGCGTTAGCTTTCCACGTGGTACGCTGAAATGGTGGCGAAAACTGTACATGAGCCGACCACGTCGCCGGGACAACCGACGGCTATGCCACCTAATAGCAAAGGGAGTGGAACCGGAGACAATGGTTTTCCCACTCGGGAACCATAAACCACACGTGTACTATTGGTAATTGGGTCCCTTCGGTTCCAATCGCCTCCCGACCAACAAAAAAAGCCGCTCACCACAACGGTGAGAGCGGCCTGTTTTCTTATGGCTGGTCGGGGTGAGAGGATTTGGCTCGCACATCCCTGTGCTCGGTCCTGCGGACCGATCTCGCTGCGCGAGATCGCCGAAAAATCGCTCCTGGCGATTTTTTGAACCTCGATTCGGTTCCAGATCCCTCCCATTTCTCTGAAAAATTTCTCTCACCAAGGGGTGACAGAGAAATTTTTCTCGAAACTGGTCGGGGTGAGAGGATTTGAACCTCCGGCCCCTGCCTCCCGAAGGCAGTGCTCTACCAGGCTGAGCTACACCCCGAACCGCGCGCAATCATACACTCAGAGGCACGCCTGAACCATAGAAACGTTATCCCATTTTGCGCTGCAAGGTCTATTAGTTGAATTCAGCGTGTGGTGCCGTACTGTCATTGACGCACTAATCCAGGTCGTAGAACAGTTCCACGGGCACGCCCGTATAGTTCTGGGCTAGAGCACGCATCGCCTCTTTCGAATGGGTCATGTTGTTCAATTCCGCAATTTGCATCTTATGCTCAAACGTATTGTGCTCGGGGAAGCGGTGCAGGTTGTAGCAGAGCATTGATGCAAACCGCTGCATCTGCCAGACGCGTTTCAGGCTGGTATCCGAGTAGCTGTGGATGTAGTCCTTGCTACCGCCTTCGAAGTAAGCCCGTAGCGCACGGGTCATGGTCTGTATGTCGCCGATCGCCATGTTCAGACCTTTTGCGCCGGTTGGCGGCACGATATGTGCAGCATCGCCAGCGAGCAGCAGCCGCCCATATTGCATGGGCTCGCAGACGAAGCTGCGCATACCGGTTATACCTTTCTGGAAAATCGGTCCTTCCTGCTGTTGCCAACCGTCTTCGGTCTCCAGCCGGGCATGCAACTCTGTCCAAAATCGATCGTCGGGCCAGTCCTCGACCGTATCCGCAACCGGACATTGCACGTAAAGTCGGCTGATGTCGGGTCCGCGCATGCTTTGCAGAGCAAATCCGCGTTCGTGATACGCGTAAATTATTTCCTGCGATGCCGGGGGCGCCTCCGCCAGGACTCCGAGCCATGCAAATGGGTACTGGCGATCGTAGATACGCAACACGGAATCGGGAATCACGCGCCGGGAAATACCGTGGAAGCCGTCGCAGCCCGCGATGTAGTCGCAGTCGACGATTTGCTGCCTGTCCTCATGAACGACGCGGATCGACGGCTTGTCCGTATCGATACCGTGGATGCTGACATCCCTCGCCTCGAAGTAAAGCGGCTCGTCATATTCCAGCCTCGCTGCAACAAGATCTTTGACGATTTCGTGTTGTGCGTAGACCCAGACCGAGCGTCCACGGGACAATTCCTTGACGTTTAACCGGTGTGGTTTCTTGTTGAAACGGATGTCGATGTACTCGTGTTCCAGGCCTTCTCTGAGCAAACGTTCGCCGACGCCGGAATCGACCATTACATTAACGGTACCTTGTTCCAGTACGCCTGCCCGGACGCGCTCTTCTATGTACTGCCGGCTCTTGATCTCCACGATGATCGTATCAATGCCCGCATTATGCAGCAGATGGCCGAGCATCAGGCCAGCCGGGCCGGCACCGATAATTGCGACTTGAGTTTTCATTGGACGTGCAGCTCGCGGGCCAATTGTCCGCCCATCGCCGTCGGTACGGCGACATCGTTGGCATTGAGCGCGGAAGCAGCAGTATCAGACATTGGCCATGCTCTGGCGGACGCACGCTATTATAGGCACACGCGGGTCAGGAAATTACGGATTCTGTGTGGGAAAGTTATCGAGCGATCATCGGTTCGACTGGTCAATGTAGGTCCGCAGTGTATTCTCGATCTGTGCGGATGTGCTGCCGTAACCGATTATATCCAGCAGCTCGTCGTTTGCCCCGACTACATACACCTGCGAGCCGTGATAGGGAATGTAAGAAACCGTCGCCGGCAGGGCTTCATAATCGTCACGGCTGAGCGGACGTTCATGGCCCCCATCTCCGCTCAGGCTGTAGCCAAATGTCGTGCGAAAGTTCGCAGTAACGGCAAGGATCTGGTCGTACGTCCCCGTCAGTCCAATAATGGAAGGATGAAACGCATCGGTGTATTGCCTGAGCCTGTCCGGCGTGTCTCTTTTCGGGTCGACTGAAATAAACAGGACGGTCACCCGCTGCGCCGAGTTGCCTAGCGACCTCAGTGCCGTGGCGATGTTGTGCAGTGTGATAGGGCAGATGTCGGGACAGGTGGTGTAACCGAAAAAGACGAGGCGCAAGCGTCCACCGTACCTATCAGCGCTCACAGGACGCGCGAATTCGTCTGTGAGTTCAAAGGACACTTCGATGTCCGGCAGCATTGCAGGAGCCGGAGCAGACTCCCGCTGGCATGAGGCGAGGGTGGCCATCGCAACCACCGCGAGCAGCGTGACGGGCATCTTCACTAATGGCATATGTTGTTCGATACAGCGATCTCGATGCCTTCAAGCGTGCCGACACCGGTGCTGATCAGCACCTCGAGCTCGTGTGATCGGGTGTTGATGGCCGCAACCTGACCACTGTCGATCAGTGAGGTCAGCAGCGTTTTCGAATCGGAGGTAACAAGGCCATCGTCGGTTCTACCCGGAAGCCTGATCGGTTGTTTGCGTTTGAGTTCACGCAAATCGATCACCGCGATTTCGTTGCCACTTGCCGGCATAATGAACGCAACCGTGTCCAGCCACCCGCTATTCAATTCCCGCGCCTGCACACCGGTCGGGATTGTGGCAACGACCTGATGTGACAATGCGGACAGGACGGTCAGAGTCTCGTCGTCACGGTTTGCGACCAGCACGTATCGGTTGTCCGCCGTGCTGTACGGCCTGATAGGACCTTTGCCGACCGGAATGGAAGCTTTAACCTGCCAATCAATGAGATCGATCACTACGACCCGGTTTTCCGATGCAATGGACACATAGCCCGTGTAGCCGTCCGCGGATCGCGACATCGCACTGACCCGCGCACCGGGGTCGTCGTCTCCGCCGAGAGGTATCTCAGCGACTTTTTCGCGAGATTGCATTTCGATGACGCTGATGCGTTTCTTTGCCGGTTCAACGACATAGAGATTGCGCCCATCGAAGCCGTACGTCATGAGTAGCGCGGTATCGAGCCCGTCCACACGCAAAATCTGCTCAAAGGACGTCATATCCCAAACAGAAACCGAGCCGTCGCCGCTGCCGAACGCGACGAATCGATCGAACGGATTCAGCAATGCGGCATCAGGGCGCATGCCGATAGTGACTTCCTCGATCACTTCGCGCGTGTAGAGATTGATTACCGTGACCGAATCGTTGTCAGGATCCGTTGCAACGAGCAAATCCAGATCCTCGGATACGACGACACTGTGCGGCACGTGTGAAATATCGAGCTCGGCAACTATTTTTCGGTCCAGAGTGTCGATCGCGATGATCGTGTTATCGGTCCTGCTGGGTGCGAACGCGAATTGACTGCCGTTCGTGAGAGCGTCAGTCCTGAAAATATCGAGGATGTCGGCATTGCCTGCAGGCGGCAGCGTCACAGCAATTGTAAGGAGCAGTGCCGACACATTCGATACGGATTTCATGACGGCCGCGCGGCGCCTAGTCCAGACCAAGCAACGGATAGATCAGATCGCTGACGGTATGAAAGTTGTCCGTTACCAATAGCAGGCCAAAAAAGACTATAAATGCGGAGGACAAGGCACCGATCAGACGAGTGTGCCGCGCGATGGCCTCGGAAAGGCTTTTTATGCGTGAGAAAAAGAAGGCAGCCAGCAGAAACGGTATTGCCACGCCGGCGGCGAAAATGCCCATCAGGCTCGCGCCGACAGAAGCGCTGCCGAGCGCGCCGACGTAGATCAGCAATGTGCCGATGATCGCGCCGCCAAAACAGGACATGCAGCCGAGACTGAACGCGATCGAGACCAGAACCGTACCGAACGTGCCTCTTGTCTTGAAGCCCTGAATCGTAGTTGCCCCGGGCAAACGGCAGACGAGGGGCGCTTTCGCGCGAATACCGAGCCAGGCACCGAAAAGGATGACGATAATGCCGGCACCGATGCCGACAGGGCGCGTGTAGTTGGCGAAAAATAATTGTGCTTCTTTCCCCGCGTAGCCGATGAGGGCTCCACTGGCCACGAACAGCGCAATGTAGCCAGCCACGAAACAGCTCGACAGCCACAGCACTTTTTGGCGGACCTCAGTCGTGATGCCGTTTGCGCTGACAACCTGCTGTGCCGTAATGCCGCCCAGCGTTGCGAAAAAAATCAGGACGAGTTGAATCAGGCACGGAGTCAACACTGACGACAGCAGGCCGGCGGACAATGAAAAGACCATGATGCTCGTAAAGGTATCGCGCGACATCAGTTCTGTCGGAATATTCAGCGGAATATCCCAGACATATTCCGACTGGACAGGAACAATTTCGTCGTTCTCGATCAGGTCCCGATCCCACGGGTGAGTTAGTCTCAGTCTCAGCTCGACGGTGCCCTCGTCGATGAACGGTTGCCCTTCGTCATCAAATTTCGGGAACTGCAGGATCGTCGTACGGTGGTGTTCGACGAGATCCGGGCCCTCGGCGGCAACAGGCTCAATCGTTCTGCCACCAACCGTCAGCGTGGCGGCGGGTAGTCCGTCTGGCAACCAGCCGGTATGCACGTCTTCGGAGACAAAAAAGACAAAGTGCTTATCTGGCCGATACGCCTCGACCGCTCCCTCGCGATCGGCGTACTGGAAATATTCTTCGGACGCATACAGCGCTGTGACTTCGACGCCACCGGGAAAATAGATGAATCGAGTCAGCATCCGGTTGAGCGTTCGGAAATCGTCGAAGCGCTCGCTTTGCACGAGTCGGCCGGTCTCGAACAGCACCCGGTCGCCATTGACGAAGTAAGGAAATACCAGCCACGAAAAAGCGATCGCAGCAACAAAGACGAAGCTGAGTATCGGCGCCCCAACTCGATTGATGATTCCCTGGTTCACGGCGCGTTTATTCTGTTGACTCTTGCTCCAGCGTCTGCAGATAGGCGACGATATCCAGCAAAGATTGCGCTTCGAACAGCTCCGGATAATTGAACTGCCAGTTCATCATGTCCGGAAAATTCTGCAGCGCGTGATACACCTTTTCGATCGTCGCTTGTCGGATATTCGGTCCGACGGAGCCCGTCGCATCGAGACCGTGACAGACGTTGCAGCCCATATTAGAGAGGTACAAAACTCTGCCGCGCTCCGGATCGCCCGCCGGGGCATTCGCCTCCGCGGGCGCCGCTTCCTCTGTCGTTGCGCAAGCTATCGGCGCGACGGTAATCATTATCAGACACGCGGCAATGCTGAAAATTCGCGCCACCGGAAGGAGCCCCGTATCAGTACTCAAGCGGCTTGCCGGCACGCGGATTGATGCCATTGTGGAAACCATGCTGGTCATTAACGAGGCGAGCCTCGTCGTCTTCATCGTAATACACAAACGCCACGCCGTGCGGGTCGCCGAAACCGGGCATATTAATGACGGCTTTTTCATCGCGCGTCGCGGCGTCGTATACAAAGAGCTTGCCGCTGCCGTTCGAGCTCGTCCACATTTCCTTGCCATCCGGGGAGAGGATAATGTGGTCGGTCGTGAAGCCGGTGTTGATCAGTCCCTGACGAATTCCCGAACGGGTGTCGATAATCGTGATGTCGTTGCCCCACATGTCCGTGGTCTCGCCCTTGTTGGCCACCCACAATTCGCTTTCATCGGCATTGAGTTCGACTCCGTAAGGCCCATCACCTACCGGCGTGCACCAGACTCTCTGCCCGGTCTCGAGACTGATCTTGCAGGCGATGTTCATGCCGCTGGGCGCCGTGTACAGGTATTGTTTGTCGCCTGATACCTCGACCCATGCCGACCGGTAGCCGAAATACGGGTACTCCCGGATGACTTCCATCTCGCTCAGATCGTCACTAACACGAATCTTGGCGATCCAGAACGGTCGCAGTGCCGTGAAGTTCTGCATTCTGATCCAGTGCGCTGAGATATAGCCATCGAACACCTTGCGATTGCCGTAGCCTTTCGGCTCCATGAGCTGATACAGGTATTCATCGTCCTGGTCGTTCCAGATCGTGTACGAGGAGCCGCCAAGCTCAGCGTCACGTACCCCTGCAATGACCTGATCAGTTGCCGGGTCGAAAATATAGCTGTCGACGCCGTCTTCGTCCTTAACGAAGGTATCGAAAAGCAGGTACTCATCTCGAAAGACGTAGCCATGATGCAGGCGACCCGGCGAGGTGATGACTTTGACCGCATCGAGCGTCAGCGCGTCAATCTTGACGAGCGTTGTTGGAATCATCGAGCAGACCGGAGACGTGCAGCCCGAATTGTCTGTCATCGATTCATCGAGTTCGATGTCTTCGAAATTAGTGAGCGGTGGACCACTTGCCCAGACGAATTTTCCGTCCGGCGTTACCGGTGTTGAATGTGGGTTGCCTTTTAGTTCGAGCGGCAGTTCTTTCCAGGCGAGAACTTCTTTGGTCCTGGCATCTATCGCCACGATGCGCGTGGATTTCGACGTTATCCGCTCGTCCTTCGGCCGATTGAACGGATTGTCGTAAGACAGACCCGTGAGCTGATAGATGATCAGATCGCCTTGCTTCGGGAAAATAACCTGCTCGCCCTTGGGATAGGTCTTGACAGTTCGCACCTTCGTGTACGTCCTGGCGATATTGCCTTCCTCCGACTTGCGATTCCAGGTATCGATGACCTCGGAAAAGAGCGGCAAACCCATCACGACTTTTTCGTACTCTTCGGCCGTCATGCCGGTATTGGCCTGCCTCGGGGAGGTCTGGGCCAGCACGGATGTGCACAGGATTAGCAGTGCCCCGGTCACGATCGATCTGGCGGTCAATCGTGTCATCAGATCTCCTCCACGTTATTGGTAGACGTTGCCGGGGGCCATTATAGCGCCCCGAAACCTGTGCGCCGCATGCCGCTTTGTCGCTGCACGGCATATCCGCTTGTATTTCGTATCGGATGGCAGGGCGGATGTCGAGACAAAAGGTGCTCCGTCATGAATAATAAGGAGTCGATCAGCTGAGTCTGTCACTATACACGGCCGGGGATTCGAGCGAACCGGATGCCAACGAATACCTGGTTAATGTTATATACGCCGGTACTCATGCAAATGACCAGCGTTTTTGATTAATGAGGAGACGGTAGAAATGCCAGGCAGGTGTCCAAGAATCTGCGGCTTGTGCGTCACGTTCCTAATTGGCGCTATTGCATCGCATGCGAGTTATTCGCAGCAGTTGAAGTTCGGGTCCTGTGACAGTTACCTGCCATCGCCCCGACAGGCTGGCGATAACAAAGTCGGCCCGACGTC
>Ga0224497_10001755_pt1 | contig 13443 bp, 12 predicted proteins | sample SF_Jul11_sed_USG_4_FD_167970 | JGI IMG/M metagenome (GOLD analysis project Ga0224497, IMG submission 167970) | Sediment microbial communities from San Francisco Bay, California, United States - SF_Jul11_sed_USGS_13 | ecosystem: Environmental > Aquatic > Marine > Sediment | place: USA... | reverse complement strand
GGAACCACAGGGATGCTCCGTCGCATTACAATATAAAATTCTTCGTGAACCGTGCTCTATAACCACCAAGACACAGAGCAAACGAAACGTGGCGGTCACGACCACACAAAAGTCAAAAGCGACAATACCAGCAGCATAATTCGTCAAGAATGTCGACCAACGCTGATCGCCACGTGGTCTACCTAGAGGTCGTTTCGGCATTTATTTAGACGCGATTGAAGCCGCCGAATTGCAACAAGATTCTCGTTTTACAATCAACGACGCGCGAATGCAGCACCTCGATGAACTCGAGCAAGTATTAACTTCCATTACACAGTAGCGCGATACCGGCACAAGTCTCGCGGGATGCACCGCAATACGGCGAACACACTCACGAAGTTTTGGCGCAACATGATTTTTCCACCCGAGAAATCGAACAATTTATAGTGGAGCGCGCGGTCGTTGCCGGACCCTGAGTTGCGCCGACTCTGCTACGTAGACTTGAGCGCGATGTGTACCCGGAACATATTGGTACATTTGAACCGGGGCGGCCGATCATATCCGACCTGCATGCGGCCGCCGCACATCTCCATATTCAAACTGCTGGCCTCGTTGCGACACGACAAGTGATACGACGCATAGTGGCGGCGATGCAATCATTGCTATGGAGTAGCAGTGCCCCAGCGCAACCTTAACGATTCCTTAACGTTCGTTGCAACGGCGACGCGCGCCGCCGGTACGGGACCTAATAGAACACCAGACGGAATGATAGAAAAGTTAATTATTAGTTAACTAAGCGAAGCTCGCCCCGCGGCACAGCCCTCAGGCACTTAGCGACGGCTAAACTGTCGCCAGAAAAGCCGCAGATCATCAATATAACGGACAAGAGGACCACTGCTCCATTCACCGGCGTCAATTTCCGGAAAGCGCACCGCATCGGGATGGGTAATGACATCCGGCACGTAAGTGACATCAATAATGTCGCAAAATGGCAGCCCGGCCGCATATAACTGCGCGCCACCGATAAACCAAATTGGCGGTTTGCACTTAGCGAGCGCCGACTCGACGGTGGTAAAACTCTCCACATCGGTGAGTCCAGCACGGGTTATAACGATATTTCGGCGCTGGGGCAGGGGCTTGCAACCAATCGACTCCCAAGTTCGGCGCCCCATTATGACGGTAGCGTCCAACGTGCGTCGCTTGAATCGCTTCAAGTCAGCAGAATAATGCCATGGCAATCCGCCATTCAGCCCGATCACGCGGTCCTCGGACATTGCGACAATTGCCCCGCTTCGTATTTCGAACGGTGTCGATTCTGACATTAGCTGTGGAACTTCATAAATACGAACGGAGTGGCGCGGGAAGTCTCAAAATGTCCCCCGATATTCTAATTGTCGATGAAACGATACGATCAAATCGCTACTTTGAATTTTATAGGCGGATACGGATCGTAGTGCGATAGCCGAAAGCAATTCAAGATTTCACTGGTATCCGCTTCCAACACACCACGCACGTCATCCAACGAACGAATCGACGCATCGATTTCGAGCTGTGGCCGCGCCCTCGGTTCACGTCGCAGCTGCTCGTAAAGCCCCGGCACATGATCATACTCTGCCATCGAGCCGTCGGCCTTGGCGGTGTAAATATGGGCATCAATCAAAGTATGCGCGAATATCCCGGCGCGCATACCCACAAACTGCGCGATCAACTGGAGCAAAAACGCATAGCCTGCGATGTTATAGGGCACACCTAAAGCAACATCGCAGCTACGCTGCGTCAGGTGCAAGCATAGATACGGAGCCCCGTTATTATCGAGTTGCACGTTGAGTATCCACAACGCATGGCACGGCGGTAGGGCACTTTTATGTGCATTACCTGGCGCCCATGCGGAAATTAACAAACGACGGCTCATCGGGTTACGCTTGAGTTCATCGATTACCCAGGCGACTTGATCGCTAAATGCCGCTGTACCGTCGCCGTGAACAGGGAAATGGCGCCAAAAGTTTCCATAGGCACTGGGTACTCGTCCGTCATCGTCGGCCCAAGGGTCCCAGAATTTACAGCCGTGCTTGCGCAACAATCCGATATGCGTGTCTCCCGACAAAAACCACAAGTTTTCGATGACGATGTTCTTCCATGATATTTCCTTTGTTGTCAGTAATGGGAAACCGTCGCGCAGATCGATTTCGTAATTGATATTAAATGTGGAAAGGGTATCGACCCCAGTGCGGTTTTCCTTACGCGTACCGTACTCCAGTACCTCTCTAACCGTGGCCAGATATTGCTTCACAATTCTCTCAGAATGAAAATGTTTTGAGCCGTGACCAAACGTGATGCCTGCCGGTTATGACTCACGATCGGGATTGAAATAGTTTTCCAGGGCTTTGCGTGCAACATAAGCCGACTTTACTTTCCATTTCTCGACATTCACCATCAATACGGCGAATGCAATATTTCGCGAACCGTCGCTAGCGAATCCGACAAACCAATCGTTCTTTCCCCGCGGCGATAGCCCTGTTAGTGAACCGGTTTTACCACCGACGTCCAATTTTGCGTAAGCGCCTTTGAAGAAACCACGGAACGATTTACGAGCTGATCCGTGCTTTACAGTTGCACGCATCAACGCTTTGAGTTGCTTCGCCGTTTCGGGGGTCACTATTTGTTTTCTCGGTTGCGCGTCAGGTAGATAAATCTCGATCCCATATCGATCGGTGGCGGCATCCACCAATCTCGGTTGCACCGACGCACCCCCATTTACCACTGTCGCCGCAATCATCGCACCGTGCAACGGACTTAATGTTGTATTTCGGGTAAATCCCGATGCCGCTTCCACGACCGACCAATCGTCACCGGGTTCGATTTCTATTTGTCCCATGGCGGCCGGAAAATCCGCCCCCGCCGACCCATTAAATCCAAATCGTTCAGCGTACTCGATTAACCCCGCGGCGCCGACCTCCGCTACTCCAAGCCGCCCGAACACAGTATTTACCGATTTCGCGAAAGCAGACCGCAGTGAAACGCGCCGCGTCCATTTGTTGTTCTTGTGCTCGAATACCTGGCGCTTATACAAACTACTGCTTTTGCCATTGTAGGGAATTACCGTATCGGCGGTTGCTTTTCCTTGATCGATAGCCGCCGCCGCCGTAACGATCTTGAATACCGATGCCGCTGGAAAAGACGCTCGGGCTGCGAGATTGCCAAGTGCAGGGTCGTGGTTGTTGTAACTATGCATGGCCAATACCCGGCCCGACTGCGGCTCTATAGCGACATACGCGGAATAATCGGGCTTATGTCGCGCAATTAATCGCGATACCGTGTCCTGCAAGCTCACATCAATACTGTAATGCAGTGTCGGCCGGTACGTGGTCTCCTCAACGGCGATATCAATTTGGTCGGGGAACACCGCCGGCATATTTTGTGTACCCAGCGCCTCGGCCAGGTGCGCTTTGCCGATACCCCAAAGTTCGGACCGCGTCGGATTACCGATTTCGAGATCCACCGGCCAGGCTGATGTACAAAACGCCGCCGCCATCACTAACACCCAGCGTAGCGGTCGACGCGTCGGTTGCAAGCGTGGAGACCATGGCAACGCCGTCACCATGCGCGGCGGATCGCTACTGAGCGGAATGCGCGCTGTGACAGCCGGCACGGCCCGCGGTAGCTTAATGGCGTGACCGCGAAATCCGGATCGACCCGCAAACATCGGGCGCTTGCTCGCAGTAAGTTTTATGGTGGGATACTTGTGCCGTCTCATGGTTCGAGAGACTGCGAAGGGGTTTGCAGCATTCGGCGGCGGTACCGGTCAGTGGTGGCGCATCAAATCATCAGAGTCGGCGATATTATATCGGTTTTTGCGCTGAAACTCCGATTAAATTCTCATCTCGGCACATAATCCCCCGACGTCCGGCGCGCACTCCCTAATGTCGCATGGCGGCGATCAAAGTCAAGGAGGTTCTGCAGTTAGCCACAACCATGACTCGATCAATTAGTTAACCGCCGTGCACCGTTTCAAAGCACGAGTCCTGAGACCGTTATCGTTCCGGGGCAACAGCGGATTCGCAATAGGTCTCCAAGCCTCACCAACGGCTCGGGTTGAATCATATTGATATCAAAACCATGCATCGCCGATATCTCTACGACGGCATTTTCGATTCGCATTCGTAGTGGTCCACACTCTGCAATCATAGCGCAAATAAACCGATAGGCTCGTTCCGCACGCCAATCGTGTGTAATAATCCAATCGCGTTGTGTCGGCGCAGGGTAGTAAGATGCGTCCGGCTCGTGTTGCGGTACTGCATTCATACGACCCGCCGTAATCTGCGTGTAACACTCTGCGAACAAATCAACACCGAGCGTTGCGAATCGGCGTTGCGCTTGCGCGTAATCGAGACCGGCGTGCAGACCCATGCGTTGTTGTGCAATGATCGGCCCGGCATCGATGTTTTCCGTTACACGGTGCACAGTAACTCCGCCGTCGCGTTCGCCGTTATAGAACTGCCAAAACAAAGGACTCGGTCCGCGGTAGCGCGGCAACAACGATGGATGAATATTGAAGCAACCGTAAGTCGGTAGGCGGGTTATTTCGGCTGGTAGACGCTGCGGAAAACACAATACCAAACCGCAACGTGGTGCAAATTCAATTCGCCGGTTCCGGTGCGCTAAGAATTCCGCCCACGGCACGATGCTCAGGCCGAATTTCACCGCGGTATCGATTAATCCGGGTAACGACCGGGGTGGGTTTACGGGAAATCGAGGATCGACATTCTTCGAGACGTTCCCATACCCGCTCCAGACCACGGTATCGATAGACGGTCCACGCCGTACCAGCCGCGACAATGCGTGATGCGCTAACTCACCCGGCCCCGCGAATATTACCAAACCGCCGTTCGCCATGAGACCACTCCAAGGTCGGCGGACCCGTAATTGGAAACAATTGAACAGATTTATTCAGCACCTAAATCGAATTTGACGGTGCAGTCATTTTCCGATCGAACCGAATCATCGGACAGGCGTACGAGTTGCCCGCGTAGATCGGGCAAATGCAGACCTAATTTAGGAACGGCACGCACATTCCGGATTGTACCGCGGGTCTCGCAGCGATCGAATCGTACCAGCGCTTTACGTTCGGAAACTTGCCAAGGTTGACACCGTGCCATTCGTGCCGGGCTGCCCACGGGAAAATCGCTATATCCGCGATCGTGTATTCGCCGACCAAATTCTCGTGTTCGGAAAGCCGCGCATCGAGTACTCCGTATAAACGCTGCGCTTCGTCACTGTAGCGATCAATCGCATATGGGACCTCTTGTTTGGCAAAACGAAGAAAATGATGGGCTTGACCCAGCATGGGCCCAAAGCCACCCATCTGCCACATTAGCCATTCGAGCGTCTGCAACTGCGCAACCGCATTGCGCGGCATAAACAGGCCCGTCTTCTCGGCTAGATAGATGAGAATGGCGCCACTTTCGAATACCGATATGGATTCACCCGCAGGGCCATTCGCATCTACGATCGCAGGAATCTTATGATTGGGGCTTATGCGTGAGAACGCTTCGCCAAATTGCTCTCCTTTGCCGATATCGATCGGGTGCACGGTATACGTCAGCTCCATCTCATCCAGTGCAATGGAAATCTTACGGCCATTCGGGGTGCCCCAGGTATATAGTGCGATGGTCAATGCGGTCTCCTATTGGCGTTCGCCGCCGGATTCTAGCGACGCCGTAGTCGAAACAATCCGTCCACGCCCTCGTTACTGGAAAAATACAACGCCCCGTCTGAGCCTATCGCAACTCCAACCGGTCGCGCCCAACGCTTACCATCGGGTAATTGGAAGCCGGTCACTAAATCGTCAACCCGATAGGCTTTATCGGCATCGAAGCGAACCACCACCAGCTTAGGAGGACGACGCGTGGCGGGATCACCACCAGAATTACCATGCGGCTGCGTCCCCCATGATCCACGTAACGCCACCACCGCATCGTACTCCAGTGACGGGTGCATAGCACCGGCCGGCACGAATGCGACCCCCATCGGCGCGTTACGCGCTGGGAATGTCGCAACGGGCACGGATACGGATTCGATATCGTGGGGCGGTCTACTGCGAATACACTCGTCACGACGAAGGCTCTCACCATCGAACTGGTACCACGGCATACCGTGAAACGAATTTGGACGTAATTCCGCGAACGATTCCGGTGGCAGCTCGAATCCCAAATGGTCGGGACCGTTATTGCTCGCGTACATAATCTGGGTGCGCGGATGCCAGTCGAAACCGACCGGGTTGCGCAACCCGGTTGCAAATGCTTCCCATACCGGCTGTGGTGCCAAGTCCCGGAGCCGCACGACTCCGCCACGGCGAACGGCAAACGGATAGCTTTCGTCCAGAAACTGGTCGCTGCAATTACCCGAAATACCTAAGCTTACGTAGACTTCCCCGTCTGGGCCAACCCGCACGGTACGACTATTGTGACCCCTACCGGCGGGCAGCGGCGCCCACAGCTTGACGGCCGCGGAGTCAACCCGCGCTTGTCCGCGCCGATACGGCGCACGGTACAGCCCCTCGGTCTTGGCGATAAGGATTTCTCCGCGATAGAAGTCGACGCTGTGTGGGTAGCCGCCCGTCGCTACGAATACTTCGGCCTTGGTATACGGCGCCGGAATTCGATAAACTCGGCCGCTTCGTGAGCCGGCGAATAAGTCGCCATTTTCGGCAAATGTCAGTATGCGCGGCGCGTCGAGGTTAGTTGCGAGTATTTCCAACACATAACCAGCCGGCACGGTGACGTTTCGAGTCTCATTCCGTATATCAATCGCTTGATTCACGTAATCAAGCGCATCGGGCGCGCTGCGAGCCGCACCACTATAGACGGTTAACCCGAACAGCAACGCAACGATCGTACACCGCCCGATAAAGTACTTATCCGTCGTGTCCGGTTCCATACCAATTCCTCAATCGCCGCCTACCAATTACTCCGCCCACATATCCGATAATGAATATGATTGGCGAAAATCCCACAAATGCGTACCACACACCGCGAATCGAGGATTCGACCGGCGCAACCGCAGGGCTGAAGATCGCTACTATTACGAGATACAACACTTCCAATCCGACGTGCACCAGCAGTATCAAAGACACGGCCGCAACAGCCGCACTGAGTACACCGCCGAGACGCCCGAGAACGATAAATTTACCGGCCCAATAGATCGCAATTATCTGAACTATAACTAGATACGGCAATGCATCCCCGATGATCACGAATCGCACCGCAATGTGCGCGGCCGCAAATACGAAGACGCTCAGTATCAAAGGATAGCGCAACGTCACCAGATACGATTTCAATTTTGGAACCTCTGAACAAATCTGGTCAAGTGGATCTGTAGGCCGAATTCGTTCGATTCATCGCGCGAATCCGCAGCCGAAGCAATAATCGACCTACGTTCGCAACAGCAAATCCTTGGCTTGATTAATCTTCGCAGCCAAATAGGTCGGCCCACCGCGATCAGGGTGCAGTTTCTGCATCAATCGCCGGTGTGCGTCGATAATGTCGTCTCGTGTCGCCTGCGGTGTTAAGCCAAGCACTTCGTAGGCTTGTTCGACGGTCATGTTTTCGTCACCACTACCGGCGTCATCGGCGTTTGCCTGTTCGCGCCATTGCTGACCGTAGGTGCGATCGAGATAAGCGTCCAGCACCGCTACCGATTGTATGTCGTGGTGCTCGCACTCTGTCCGCAGCGTCATAAGCTCGGACACCGACAACTCGTGCAAACTGCGGCCTTGGAAGGTTCCATCTAGCACCACGCCCGACATTTCTCCGCTGTCGTGGTCCAACACCATACGCAAATAGCGGGTTTCGACATCGGTATTCTGATCCTGCCGAGGGCCGCTCCATCGCTTAAATTGATCGAACGCGCGTTGCGCCATGATGCCGCGCTGAATCCAGGGAATTAGAAATCCGATCCCGGCGAATAACCAATGCAAGCGGCCCGTAACAATCATACCAATGAGAATACCAACGCCGCCATATAACAGCAGTAGCTTAAGAATCTTTTGACGCTGCTCCGGCGTCGATGCATTGAGTTTCGAGATTAGCCACAGTAGCCCCGCCACCAAGACCAGCGCAAACATTAAACGCAGTAACATAGGCGCTATTTAATTTGTGAACTCAATAATGGCACCACACCCTGCTTGCCACGACTGAAGTCCTGCAATGCGCGTCGGCCACCAGCTGCGTACACCGCAACCGCACCCAATAAATCACGTAACTGCTGCGCACTTCCGGCATCGAAACGACAGTATGCGCCACGGGTCAGCCGCGCGATATCACGGAATGACTGTTCGGCGATCGGCTCAAAGCCTTCCTGAAAAACGAAAACGGGTACACCTCGCAGGCCCAGTTCACCGGCAGTGTGGGCCAGCCGATCGACATCTTCCTCCATGCAGTCCCCAATAAAGACAACAGCATCAATCTTAGCGCGTTTACTTTCGGCTATAGCGTGCCGCAACACACGTGTGATTTGTGTTATCCCACCGGCGCAACGTACTCGACTCATAATCGCTAGTAAGTCCTTGCCGCTCGATAGCCACGGGCTACTATGAAACTCCCTGAAACCCCGGTAGTAACACAACTGTATATCCAAACCCCCGAGCGCAGACGTCTCTGTAAACATCTCGCTTTGAATGTGGCAGGCTCGGTCCCAGGTCGGGCCACGACTTGCCGTAGCATCCATCGCGAACAACAAGCGGCCGCGCTGATTGCGCGAGCGCGGCGCCGAAGTCGCGGCTACCTTGCGCAGAAACGCATCGATTTCGCTACGGGTCGATTTGGACGGTAATTGTTTGGGTTTATTGGTCACGGCGTCATCGGTTAGTCCAAACTGCTGCCGGCTATCCGTCGCCTAATGCTTTATGTACCAGTTCATAGACATCGGAGGAGAGCCCGGATATCCCGGCGATGCGCTCTAATTGTGCACGAATTCGGGCTTGTCTATTTTCATCGTACCGACGCCAAGACAGAAATCCGCCGGCCAAACGCGCCGCGACTTGTGGATTTGTCGCGTCCATCGTGATGATCCAATCAGCAAGAAACTCGTAGCCCTGTCCACCGGCAGCGTGAAAACGCACCGGATTATGGGCACTGAATGCCCCGATTAGGGCCCTGACTTTATTGGGGTTGGACTTCGAAAACGCCGCATGCCCAGTAAGGCTGCGTACGGTTTGCAATGTATCGTCGCACCGTGCTGTGGCTTGAATAGCCAACCATTTATCCAGCACTAACGACTCATGTTGCCATCGCGAGTAGAAGCTTGCCAGGTTGGATTCTCGCTGCGGCGCCTCCGAGTTTGCGAAGCAGCGCAACGCGGCAATCTGATCCGTCATGTTGTGGGCCGATTCGAACTGCGCCTGGCATAAGTCCCAGGTCTCGTCGTCGTTTAATTCCACGAGGTATTCCAAGCACAAATTGCGCAACGCGCGCCGGCCGATTGCCCGTTGCTCGACGCGGTATGGATCTGTGTCGGCCAACTGCTGATATAGCGCCCGCAGCGGCACGCACAATTCCATTGCGATATCAGACTTGAGTCGGCGGCGGACCGAATGGATCGAATCTGGATCCACCCTGTGCATCGATTCGGCCAATGCGATTTCGGAAGGCAACATCAAGAGGTGCGCCACCAACGCGGCATCATGCAAATCGTCCTTTAGAATCATTCGAATTGCCGCCAATACATTTTGCGAATCCGGCCTGCCGACATTCTGCTGTTGGGCGGCGACCGCCTGCAACATATAGTCGCGAAACAACCGCTGACCTGCTTCCCAGCGACTAAATGGATCTGAATCGTGGGCCAGTAAAATGTGCAACTCGGCGTCGGTAGCATCGTGTTGCCACTTAACAGGCGCACTGAAATTGCGAAACACCGAAAGCACCGGTAATTCCGGCAGGTTGACGAAACGGAAGCGATGCGTCCGCTTTTGGAGTTCAAACACGCGAGACGATTGCGCCTCTGCACGTGGTTGGTTTTCACCCTCCAGTTGCAACGGCATGGGATTACCCGAGGAATTCAGCAGCGCTAATACCATTGGAATATGAAACGGCTGTTTCTCACGTTGTCCGGGGGTCGCCGGGCAACTCTGAATCGTGTTCAGCGTAAAACTGCGATCAGCCGCGTTGTAGTGGCTGTTGATCGTTACCTCGGGAGTTCCGGCCTGACTGTACCAGAGCTTGAACTGCTCCAAGTCGACGCCGTTGGCGTCTTCCATTGCGGTAACGAAATCATCCGTCGTCACGGCCTGGCCGTCATGGCGGTCAAAATACAAATCGGTGCCGCTTCGAAAACCGTCTTTGCCGAGCAATTGCGAAAGCATACGGATCACTTCGGCGCCTTTGTTATAGACCGTCAACGTATAGAAGTTGTTGATTTCAACGTACGATTCGGGTCGCACCGGGTGAGCCATCGGGCCGGAATCCTCATTGAACTGATAGGTGCGCAGAATATTTACATCCTCAATCCGCTTCACGCCGCGCGATGTCATGTCGGCGCTGAATTCTTGATCTCGAAAAACCGTAAAGCCTTCCTTTAGACTGAGTTGAAACCAGTCACGGCAAGTCACCCGATTTCCTGACCAGTTATGAAAATACTCGTGCCCGATCACACCAAGAATGGATTCGTAATCGGCGTCGGTAGCAGTATCGGGTTTTGCCAATACGTATTTTGAATTAAAGATATTTAGGCCTTTGTTCTCCATTGCACCCATATTGAAGTCATCAACCGCGACGATGATATAGCGTGCAAGGTCATACTCACGGCCATAAGCGGTTTCGTCCCAAGCCATTGCTTTGCTCATGCACTTCAGCGCGTAATCGCATTTATCAATATTGTGATGCTCGGCGTACACGTCCAATCCAACGTTGCGATTTGAGCGGGTTATAAATTCGCCACTGACACGACCAAGATCGCCCGCCACCAGCGCGAACAAATAACTTGGTTTCGGAAACGGATCATGCCACGTCGCCCAGTGCCAGCCGTCGTCAAGCGAACCTTGGTCTTGCAGGTTACCGTTGGACAACAATACCGGATTTAGGCTGCGTTTCGCCGCGAGCGTCGTCGTATAGACCGACAACACGTCAGGCCGATCGAGAGAATATGTGATCTGCCGGAAGCCTTCGGCTTCGCACTGCGTACAGAAAATTTCATTCGATAGGTACAATCCCATCAATGCGGTATTGTCGCGCGGGTGAATTGTATTGCGTATCGTTAAACGGAAATCGTCAGGTGCGTCCGGTATCGTCAATGATTCAGCATCAGCCTTAAACGCCGGAGCCGGCAACGGCACGCCGTTGATGGCAAGCTCATCAAGGGTCAGATTTCGTCCATCCAGAACCAGCGGGGTCGATGTGCCGGGCACGCGCCGGGCGACATCCAATTCCGCTTCTACGTGCGTGTCTATCGCGTCCAGATTAATACGCAAACGCACTCGCGGGATAACGAACTCAGAGGGCCGATAATCGCGCCGAAACGTGACCCGGGGAGACTCTACCGACGATCGATTAATCATTCAGAAAACTCCGCGCCAGACGGTGTCTCACCATTGCTGTTGCCAATACACGAGAAATTCGTCGAACCACCGATTCATCGGTTCTATGTATTGCTGCGAATCGGTAAGCTGCCGGTCCGCAGCATGGGCCCCTACGGCACCCAGCATATGGCCCGCCTCGTCGATCCAACTGCGGATTACGGCGGCCGTCACTTCGGGGTGAAACTGCAGACCGTAAGCCCGCTCGCCATAGCAAAACGCCTGCTCTGCGAACACGTCACCGCAAGCCAACGGTTGCGCGCTTGCAGGGACGTCGAATCCCTCCTTATGCCATTGGTACATATACATCGAGCTCCGCAGGAAACCGTTGCCGGAGATCGCCGGATACACTGGATAAAAGCCTATTTCGTGGTGATTCAGCGGATGCGGCCGCACCTTCGCGCCCAGCGCGCGTGCCAGTAGCTGGCCGCCGAGACATAGTCCCAGATAGGGTCGACCGGAATACACCCAATTCCTTATCCATTCGAGCTCCTGACCAATATAGTCGGAGCCGTCGTCATTCGCGCTCTGAGTTCCCCCAAACACCACCACAGCCGCAAAGTCGTCGTTCGCGGCCGGTAACAAATCGCCACGTGCCGGACACAATTCCTGGTAACGGATATCGTGGGTGGTCAACCACTGCATCACCCGATCCAACCGGCTTTCGCGCATGTGACGTAATAACAAGACACGGATCGACATCGCTTGATTTTGGTGCTCGCTCACTCAGACCATACGATTGCCGGCAAGACGGAACCGAGGCAAATCCGTGGGTCTGCCGACGCCACCGACCGCGTGCTGTTCAAACTCGTTTGCTCGGGAGGCGACAATATTCACTAAACCAGAGCAATCAAAATTATCACGAACAACACCACCAAACCGATCGGTACCAGTAATCCCGGCCAATCGCGTGGCGCGTCTTGACTCCGGCGTTGCAACGCTTTCACACCAGGCCAAAACCAGAACAACAGCAGCACGAGACCGGCGCCGAGCACCACCAATTCCCAGGTTTCTAGCGATTGCATGATAGATTTTTAGCCTTAACCCGCATAATTCACGAATGTAGATCGTGTATCAGGAACACATTCAACGTTTGAACCGGTGATACCCTGTGAATTAGAGTTCCGGGCCACCGCACCGTTTGTCCCGTTCGAAGTTCTCAGAGAAATCGGGCGTCGTATTCGTCACGATCCCCACTGATCCATAGCTACCGTGATGGATCGGCGGACGATCGTACCCACTGCTGTGCCCGATTTCCCCTGAACTCCCAACCCGTCATGAATTATCCGGGCTAAATAATGACGACGCAATAGAACTTCCGATCGCCACTATTTTACGGTGTTTTTGACGCCCGCGGCGACACGGAAATGCGCTTAAACAATAGCTTGTGTCGAGGAGTATGCGCGCACCGTCGGGATAGTGTAGGATATTAGGTCAGGGTGCGATTCTCACACCTGCCTCAATCGAGCCATGCGCCGTGTACGAGCGTGGCGCGGGCCGCTGAGGAATGTAATTAGCGGTCGGACTTCTTTGTTGCGAAAACGAATTTTTTCAAAATTCAAATCCGTGATGCTCAATAGCACTAGCAGCACACAAATCGTGCTGCGGTGTTTATTGAGGAACGCCAGCCGCGTATTCAACGACCGTTCGGAAACCCGTGTTGCCCATATCGACAAATTTCATGGTATCCACCAAGGCAGTGATAATGACTGAGGAACCCAGTAACGAGACGATGACAAAGATCGAAAAGCTACGAGTTGAGCACCGCGATCTCGACCAAGTACTATCCCGTCTGTGCGACGACCATAATGTGGATCAGCTGCAAATTCGCAGGTTGAAAAAACGCAAGCTGCAGCTCAAAGACACGATTACCCGCTTGGAGAGCCAGTTGCTGCCCA
>Ga0224497_10001754_pt1 | contig 13445 bp, 10 predicted proteins | sample SF_Jul11_sed_USG_4_FD_167970 | JGI IMG/M metagenome (GOLD analysis project Ga0224497, IMG submission 167970) | Sediment microbial communities from San Francisco Bay, California, United States - SF_Jul11_sed_USGS_13 | ecosystem: Environmental > Aquatic > Marine > Sediment | place: USA... | reverse complement strand
CAGTGCGTCGCCGAGCGTGAGTGCGACGTCCTCGACTGTGTGGTGCTCGTCGACCTGTAGATCTCCTGTACAGGTCACACGAAGAGCAAACCCGCCGTGTTTGCCGAGCTGCTCGAGCATGTGATCGAAAAAGCCGATGCCCGTCGAGATTTCCGGCGTCTGGGTTCGATCAAGGTCGACCTCCGCTCGAATCGATGTTTCATTCGTGCGTCGATCGACGCGTGCCTGGCGCGGTTGGCGCCCGAGCGCATGCGCAATGTCCGGCCAGGAAACGCCGTCGCCGAGCTTGAATCCGCGAAGACCGAGGTTCTGCGCCAGTTGCAGATCGGTATCGCGGTCGCCCACGACGGCTGAAGCAGTCGGCTCGAGCTCCGTTGTCGCGAGGTATTTCGTCAACAGGCCGGCTCGTGGCTTGCGGCACTCGCAACGGTCGGCATCGGTGTGTGGGCAGTAAAATTCATCGGCAAAGACGATGCCTTGCGAGGCAAACAGCGCAAGCATGTGCTCGCGAACAAGCTCGAAGTCCTCGCGCGGAAACGCATCCGTATCGAGGCCGTCCTGATTGCTGACGATCACGAATTCATACCCGGCAGATTTCAGCTCCAGCAGGGCGGGTATCACGCCGGGCACGAGCCGTACTTTCTCCAACGTGTCGACCTGCTCGTCCGCGGGTTCCTCTATGAGTGTGCCGTCACGATCGAGAAACAGTACTTTTGCTGCCACTGTCGAACTCCCTCAGGTTGTGACGGCTGCGAGGAGCCGGTCGTTATCTTCGGGTCGACCGACGGTTATTCGAACGCAGTCGGCGAGACTCGGGTCGTTCGCGAAGACGCGCAAGAGTATCCCGGCACTGCGGGCGCGTGAAACGAAGCGCTCGCTATCGCGAACCTTGAGAAACACGAAATTGGCGTCGCTCGGCCAGAGCTTCTCGACCTGGGGTAGGCCGCCCAGTGCAGCCTCGAGCCGGTCGCGTTCGCGGCGCAAAGTCTGGACACGTTCCTCGGCAACGGTCAACGAGGCCTCGCCGAGCGCCCGACTCACGAGCTCGATCGAAGGCGTCGGGAACGTGTAGGGCGGCAGAACTCGCCCGAGCAACTCGATGACGGGCGCCGAGGCAATGACAGCACCGCAGCGTACACCGGCCAAGGAGACGAACTTCGATAGCGTGCGCAGCAGGACGACATGCTCGAACCGTTGTTGCAAAGGTCGTGCGCTAGGCTGGCTGGAGAATTCCAGATACGCTTCGTCGATGACGACGACGGCGCGGCCGGTCGATGCTTCGCAGACGCGCGCGATGTCGGCTGAAGCGATCGAGCTGCCCGTCGGATTGTTCGGGGAACAGATGAAAACGAGCTTCGCGCCCTGGTCGATACAGGCCATTATGCCGTCCACGTCGAGCGAGAAGTCCTTGCCGAGATCGTCACTGCGCTGCAGAGGAACGCGCAGGATGCGCGCACCCTGGATTTCGGCGTAGAGGCGATACATATCGAACGTTGGCGGGCAGATGACGACGCTGTCCCGTCCGGCGGCGCAAAACGTCCGAATCAACACGTCGATGGCTTCGCTGCTGCCGCGCGTTAGGAGAATCTCAGACTGCGGCACGCCGTAGTAGGCGCTGAGTTGCTCGGTCAGCACGTCGGGTCGTGGCGGCGGATAGCGGTTGAGGCCGCGTTCCGTGTCATCGCCAGGCGCGCGCCACGGCGACTCGTTTGCATTCAGGCGCAGTGTGTCCGCGGCGAAGTCGCCTGGCACGTAGGGCGTGAGTTGGCGCAGCTCGGGGCGTGCCAGATCCAGGACACTGCTCATTGTGCGGTACCTCGTGCTTTCTCGAGCCGCAGCGTCACGGCGTGAGCGTGTGCGTCGAGGCCCTCCATGTCGGCGAGCGTGCAGGCGGTCGGGCCGATCGCCTCGATTCCCGATGCGCTGAGCTCCTGTATCGTCATCGAGCGCAGGAAATCGTTGACGCCGAGGCTCGAGTACGAACGAGCGAAACCGTAGGTCGGTAGGACGTGGTTCGTGCCGCTGCAGTAATCGCCGACGGATTCGGGCGTCCACGGACCGAGAAACACCGAGCCCGCCGCCTGAATGCGCTCTACCCACGTTCGGGCGTTCTCGATCTGCAGAATGAGGTGCTCGGGCGCGTAACGGTTGGATACGTCGATGGCCGTCTCGAGATCGTCTACGACGAGCGCAAACGAGTGTGCGAGCGACTCCGCAATGATCTCGCGGCGGCTCAGGCGGGCCTGTTGAGCCGTAACTGCTTCGAGCGCCGCAGCGGCCAACGCCGCACTGGTGCTGATCAGCACCGACTGCGAATCTGGCCCGTGCTCCGCTTGTGACAGCAGGTCCGCGGCGACGAACTGCGGATCGGCGCTCTCGTCGGCGATGACGAGCACTTCGGAAGGGCCAGCCGGCATATCCTTGGCAGCGCCCGACGGATCTTGCGCGGCCTGTGTCTTGGCCGCCGTCACCCAGGTATTGCCCGGCCCGAAGAGCTTGTCCACCTTGGGGACGCTTGCAGTGCCGTAGGCCATCGCGGCGATTGCCTGGGCGCCGCCAATCTTGTAAACGTCCTCGAGACCGCAAAGTCGCGCGACATAGAGCACAGCGGAATTGATGCGGCCGTCCGCTTGTGGCGGGCTGCAAAGGACACGCGTGCTGCACCCGGCGATCGCAGCTGGCACGGCCAGCATCAGGGCCGTCGACGGCAGCGGGGCGCTGCCAGCGGGCACGTAGAGCCCGACATTCGTGATGGGCCGTGTCAGGCGCTCGCAGAGCACGCCTGGCGCGGTCTCCACGGCAATCGGTCCCGTCAGCTGCGCTTCGTGAAAACGCCGGATATTCGTCTGCGCAGTAGCGATCGCGTTCTTCTGGTCCTCATCTAGCGCAGTCTCAGCAGCGTCGAACTCCTCTGGCGTGGCTTTGAGTGTGTCGAGTCGCACACCGTCAATCTCCTCGGTAAGCTCGAATACGGCGCGGTCACCGTCGGCGCGCACGCGCGCGATGATCTCGGCGACACGCGCCTGCAACGCGGCATCCTCGCGCAGCGCCGGACGTTCGAGCAGGGCAGCCTGCTCGCGTGCGGAAAGCTGATTCCAGACGTACTGTTTCATTGCCTTCAGTCGAGCATCTTTTCGACGGGCAGCACGAGCATCGAGCTCGCGCCGGCTTCCTTGAGTTGCTCGAGCGTTTCCCAGAAAACGTTCTCGCGGCAGACGGCGTGAAGCGCGACTTTGTCGTCGCGGCCTTCGAGCGGCATGATCGTCGGTGCCTCGCTGCCGGGTAAGAGCGCACGAATTTTCTTTAGTGCCGAGCGCGGCGCATGCAGCATGATGTATTTGCTTTCCCTGACCTGGAGCACGCCCTGGACTCGTTGCAGTAGCCGGCGAATCCAATCGGCCTTTTCCTCAGGGACGCCCTTCGGCGTCTGAATGAGGACGGCCTTGCTCTCGAGAATCGTTTCGGCCTCGAACAAGTGATGTGCGCGTAGCGTTGCGCCGCTCGAAACGAGATCGCAGATGAGATCCGACTTGCCCAGGCTCGGCGCAATCTCGACCGCACCGGAAAACTCCACGACGGAAGCCGTCACGTTATTGCGGCGCAAATAGTCACTGACGATATTCGGGTAGCTCGTCGCGATGCGCTTGCCATTGAGTGACTGCGGCCCATCGAAGCTCGAGCCCTCAGGCAGACCGAACGACAGCCGACAGTGACCGTAATCGAGCTCGTAGACCTTCTGGAACAGCTCTGTTTCACCTTTGGTTTCGAGGTCGAGTCGAACTTCCTCGGCGATATTGCCGCCGACGATGCCGAGATCGCAGATGTCCTCCTGAACGAGTCCGGGGATATCGTCGTCGCGAACGAGCAGGACATCGACGGGCATGTTCTCGCCATAGCAGATCAGCTGATCCCGACCTCTGGAATAGGTCAGGCCGCAGCGCACGAGCAGGTCCATCGAGTGCTCGGTCAGGCGCCCGGATTTCTGCACCGCAATCTTGATACGGTTCTGTTGTTGCTGCGTTGTCATGTTTTCGTCCTATCGGGCGCTGAGCCGTTTCAACGCTGTGCTGTAACCACCATGGCCGGCGGTCAGAAAGCGGGCGACGCGCCCGATTGTCGTCACTGAGACCCCCGTGAGCTCGTGGATCTTGCGATACGGCAAGCCTTCGTTGAGGTAGCCGACGACGGCCCAACGGTCGATGATCGCCTCGAGCTCGGAGGGTGTGCAGAGATCCGTGAAGAATTCCTCACACTCGCGTTCGTTCTTCAGACTCAGGATCGCGCTGAACAAGCGCTTTTGCGCGCGCGCCGCGTCACTCCGTGAGGACCGTTTGTGGTTCTTCATGGCTCTGGACTGTTCTAATGTATTAATGCGTTAGCACATTACTACAGCGTTGAGCGGCAGGTCAAGATCTGTATCGAACGGGGAGGGTGCTTAGGTCGCGGAATCGATTTCGGCGAGGACAGCATCGCCGAACGCGGTCGTCCCAAGGACTCGCGTGCCCGCGTCCGCGCCGAGATCTGCAGTTCGAAGGCCGGATTTTAGGCACGCATGCACGGCTGTATCGATGAGATCGGCGGCTTCAGCCAGTTCGAGCGAGTAGCGCAGCATCATGGCCATACTGAGAATCGCGCCGATCGGGTTCGCCTTATCCTCACCGGCAATGTCCGGCGCCGATCCGTGGATCGGCTCGTAGAGGCCGAGCGTATTCTCGCCAATAGAGGCCGAAGGAAGCAGTCCAAGGGAGCCTGCCAGCATCGATGCTTCATCCGTCAGGATGTCGCCGAACATATTGTCCATCACCATGATGTCGAAATCCGCAGGGCGGGCGAGCAGATGCATGGCAGCCGCGTCGACGTAGAGATGCTCGAGTTCTATCTCGGGGAACTCATCGGCGAATACGCGCGTGGCCGTCTCGCGCCATAGCCGCGACGTATCGAGCACGTTGGCTTTATCCACGGACGTGACTTTGCCGCGGCGCGATTGCGCGAGGCGCCCGGCAACACGGCAGACGCGTTCGATCTCGGTAACGGTGTATTCGCAGGTGTCGAACGCGGCCGTCGGTGTGCGCCCACGTTTGCCGAAGTAGATACCGCCCGTGAGCTCGCGAACGATGATGATGTCGACGCCCGAGAGCTTCTCTGGGCGCAGCGGCGACGCCTCGGCAAGCTCGGGGTATGTCACTGCGGGGCGGAGGTTCGCAAACAGCCCGAGTGCGCGGCGCAAATCGAGCAGGCCCTGCTCGGGTCTCAGATCGACCGGTACATTCGCCCATTGAGGGCCGCCGACGGCGCCGAGAAATATCGCGTCGGCCTTCTCGCACAGCGCGAGTGTCCTCTCGGGCAGCGGTGCGTTCTCCGCGTCGATTGCGGCGCCGCCGATCAACGCGCTCGACAGATCGATCTCGACGTTGAAGCGGCCTGCAGCTGCGCTCAACGCCCGTGCGGCTTGAGCAGCGACCTCCGGCCCGATCCCGTCGCCGGGCAAGATCGTGACAGACCGATTCACTCGGCTCGGGCCTCGAAGGCCGCGATGTCGTCGGCGTGCTGGGTCAGAAAGCCCATCTGATCGAGCCCGTTGAGCAGGCAATATTTGGCAAAGCTGTCGACCGAGAACGGCACGGGGTCGCGGCCGGGCACGATCACGGTCGAGCTTTCTAGGTCGACCGTGATCTCGACCCCGGGATTCTCGAGCAGCCACGCGTGCGTGTCAGCGTCCACGACGACGGGTATGAAGCCGTTCTTCAAGGCGTTGTTGAAGAAGATGTCGGCGATCTCGGTGCTAATTGCGACGCGCAAGCCGAAATCCAGCAGCGCCCATGGCGCGTGCTCTCGAGACGAGCCGCAACCGAAATTACGCCCCGCAACCAGAATCTGCGCGTCCTGTGCTTCTGGTGCGTTGAGCACGAAGTCTGGATTCGGTGTGCCGTCCTTCGTGTAGCGCCAGTCTGTGAATAGATGTTCGCCTAGACCTTCTCGAGTCGTCGTCGTCAGGAAACGCGCCGGGATGATCTGGTCGGTATCGATGTCGTCTAGAGGAATGACGACCGTCTTGGAAGTAATGCTCTTGATAGGTTCCATGGGGTTAATCCACCAGTTGTCTTGGGTCGGCTACCGTACCGCTGATTGCCGAAGCTGCGGCCGTTAGAGGGCTGGCGAGCACGGTGCGTGCGCCGCTGCCCTGGCGTCCTTCGAAGTTTCGGTTGCTCGTGCTGACGGCGAGTCGCCCCGCGGCAACCGTATCGCCGTTCATCGCGATACACATCGAACATCCAGGCTCGCGCCATTCGGCGCCGGCGGCCTTGAAGATATCGTCGAGCCCCATTGCCTCGGCCTCGTTCTTGATGCGTTGCGAGCCGGGCACAACGAGCATCCTGACATTGTCGGCCACTTGGCGGCCCTTGACGATACTCGCGGCCGCTTCGAGGTCGCTGAGGCGAGCGTTCGTGCAGCTGCCTATGAATACGACATCGACGGGCGTGCCTGCGAGTCGCTGGCCGGGTTCGACCTGCATGTATTCCAACGCCTTCGCGAAAGCCTTGTCATTGCCTGATGGGGCCGGTATGGGCTCGTCGATCGCTACGACCATGCCCGGGTTCGTGCCAAACGTCACCATCGGCTTCATCACCGAGACGTCGAGGTTGATCTCTCGATCGAATGCGGCATCGGGATCGCCGGGAAGCTCACGCCAACGCGCGACTGCCGCATCCCATGCCGCACCCTTCGGCGCCATCTCACGCCCGGCGAGATATTCGAAGGTCGTGTCGTCCGGCGCCATCATGCCGGCACGGGCGCCGGCTTCGATCGACATATTGCAGATCGTCATCCGCTCGTCCATAGACAGCGCGCCTATGGCCGAGCCACGGTATTCCACGGCGTATCCGGTTCCGCCGGCGACACCGATCTCGCCGATGATGCGCAAGACGATGTCTTTCGCGGACACGCCGCGTTGCAGCGTGCCGTTCAGATTGATCGCGAAGGATTTGGGCTTTCGCTGCAGCATGCACTGAGTGGCGAGGACGTGGGCAACCTCGGTCGTGCCGATGCCGAACGCCAGTGCACCGAAGGCGCCATGCGTGCTCGTGTGCGAGTCACCGCAGACGATGGTTTTTCCCGGCTGCGTCGCACCGAGCTCCGGCCCGATGACATGGACGATCCCGCGATCCGGGCTCGTGAAGTCCTTGAGTTCTATCCCGAAGTCGCTGCAATTCTTCATGACTTGCCGGATTTGGTATGCGGCAGCCGTCTCGCTGACGACATCGAGCTCGCTCAATGAGCTGATAGGCACGGTCGGGATCGAGTGATCCATCGTCGCGAGCGTCCGGTCGGGTCGTCTGACCGTTAGCCCCCTTTCACGGAGGACGTCGAATGCCTGCGGAGACGTGACCTCATGAACGAGGTGAAGGTCGATGTAAAGGATCGCCGGCTTATCGGCAGTTTGCTGCACGACGACGTGCGCGTCCCACAACTTATCGAACAAGGATTTCATTTGCTGTCGGTCCTCAGCTCAATTCGACCGGCACGCCATCGTGGCGGTCGCAAGAGCGTATTTCATGGTGTCGCTTACGTTACAGGGCGGCCGGTTGGCCGAGGTCGGCCGAACTGGCAGGCTCGATGAGTTCGAGCCATCCCCATTGATCCGGCGTCGATCCGTCGAAGAGCCCGAAGAAGCGTTCCTGCAGCTGCTGCGTGAGCGGGCCACGGGAGCCGCTGCCAACTGGGTTACGGTCGACGGAGCGCACGGGCGTAATTTCCGCGGCCGTGCCGGTCAGGAAGACTTCATCCGCGATATACAGCATCTCACGCGGGATATTCTGCTCGCGAACTGTCAGGCCGAGTGAGCCAGCAAGCTTGATGACCATGTCGCGCGTCAGCCCGGCCAAGATCGATGCGGATATGGGCGGCGTATAGAGTGTGCCGTCCTGCACGAGGAACAGGTTCTCACCTGCACCTTCGCTGACATATCCCTCGCTGTTCAAGGCGATGCCTTCGGCAAAACCGAGCCGCCGCGCCTCGAGTGTCACGAGCGCGCTCGAGAGGTAGTTGCCGCCGGCTTTGGCCATCGTCGGCAGGGTATTCGGTGCAACACGCTGCCAAGAGGAGATACAGACATCCACGCCGCGCTCGAGGCCATGTTCGCCGAGATAGGATCCCCACTCCCACGCCGCAATCGAGCAGCGAGCCGGTTCGTCGGGATCGCCGGCGACGCCCATCTCACCGTAGCCGCGATAGGCGACTGGACGGACGTACGCGCCGTCGAACAGTGCGTTCTCGAGCACGACGTCCTTACAGCCCGCGACGAGCTCATCCACTGAGTACGGAATCGAAAGGAAGTAGATCTTCGCCGAGTTGAACATGCGCCGAATATGATCCGTGAGCCTCAAGCCGACCAAGCCCTCGTTCCCTTTGTAAACTCGAATGCCCTCGAACACCGACGAGCCGTAGTGCAGCGCGTGCGTCAAGACGTGCACGGTCGCTTGTTCCCAGGGCACGAGCGATCCATCGTGCCAGATGAGCTTGCTGGTTTTTAAAGGCATTCCGACTGATCCTTTATTAATTATGGTGTGCCGGTGGCGGCCGTCCCCGCGGTATCGCTGAGCGCCTCAGCGTTCTCGCGGCGGCTGATCCGGTTCATGACCTCGAGATACGCAATCGCCGCCGATTCGACGATGTCGGTGCTCAGGGCATGTCCGCGGAAGCTCTGCCCATTATATTCGACGGTCACGGTAACCTCACCTTGGGCGTCGTCGCCGACGGTAACGCCGTGCACCTCGAAGTTCGTGAGCTCGAGATCGATACCAGTGGCCTGTTCGAGTGCCCTAAACGCCGCCGCGACCGGGCCATCACCTTCGGCGGCTTCCCGAACTTCGCGGCCATCCGTATGCCTCAGCAGCAGAGCTGCGGCTGCGACGGTTCCTGTTCCGGCCGTGATATGCAGCTCATCGATGGTCCAGGGACCGGCCTTACCGCTATCAGCGTTCATGATGATCGCCTCGACATCGCGGTCGTACATGTCCTTCTTTCGATCCGCTAACGCCTTGAACTCATCGAAACAGCGGTTGAGCTCGACATCATCGAGCTGGAACCCCAGTTGCTCGACACGCTGGCGAAACGCGTGGCGTCCGCTGTGCTTACCTAGTACGAGATTCGACCGTGACAAGCCGACATCCTCCGGTCGCATGATCTCGTATGTCGCTCGGTTCTGAATCATACCGTGCTGATGAATGCCGGCCTCGTGAGCGAAGGCGTTGTCACCAACGATTGCCTTGTTACGCGGCGTATGCATTCCTGTGACAGTCGATACGATTCGGCTGGTCGGGTAGAGGCGCTTTGTGTCGATACCAGTCTCGACGCCAAAGAAATTTTCTCGCGTCTTGATCGCCATGACGACTTCCTCGAGCGAGCAATTACCTGCACGTTCACCGATGCCGTTGATCGTGCACTCGATCTGCCGCGCACCGGCTTGCACGGCGGCCAGGCTGTTGGCGACTGCCATGCCCAGATCATCGTGGCAATGCACGCTCAAGCGAATCGTGTCGATTCCGGTGACGTTCTGTTTCAGGTAGCTGAACAGCTCGTAGAACTCCCCGGGTACCGTATAGCCGACGGTATCCGGAATGTTCACGGTCGTAGCGCCAGCGCGAATTGCGGCCTCGACGACTTCGCCCAGGTACTCGAGCTCCGTTCTCGAGGCGTCCTCCGGAGAGAACTCGACGTCGTCGCAGAGCTCACGTGCAAGCTGCACGCCTTCGACGGCTGTGCGGATGATCTCATCCTTCGCCATCTGCAGCTTGTGCTCGCGATGGATCTCGCTCGTGGCGACGAACACGTGGATACGCGGGCACTCGGCGTCTTTGAGGGCGTCCCAAGCGCGGCGAATGTCCTTCGGGTTGCAGCGCGCCAGGCCGCAGATCGACGGACCTTCGATCGTCTGGGCAATCTCCCGCACGGCGTCGAAATCACCCGGTGATGCAGCTGGAAAACCGGCCTCGATGACGTCGACGCGGAGATCCCGGAGCGCAGCGGCGACACGGAGCTTCTCATTGAGCGTCATGCTGCAGCCGGGGGCCTGCTCGCCATCTCTCAATGTCGTGTCGAATATAACGACTCGATTGTCGTTCGCTGCGTTCATGGGTCTATCTCCTCTTATCGAAAACGGCAGATCTAGCTGCCAACAAAAATCATCACTCCCGTAGCCAGGCCATCCGGCCGCGCAGTTCCTTGCCGACTGTTTCGATCTGGCTCCTGAGGTCTTCCTCCATGAGGCGGGTGTACTCGGGTAAGCCGGACTCGTATTCCGCTACCCAGTTGTTCGCGAACGTACCGTCCTGAATTTCCTTGAGCACCTGCTTCATGCGCTCCCCGGTGTGCTCGTCCACGACGCGGGGGCCCTGCGTCAGGTCACCGTATTTCGCGGTCTCGCTGACAAACTCGTGCATCTTCGCCAGTCCGCCCTCGTGCAGCAGATCGACGATGAGCTTTACCTCATGCATACATTCGAAGTACGCGACTTCGGGCTGATAACCGGCGTCGACGAGCGTTTGAAATCCGCGCACGATGAGCTCGGAGAGTCCACCGCAAAGCACCGCCTGTTCGCCGAACAGATCCGTCTCGGTCTCCTCGCCAAACGTCGTCTCGAGTACGCCCCCGCGAGTTCCGCCGATGCCGTGAGCGTAGGCCAGGGCGCGTGCCTTTGCGTTGCCTGTTACGTCTTGCGCAACCGCCATGAGACAGGGAACCCCACGGCCAGCTTCATATTGGCGACGCACGAGATCGCCGGGTCCCTTCGGAGCGATGAGCACGACATCGAGGTCGTCACGCGGTTCGATTCGCCCGTAATGGATATTGAATCCGTGCGCGAACAGCAGCGTCGCGTTTGCTTTCAGCTTCGATTCGATCGCTTCGTACAGGCTCGCCTGGACCATATCGGGCGCCAAGAAGGCGATGAGGCCTGCGCCGTCTACGGCTTGATCCGGCGGCAGCACCTGAAAGCCGTCGTTCTCCGCCTTCGCCGTCGTCTTGCCGCCCGGACGCAGTCCGATCACGACATCAAAGCCCGAATCCCGAAGATTCATGGCATGCGCGCGGCCCTGGCTGCCGTACCCTAAAACCGCGATCCGCTCACCCGCGAGCACCTCTGGCTGAACATCCGCCTCGACAAACAGTTTCATCTCACTTCGCCTCCCTAGTCATTTATTCTCAAACTCGTCTCGACCGCATATCGATCGCTCAAAAAAAAACCCCGCAGCCTTTCGGGTGCGGGGTTTTGTTGGTTCGTTGTCGTCAACCCGCGCGCCCGCACCTGCCGTTGCTAAGCAGCACGTCGACGAGGAGCAGGGCTCGGTGGTTCCTAAACATCTCAGTCACGTTCCTTACAGTGCGCGGATGATGGAGAAAAAGCCGAGCCATGTCAACGAATTAGGGCGAATCTACAAAAATCCCGGCGAGCCGTGCGTAAGCGGCTGATTTGACGTAAGCCATCTCTGGCATCGCGGCAGGGGTGCTCTGTATCCCGCGATGCCGGAAGCAGACCTTGGGTGTCGGCACCGTGTAATCAGGGCTCACTAACTACGAGTAGCACCCGTCGCCGATTTTGCGCTATCCTTCCGATCGGGCACCCGGTGCCTATGGGGATGGTCGAGCTTATTGCGTCACCTAGCGTGTGCGCAGGAAGCGATAAAAATTTGATTGACCTAGAAGAAGGAACTCGGGGGACAATCGCAAGTCTGGGATAACCAGTAGAGAACCTCGTGCAAGATTCAGACAAATGAATCTGCAGTTAGTTCGTGTGTGCTGAAGGGCGGAGTCTTGATTGAACACAGTGACCAACGCTGGCACTTCAGCCTGCTGACGCTAACTAGTATTTGAGTATTGATCTCCAGGAGTTTTGAGGAGTAGGCATGATAGCGAAACGTAACGTGGTGCTTCTGATTGGCACGCTCGGCGCGATTTTCACTGCGGAAATGGTCGCCGGCCAGGCCGTGGATCAGATCGTCGCGGCCGAAGAACGTCGAATCCAACAGGCGCAAGTCGCCCAAGATGCCATCGACGAGGTGGTGGAGGAGACGCGGGACCTTACCGAGGAATATCGCTCGGTAATGAAGGAGGTCGATGGCCTCCTGGTTTACAACACTCTGCTCGACAGGCAGATCGCAGACCAGAATCGGGAGCTGGACAACCTACGCACCTCGATTGATAGCGTAACGGTTATCGAGCGCCAGATTCTGCCGCTGCTGACGCGCATGATCGAAGGTCTGGAGCGGTTCGTCGCGCTGGACATGCCGTTTCTAGAGGAAGAGCGGACGGATCGCGTCGACAATCTGCTCGCTCTGCTCGAGCGATCCGATGTGACGGCCGCGGAGAAATTCCGCGTGGTCATGGAAGCCTGGCAGATCGAGAACGAGTACGGTCGGACAATCGAGGCTTATACAGGGGTGCTCGAACTGGACGGCAATGCTCGTGAGGTCGATTTTCTGCGTATTGGCCGGGTCGCGTTGCTCTACCAGACACCCGATGGCCAGAACTCCGGTGCCTGGGACCAGGCAGCGAGGAATTTCGTCCCCGTCGGCAATGAGTTCCGTAACTCGATTCGCCAGGGCTTGAGGCTTGCGCGCAACCAGGTCGGACCCGATCTGTTGCTGTTACCGATCGCCGCGCCGGAGGAAGGCTAATGAAGCACTTTAGGATTCTGCCAGCCACGATGCTGGCAATGCTCGTCGCGATGGGCGGCGTTCAGGCGCAGGAGAATGAGGCCATGAGCCTCGACGAGCTCTTACAGCGCGTGGAGCAGGGCAGTGCGAGGGATAATCAGGCGGAGCAGCAGCGTCTGCAGCAGTTCCGCCAGGCGCAGGCTCAGCAACAACAGACCCTCCAGAACGCTATCAATCAGCGGATCAGCGAGGAGCAGCGCAGTGAGGCGCTCGAGACGAGCTTCGAAGAGAATGAGCTCCTGATCGCCGACGTTCAGGTGCAGCTCGATACCCGTCTCGGGTCCTTGCGTGAGCTTTTCGGTGTGTTGCAGCAGGTCGCAGGTGACGCGCGGGCGCAGTTCCAGAACTCGTTCACGAACGTCGAGTATCCCGATCGCGAGCAATTCCTGACGGATTTGGCCGCCAAGATGGGCTCGAGCAGCCAACTCGCCTCGATCGAAGAGATCGAGCGACTCTGGTTCGAGCTGCAACGCGAAGCGACTGAGCTCGGCAAGGTCAAGCGAATTCCGAACTACGAGCTCGTTACGACGCAGGGCGAGATCAGTGTCGAGGACATCGTGCGAGTAGGTGCCTTTGCCCTGGTTGCCGACGGCCGATACCTGCAGCGCAACACCGAGACCAACACGGTCTCCGAGCTGCAACGTCAGCCCGAGCAGGGCCGCTTCGTGAACAGCACGAGCGCGCTACTCAATGCGGCACCGGGAACTTTTGCCGGCTTCGGTATCGACCCGACTC
>Ga0224497_10001750_pt1 | contig 13464 bp, 11 predicted proteins | sample SF_Jul11_sed_USG_4_FD_167970 | JGI IMG/M metagenome (GOLD analysis project Ga0224497, IMG submission 167970) | Sediment microbial communities from San Francisco Bay, California, United States - SF_Jul11_sed_USGS_13 | ecosystem: Environmental > Aquatic > Marine > Sediment | place: USA... | reverse complement strand
TTACGTCAAAGCGGGCAAACGCTCCTACAGCATTGTCGCCACACATCAAGACCCCCAGGGCAAAAATCCACCCGCTCTCTTCCAAACACTCTCAACGAATTTTGAAATGTGTGTCGCGGGTCTTGGGTTCGTTCGATTGGATCTGAACCGTATTCAGGATTTACCGGTGAACCAAGGCCAACGCATGCTGTTTCATTAAGCACGGTTTATCCAGGGCATCCCCTCAATATTTTCACCAACCTGGTTACAATCACCGGCCTTTCAACATGCCCCCATCAGCGCTGGCTCATCACTCCATCGAAGCTCAAAAATCGAACAAGACCAACGAATCAACAGCAATGTGGTTAATCAGGACGATGCCCCAGAGACCCAATTTCCGCATGTTTTTTCGTAAGCCCTCTGCCTCGCTTCGAGGAGGCAATCAGAAAGATGGCTTACGAATCATAAGGATAGGGACGAACTTTTCTCTGGCACCACTACAGATGGCAAAAAAAATGCCGAAATATCTGTAGTCAGAGAACAGCACGAGCCCATCCTCGTTGGCTTCGGCATCAGCATATGAGGATGTGATTAACCTGAGGTGCAGAGCTTTACAGAAGACTTGTGACGATTGTTTGACCAAGAGCCAATGTATGACTCCAGAGCTTGAAAGAAAACTTCAGGACTGCCCTAGTCTTCCAAGTCCGGCAACCATCGCCGTGCAAATCATCAACTTAGCCAACGAACCGGAAATTGACCTCCACAGTTTTATCAGAATTCTAAATTGTGACCCGGCGCTGGCCAGTAAAATCCTACGAATCGCCAATTCTCCCTTATACCCATATTGCAAAAAAGTTGAGAGTCTTCATCAAGCAGTCCTGGTCCTTGGTCTCAACGCGACTATTTCCCTTGCCCTGTCCTTTTCATTAATGAAATCCCTGCAAACCAGTCGCGGGACTGGCTTGGACTATGGGCTGTATTGGAAACGTGCACTTTTAGCAGGAACGGCCAGCCGTGTCCTTGGAACGGCCTGTGGGTTGGTTGAAATTGAAGAGTTATATCTTTCGAGTCTTATGCAAGACCTGGGGATGCTAGCGCTCGATCAGGTGTTCCCTGACCTCTATAATCCCCCTGACCTGGATCAAACATCCCATGCCAGCATCATCTCCCATGAATACCAACGCCTAGGAGTAAATCATGCCGCCGTGGGGAGTTGGCTCTTGACGCAGTGGAATTTTCCGGATCGCCTCCGATTGGCCTTGGCCGGGAGCGATGACCCCTCTCGCCTTCCCCAGGGAGATGAACGGGCAAAATTTGTAAATTGTGTGTCGCTGTCAGGGAAAATTGCGGAAATCTTTTTACGCGACTCTCAAGGCGATTATCTACAAGCGGTCAAAGAGGAGGCCCATACTTCGCTGAATCTCACTCCAGCAGCGCTCATGGAAGTATTGGAAACAACTCAAGGGCTTCTTCCAGAAACAGAAAAAATATTCCGGATTGACTTACAAACATGGACAGAACCTCAAGCCATTCTGGAAAAAGCAAGGGAGGCACTTCTCCTCCGAAGCCTTCAGACTTTCAAGGAGGTTCAGGAGCTCCAAAAGAATAATGCCGCCATGGAAGCCAAGTTCCACAATTTGGAAGAAATCCACCGTCACGATCCGCTCACCGGGGCATTGGCCAGGGCCTACCTGGATAAATACTTAGAAGCCTCTTTTGAGCAAGCTCTCGCCAACGAAGAATGTTTGACCCTGGTATTTGGGGACTTAGATAAATTTAAATCTGTCAATGATACCTATGGTCACCAGGCAGGGGATGTGGTTCTTCAATCTACCGCCCATCTCTTACAGTCGAAGCTTCGCACGACCGATTCGGTCGGACGCTACGGAGGAGAAGAGTTCGTGCTCATCCTGCCAAAAGCCTCATCAACCACCGCCGTCATGGTGTGCGAGAGAATCCTCTCCGCGTTTCGGGACACCACTCATGAAATAGCCGGAGACAAACGCATCACTATCACCATTTCTCTTGGAATCGCGACACACACCCCGGATCACCCCTATCCCACTATTACCGACTTGCTCCATGCCGCAGATGAAGCCGTGTATTTCTCGAAAACCCACGGTGGCAACCAGCACACCTCCTATGAGAAAATATCAACCGAACAATCGGTTTAACATGAGAAGTAACCACGACTCGTCATCGCGCTCTTTTTTTAATCCCTTTGCCTAAGCCAACACTTATCCCGACAGCGAGAGTCCTGATCCATGGGGGTGCAGGATCTCGACAACCAACCCCCAGCCAGTCAATTTGCCTGACAGAGGCACTCATAGGAGGATATGAATGCCTCAAAACAGGGCATTCACCCTTGGATGCGGTAGAAAGTATGATCCGCTACCTGGAAGAATCGGGATTGTTTAATGCCGGGCGAGGATCGCTTCGACAACTTGACGGAAAACAACGGATGGACGCGTCGATCATGGAAGGGCAAACCTTATCAGCTGGCGCTGTAGCAGGGCTGGAAGGATATCTTCATCCAATCTGCGCCGCGCGACGGATCATGACCGACACTGACCATGTATTAATAGTCGGCCCACATGCCAATCGAATGGCCCGGCATTTCGGTCTGGCCCGACTGGGCAACCGGAAAGATTCGATTCAGCTCAAGAACAAACGTGGTTCAATAAAGACCATCAATCCCAAATCCCAGGCGCTGTACCGTAAGATGGGGTTGTATGACACGGTAGGCGCGGTCGCCATGGACCGTGCCGGCCATCTTGCCGCAGGGGCCTCAACCGGGGGAGTTGCGGTCATGTTACCTGGCCGGGTGGGCGATACCCCCTTGATCGGCGCAGGAGTGTATGCCGATGATACCGCCGGGGCCATTTCCATGACAGGCTTAGGAGAATCCATCATACGAGTCGGCATGGCCAAACATCTGGCTATCCTGCTCGAGCTCGGCTGGACGCCCGGAAGAGCTGCCAACTATACCCTCAAGGCACTGGTCAGGCGAATACAGGGGGAGGCCGGATGCCTCATCCTCGATCGCACTGGCAGATTTGCCATTCGCCATACTACCCCATGGATGAGTGCCGGGTATTGGAACGGCCGTGGCAAGCCTGTAGTCAAAAACCGTTTTCCCTGAAGGTTGAAAGCCCCCTTTTCATTCAAACTCTCAACCCTATCCGTTCATTTAGAAATAGCTATTGTCAAAGATTATCCAAAACATGCGATAATCTTTTACGGAATCAAAAACATGTCTTCTTCCACCTTTCATCTCTCTATTCCCGTCAAGGATATCGAATCTACGAAAGAATTTTATGCTCAAGGCTTGGGATGCGGCTTGGGCCGCCAGTCTACGGTCGCCATCACATTAAATTTCCACGGGCACCAAATTGTCGCCCATGTGACCGAGGACCTTGGACCTCAACAAAAAAGTATCTACCCCCGACATTTCGGATTAATCTGCCAAACAGAAGAGGAGTGGAATGAACTTCGGGACCGGGCCCAAACAAATAGACTGATATTTTTTCGTGAACCCCGTCGACGATTTTCTGATACCCCCCTCGAACATTTGACGTTTTTCCTCGAGGATCCTTCGCATAATCTTCTTGAATTCAAATATTATCTCAATGCGAATGCCATTTTTGGGGAAGAGACTTTTTCTCAAATTGGTGACGCCCACGAACGGAACGGGTAGGAGTTCTTCCCTCACGTGTCATCATTCTCTGAGCAACACTAACTAAGGGCTTGAAGCACTTCAGTAAAATGTCCGTTCACTTTGACTTTAGGAAATATTTTCCTAATGGTCCCGTCTTCATTGATCACCACCGTTGTTCGTTCAATGCCCATATATTTTCGGCCATAGAGTGACTTCTCCTTCCATACCCCATAGGCCTGAATCATGGCCTTGGACTCATCACTCAACAAGGAAAAATTGAGTTGGAATTTATCGGAAAACTTCCGGTGAGACGAGACTGAATCCGCACTCACTCCGAACACTACCGCCCCGCTCTTTCTTAATTCCTGAATACCATCCCGAAATGAACAGGCTTCTGTCGTACATCCGGGCGTGTCATCTTTTGGGTAAAAATACACAACCACTTTCTTCCCTCGAAGCTCAGAGGAGTTCACAATGTTTCCAGTGTCATCGGGAAGGGAAAAGGCAGGAGCAGGATTGCCAACCTGTAATTCACGCGTGGAAACTGTGCGTGGACTCAGTTGAGCGGGTTTTTTAGTTTTAGGGGTGGATGCCGTTTTGATTTTTGTTGAAGGTTTTCGAGATCCTAAAGCCACCCCCGGACTGTTTGATAACGAACGCTTGGGTGTTGCCTTCTTTTTTGCAGCTGCCTTCGGTTTTGATTTTAATGGGCCCTTGTCCTTAGGGTGGGCTTTTTTCGCTTTGGATGTCATAGGATCCTCCTCTGATGACAAGTAGGTAAAAGGTTGTGTGATAACTCTTTCCCTGGATGAACCAACCTGGCTCAATACAGGAGATTCTCATCATCTCCCTGGTGTTGAGTGGCCATTGTACAATGGATAACAGGTTTCATTCCTCTATTTTTTCAAGGAAGCGAGCAACATGCCCCGCATCCATAGCGGGCGAGCGAATCGCGTATGCCGTTGATGCCTTGGAATCCTTTGGGCAGACTACCCTATGTACGGGGCCATCTCACAGGCTCTCATTCTGACGTTAATCCTGAGGGGAAAAGCCAAGAACATCTCCTGAGTGCCTTGACCACCACATGCATTTTTCCATCAGGATCACAGCTCAATGGCCAAATTTCTGGGTATATACCCGCAGAAGAACGGGCAAAAGGAATTGACGCACTTCGGAAACACCGCACCATCCATCAGAAAGGCCGAGCACTAAAGGTGAACCTCTCTTCACCCAACGAGTCGTGACTCAAACAACTCGTGGCCTTGGGGTTTCAAACCTAAACTTATTTTTGTTCAGTGTAGACCAGATAGGCCCCCCCTATTATCGGGGCTTGGCTGGGAGGAGGGGTTCCCTACGCCTGGGGTTCTTTTCAAGGCGCCATAGGAACAGGGAAAAGATTGCTTCTTGGGGTTATCAATACGATATTAGGTAGGAACCAACTCATGATGAGGAGTTCAAGGCTTCTTCCCCTTACCAGGGAATTTGAGATGGCAGGAATTCCCCCGACTTACCCGATGGGCTCTTCAATTCGGAAAGAGGGAGCAGTCAACGAAGTGTATTCACGAAGGCGCAATTCTAATGTTTTAATTTCTTCGTCTTTCTGTTTAAGATCCATAATCAGAATATTATTCTGCACTTCGATATTCTGAAGTTCATTTTGCAGACTTTGTATTTCCGGATGCACTTGATCCAATTTTTCCTTGGTGACTTGTAGCTCCCGTCCCAGTTGTTCCTTCGTTTCCTGGAGATTACGCATAACGTCCTTTTTCGCTTTCTCCACTGTCGATAACTCGTCCTCCAGCCTTTTCAGTCGGTCCTCAAGCATGAGCTTGTCTCCCCGCAAAGTTTGGACGATGGTATGAACCTCTTCAAGCAGGTCAGCAATATCTTTCATCTCATTGGTCCTCACAGCTATCAAATATTGAAACCGTTAGCTTTATTGTGCTTTTCCCAGTCATGTATCGGCCTATTTTTCTCCGATATTTAGGGATCCTGCGATTTTTGTTCAGCTTTTCGTATGATTTAATTGATTCCTGATGAGAAATCCCTCACGGAGGCAATAGTTCAGATACCCATTTTTTGTCCCTCGCATCTTTTTTTGGTAAAAGTACGGCTCACAGTTCTTGACAAATGTTTTCTGTGAATTTTATATTGCATATTATTCCTATCGTTTTAGTATGAATTAAGCTATGAACAAGTTTCCCATTAAAGTCACCTACGGGATTATGGCCACAATCGAGTTAGCCAAGCAGGATAGATCCATTCCGCTTCAAGCCAAAATCATTGCCAAGCGACAAGGAATACCCTCTCGCTTTATTGAACAAATCCTTCAACACCTAAAACAAGCCGGGATCGTGAGAAGTCTACGAGGAGCACAAGGCGGGTACACCCTCGCACAACACCCCAGTCAGATTTCCCTGGCGGATTTAGTGAATTCGATGAATGGGTCGACGACAGAACCATTGCTCCAAAATGGGCACGCCAATGGCCACGGGGAAAGCCGGCAAGTTCCTAACGCCTTACTTTCAGGTATTTGGCAACAGGTTCAAGAGGCGGAACAGGCAGTTCTTCGGGTCATTTCCGTACAAAAATTGGTAGAACAATATCAAACGCTCGAAACCCAGAGCGGCGTGATGTATCATATTTAGTTTTGGTGGAGGATCCCCCCCTCTTAGGAATAGAGCAGGAAGTCAGTGCATTTTAGGCCAATCACAGAAAATTACGATCCGTATACGGGATTTGGAGGATTATCATGAGCACCTCACCAACGACCAGCCACCCTCCTATTCACACCGTTCCGATACCCCAGGAGATTCTTGAAGAAATAGAAACGTTTGAGGATGAGGTGAATCGCCTACAATCGGGGGACACCCCGATGGATGTCTTTAAACCGTTTCGGCTCCAATACGGCATTTATGGTCAGCGCCAGCCGGATGTCCAAATGATCCGGATTAAAATTCCCTTTGGTGGCCTTACGGCAAATCAATTGCGCCAGGTGGCCGACATTACGGATACCTTTGCGACCGGCGTAGGACATGTCACGACTCGCCAGGACATTCAACTGCACTTTGTTCCCCTCCGCCACGTGGGCACCATCATGCGAAAGCTGGCGGACGTTGACCTCACTACTCGGGAAGCCTGTGCCAATACCGTGAGAAATGTCACGGCCTGTGCCTTGGCAGGGGTCTGCCCAGGGGAAGTATTTGACGTGACCCCCTACGCGAAAACCGTGGCTTATCATTTATTGCGGAATCCACTCAACCAAAGTCTGCCTCGCAAATTTAAAATTGCGTTTTCCGGTTGCAAGCACGACTGCGCCTTAACCCCCATTCACGATGTCGGGCTTCTGGCCGCTCGCAATACAGAAGGGCTCCCAGGCTTCAAAATGGTCGTTGGAGGAGGATTGGGATCTACACCTCGCATCGCCAAGACCCTTCGGGATTTTGTCCCCATGGAAGAACTGATCCCCGCCATCGAAGCAATGCTCAAAGTGTTTGATAATTTAGGGAATCGAAAAAATCGAAGCAAAGCCCGCATGAAGTTTGTCATTGATAAGTTAGGTTTTGAGGAATTTTCCAAACGATGGGAAGAAACCTACAGTGCCATGCTGCAATCCGGCGCGACTAAGCTTGGATTGAACCCGGCTTCCTATCCCGATGATCCTCCCTTGGTGATGCCGACAAAATCACGGAACGGCGGCTCCACCCAAGATCATGGAAACAGTCACCTGCCTACCTCATCCACCAATGGAGACCATTCGTCTGATGAAGCATTCGACCGTTGGTGTGCCACAAATGTGGTGACTCAACGCCAGTCAGGATTTCGAGCGGCAGCGGTAAGACTTCCCTCTGGCGATGTCACGTCTGAGCAGATGTTTGTGCTGGCCGACCTCGCCGAACGCTATGCCAACGGCAACCTTCGTACGACCATCAATCAGAACATGATGGTGCGATGGATTCCCGACATGCATCTCCGCCACTTCTATGCCGAGTTAGTGACTCATGGATTAGGTGACCCTGGGGCTGAAGGCGTGGCAGATATTGTTGCCTGCCCGGGAACCGACACCTGTGGACTGGGGATCACCTCTTCCAAAGGACTTGCCCGTGCGCTGGCTGAGGTGTTCCCGGCTGGGAAAACCGCAGAGGACCTGGAAGGGGTGAACGTGAAAATCAGTGGCTGCCACAATTCCTGCGCTCAGCATCATATCGCCACGATCGGCTTGCATGGAGTAGGCAAACGCATTGGAGACCATGTCGCGCCAGTGTATGAACTGCACCTTGGGGGACAGGTCAACGGCACGGCCAAAATTGCTCAACTCATTGTGAAGGTCCCTGCGAAAAACGTCCCCGCGGCCGTTCAGCATCTGCTCGATCTCTATCGCCGGGATAAAAAAAATGGAGAGTCCCTGTTGGCCTTTATTGACCGCACTGGAAAAAGGCAACTAAAAGATGAACTGATCCCTTACACCATTCTTCCCACGTATCAAGAGGATCCACAATTCTATGTCGACTGGGAAGGCGATGAGGAATTTTCGGTTGAGGACCTCGGACCAGGCGAATGCGCCGGCGGCGCATTGGAGATGATCGACAATCGGATTCTTGAAGCGGAACAGGAACTGTATCAAGCACGCCTGTTGGCTGAAAAGCACCAATACGCGTTTGCCATAAACAAAGCCTACCGAGCGGTGGTGGCAGGGGCGAAAGCCATCCTCGTCACAGAAGGGATCGATCCGAATACGGATGCCGACACCTTAGCGGAATTTGACAAGTTGATTGTTGCCAAAGGGCTCATGCCCGCGGAATACCAAAATCTGGCCACTACAGTGGGCGATCTGGGGAACAAAGACGCCTCGGCTGACCTGACACAAGGGAAAATCGCATTTACAAAAGGTTTCGTGGACCTCTGCCGGACCGTCTCGGATCAAATCGGCCAGGACCTCAAGCTGGCTCCCGCTGAACTGGGACAAAAGCCCACTGGATCAACCAAGACGACAACCACGCCACCTGACAAGGGATCCTCCCCATCAGGCGTGCCCGTCTATGACCTCCGGGGCGTGGCCTGTCCCATGAATTACGTGAAAACCAAGTTGAAATTAGAAATGATGGACCACGGGGACCGGTTGGAAGTATGGTTGGACGGCGGTGATCCTATTCGCAACGTCCCGGTGAGTCTTCGAAACGATGGGCACAATGTGCTCGAACAGGAACCCATAGACGCCGACGAGCAGCATTTCCGAGTATTAGTGGAGAAAGTGGAACCGTAAAACGCCATGGCTCTTTTCCTCCACACCAAACCAACCCCCGAAGAACTCATCGCGGTCAATCAATCCATGGAGGGCCAGGCACCTCGGAAGATTGTCGAGACGGCGATCGCGGAATATGGGGAAACTGTTATCCTGGCCTGTAGCTTTGGGGCCGAGGATGTCGTTCTGGCCGATATGATGTTCCGCTCAAATCCGCGCAGCACACTCTTTTATTTAGATACCGATTTTTTATTTCCTGAAACCCATGCCGTTCGGGATCGGATCATTCAACACTATCAGTTGAAGGATGATCAGATCATCCAGGTCAAATCAACACTCAGTCCTTCCGAACAAGCCACACAGTTCGGGGAAGCCTTATGGCTGCGGGATCCCGACCAATGCTGCTCACTACGAAAGGTTGAGCCTCTCACACGCATCCTGGCAAAGTATGCAGCGTGGATCACGGGTATTCGGCGTGATCAATCACCCACTCGTGCCAATGCCGGGATCGTCGATTGGGATACAAAATTTGGCCTGGTGAAATTCAACCCCTTAGCAACCTGGTCATGGGAACAGGTCTGGGAATACATTCGCACGAATGACGTTCCGTATAATGCATTGCACGATCAGCACTTTCCGAGTATCGGATGCACGCATTGCACCGTTCCGGTCATGCCAGGGGAGGACCCACGCTCCGGACGATGGAACGGTTCCACAAAGACCGAATGTGGGCTTCATCGATAATCCAGACACGTGAACATGCGGTCATTGATCACTTCACATTCATCATCATTACTCAAGTAGGAATTGGGGACCGTCAGTGAAAAAAATTGCCGTGATTATTACCCGAGGGGGATGGAACAACCTGCTCCAAGCCTGTGAATGGATAGCTCTGGCGGCGGCCAGTGGCTTGGAGGTGAGTGGCTATTTCCGCGACGAAGCCGCGGGCCGGATGACCAAAGCCAAAATCAAAGAACTCACCATGTCCCCCGACTATCGAGGGCGAGAAGCCTTTGTTCGGGATCTCCTGAGAAATGAGAAGAAGGCGGACCTCTCGAAAATCATGCAAACCTCTAAAGAAACCGGAAATGTCAAATTTTCGGTGTGTAAAGATTCTCTGAGATATTTTGATGTGAGAGTCGAAGAACTGATTCCGGAATTAGATGAAGTGCAATCCGCAGAGGCCTTCTGGAAAGAAGCCGTTCTTCCCGCTGACCAGGTCTTGACCTTTTAACCCGGAATCATCGCATGGATCATCTGATTGCAAAAATTGGGAAAGGGCTCAAGGGTGCCAAGGATTTGACCTGGGACGAGGCCAAATTTGCGCTAAACGCCATCATCGAAGGGCAAGCCAGCGACGTCCAGGTTGGAGCGTTTTTGATGGCCATGCGCATTAAAACCGAATCCATCAGCGAGCTAGCAGCCTTTACGACCACGGTCCGTAAATGGGCGCCACCGATTCCTCTCCCGCATGCGGAAAACATCGTGGACCTGCCTCTCTATGGAGAAAAACACAACACCATCCATGTGGTCATCGCGGCAAGCCTTGTCGCCGCTTCGGCTGGTGCCGGTCTGTTCATGCATGGCGTAGAGAATCCGGAGGTCCCCTACGATCTCCCTCAAGTCCTTCGTCACTTACAGCTTCCCATCGCCCGTACATCCGCTGAAGCGATTGAGCATGGCGCTCAATCGCCCTGGGTGTATATGGATTTAGCCGGTTACCATGCACCATTAACCAAATTGCTGGATCTGCGTCAGGCATTCGGATTGCAAAATCTGTCCCATCAAGTGTCCAGACTACTGAACCCGGCCCGTGTGGGTTCCCAAGTCATCGGAATTTCCCATCCGCCATACCTGGATAAAATGGTGGAGGCCTTGGACATGCTGGGAGCGAAGCGTGCGCTGATTATTCAAGGAGTCGAAGGATTTCCTGAACTTTCGCTCTCCGCGCCCTCCTCGGCTCGCGAATTACGAAGTGGGCATATTTCATCCTTGGTCTTTCGCCCCGATGATGCCGGATTCCGATCTGGACCATTTCAAGCCATGAATTCGGCCATCAACGGGCCGGGATCTGGCAGCCCCGAACACGAAGCCCAATTGATTACTCAAATACTCGTCGGTCTTCAGAAAGGCGACCGACGGAACTGGGTGATTATGAATGCGGCCTTACTGATGTATGCCGCAGGGCTAGCCTCCTCTCTCGCCCAAGCGACACCGCTCGCCCAGGAGACACTGGATTCCGGAAAAGCCGGAGCGTTCTTCACCGCCTTGGTCCAAGGACGCCCCCCACAGTCAAAATTCATCGTCCCACCTGCACCAGCGGTAATGCCTGCATGAACCATATCCGCCAATTAGAAGACCAAAGCGTCTATATTCTGCGTGAGGCCTACAAAAACTTTGATAACCTGGCCATGTTGTGGTCAATGGGCAAGGATTCCACAGTGTTATTGTGGCTGGCCCGAAAAGCTTTTTTTGGTCATGTCCCATTCCCTTTACTCCATGTCGACACCAGCTACAAAATTCCTGAAATGATTGAATACCGGGATCGCATCGCGCGCGAGTGGCGATTAAATCTGATCGTGGGCCAAAACAAAAAAGCCTTGGCCGAAGGGATGAACCACACGAAGGGACGAGTGGAATGTTGCACCGCCTTAAAAACCCAAGGCTTGAAACAATTACTGGAAGACAAGGGCTATACAGGGATCATCCTGGGCGTGCGATCGGACGAAGATAGCACCAGAGCGAAGGAGCGCTATTTTTCCCCGCGAGACAAAAACAATGAATGGGATTTTCGCGATCAGCCCCCCGAACTCTGGGATCAATATAAACTTTCCTTTCCTCCGGGCACCCATATTCGGATCCATCCCCTGTTGGATTGGACAGAGATCAATATTTGGGAATACATCAAATTAGAAAATATTCCCTTTCTGGACCATCTCTACTTGGATCAAGGAACTGGCAAGCGCTATCGCAGTTTGGGGTGTGCCCCATGTACCTCTCCTATTGAGTCCACCTCGAAAAATGTGGATGAGGTCATTATTGAATTACGCAACACCAAGGTGGCGGAACGGGCGGGACGCGCACAAGACGAAGGACGAGGAATGGAACAATTACGCAAAGATGGATACATGTAAGTATGACCGTTACACCAACTATAGCCAAACCTCACGACACCCCCCAGGACCATTCCATCCGGGAGAGAATGAATATCGTGATCGTGGGACACGTCGACCACGGCAAATCCACGCTATTAGGTCGCCTGTATGCCGACACCGGGACGTTACCAACAGGCAAGATCGAAAAGATCCAGGCCATTTGCCAGCAACAAGGCAAAGAATTCGAATACGCCTTTCTCTTTGATGCGTTTTTAGAAGAGCAACAACAGGGAATCACCATCGACACGGCCCGAACGTTTTTCTCCTGGGGAGGGCGACAGTACATCATCATTGACGCACCAGGACATAAAGAATTCCTGAAAAACATGGTGTCAGGTGCCGCTCGTGCCGAAGCCGCCCTCCTCATCATCGATGCGCTGGAAGGCGTGCGCGACCAATCAAAGCGCCATGGACTCTTGCTCTCCATGTTAGGAGTCAAACAGGTCACCGTGGTGGTCAACAAAATGGACCTGGTCAATTACCGGGAAGACACCTTCCAAGCCATCGAAAAAGAATACCGGGAATTTCTTACCCAATTGAACGTAATTCCCCAATACGTCATCCCTGCGAGCGCCAAACAAGGCGTCAACATCATCAAATCTAGTCCAGAAACCCCGTGGTACTCCGGACCATCCGTGTTGGATTCTTTGGCCCATTTCCATCTGGAATCCACGCATGCAGAACAAACGCTTCGTCTTCCTATCCAGGATGTCTATAAGTTTGATGCCCGCCGGATTTTAGTTGGCCGGATCACGGCAGGGAAACTCAAGATTGGTGATCGGCTGGTCTTTTCCCCTTCCAATAAATCAGCCAACATTCAAACCATCGAAGCCTTCAATCTCGATCCAACACCTACGCAAGCCGAAGCCGGGCAATCCATCGGCATTACCCTGGATGAACAAATTTTTGTGGAACGAGGGCAAATCGCCACACACGAAGATGCCAGGCCGTTAGTCTCCACCCGGATTCGTGCCAACCTATTCTGGTTAGGAGGTCGTCCCCTAGAAACTCGCCGGCCGTATGTCTTACGACTGGCTACCAGGGAAGTCCCCTGCGAAGTGGCGACCATTCATCGCATTGTGGATGCTACCAATTTAGACGACCGCCATACGCAAACCACCGTAAAACGCAATGAAGTGGCCGACATCACGCTTCGGACCAAATCTCCCATCGCGTTTGATCTCTATGCGCAGTTCGAGACCACCGGCCGTTTCGTATTGGTGGATGAGTACGATGTGGCAGGAGGTGGAATCATCACGGAACTGGTCCAGGACGACCAGGAAGATTTTCGAACGGAGGCACGAGAACGGGATTCCGCATGGGTCAAGGGAGATGTGGGAGCCGAAGACCGAGCCCAACGCTATGGACACCGAGCGGCTGTGGTCTTACTGACCGGCCCCGATGCCACCGCGAAAGGATTTCTGGCACGG
>Ga0224497_10001748_pt1 | contig 13466 bp, 10 predicted proteins | sample SF_Jul11_sed_USG_4_FD_167970 | JGI IMG/M metagenome (GOLD analysis project Ga0224497, IMG submission 167970) | Sediment microbial communities from San Francisco Bay, California, United States - SF_Jul11_sed_USGS_13 | ecosystem: Environmental > Aquatic > Marine > Sediment | place: USA... | reverse complement strand
CTGATTCTGCTCGCGGATATCGGTTCGATTCTATCCAACCCGCGTTTGCGCAACCCCAAGTAGCTTGAGAGGACCGGAATCATGACTGAACAAGCCAGCAAGAAAGAAGAAGAGGTACTCGCGGAACTGGATTCCTTCGCCGAGCTGCCGGACGCACCGCCGAAACGCAAGTTCCGGCTTACCTGGGTTGGCTACCTGTCCTCCGCGATCGTCGCATTCTGGCTGATCATGTGCCTGATCGGACCCAGTATCGCCCCGTTTCACGAAATGGATATGGATGGCGACGACAGTTTTCTGAACGCCCACAGCAACGAGTACGGCACATTTCATCTCGGTACCGATTACCTTGCGCGCGACACCCTGTCGCGCGTCCTGTTCGGTGCGCGCAATACCATCGGCATATCGCTCGCCGCCACCCTGCTGGCCTATCTGATGGGTATCACGCTCGGCATCCTGGCCGCGGTCAAGGGCGGCTGGATCGACATGGGGATCAGCCGGCTCAACGATGCGATCCTGGCGTTGCCGACGATCATGCTGGGCCTGATCGTAATTGCCGCGCTCGGCTCGTCGATACCCATCCTGATCGGTACCGCAGCGGTGATCTATGCGACCAGCGTATTTCGCATCGCGCGCGCGCTCGGCCAGGACATTATGGTGCAGGATTTCGTCGAGGCCGCGCAGGCGCGCGGCGAAGGTATCTGGTGGATTATCAGGTCCGAGGTGCTGCCGAACGCGGCGATGCCGCTGGCGACCGATTTCGGCCTGCGCCTGGTGTTCGTGGTGCTGTTCATTTCCAGCCTGAGCTTCCTCGGGCTCGGTGTGCAGCCGCCTGCCTCCGACTGGGGCAGCATGGTGCGTGAAAACCTCGCCGGCCTGACCTACGGCTCCTATGCGGCGATCTGGCCGGCCTGCGCGATCGCGTCGTTCACGATTTCGATCAACCTGATAGTCGACGATATTTCCGCGAAGTCAGGCGGCAGTCTCGCGAAGAAAATGGTGTAATACGATGGCAAAAGAAAAACTGTTCGAAGTAAAAGATCTTCGCATCAGCGCCAGGAATGACGACGGTGAAGAAGTCAAGATCGTCAAGGGGGTGACCTTCGACATACACAAGGGCGAAGTCGTTGCGCTGATCGGCGAATCGGGTTCCGGCAAGACCACGATTTCGCTGGCCACGCTGGCCTACACCAAGCCCGGCCTGTACTTTGCCGGGGGCGAATGCCGGCTTTACGGCGAGGATGTACTGACCATGCCGCCGCTGCAACAGCGCGATCTGCGTGGCGGCAAGGTCGCCTACCTCGCGCAGAGCGCGGCGGCGACCTTCAACCCGGCGATCACGATCGGTGAACAGGTAACGGAATCCGCCGTATTGCATGGTTTGCTGACCCAGGAACAGGCAACTGAACGCGCGGTAGAACTCTACCATGCGCTCGAGCTGCCCGACGCCGATCGTATCGGTTATCGCTATCCGCACCAGGTATCCGGCGGCCAGCTGCAGCGCCTGATGGCGGCGATGGCGCTGTGCGGCAAACCGGACCTGATGGTGCTGGACGAACCGACCACCGCGCTCGACGTAACGACCCAGATCGAGGTTTTGAAAGCATTCAAAAAGGTCATCCGCGAGGAAAACTCGGCCGCGATCTACGTGACCCACGACCTCGCCGTGGTGGCTCAGGTAGCGGATCACATCGTCGTGCTCTACGGCGGCGAAATCATGGAACAGGGCTCGGCCGACCAGATCATCAACCGACCGACGCACGCCTATACCAAGCGCCTGATGGAAGCCGTGCGTCCCAAGCCGGCCGCCGGCCAGGGCGTCGAACTGACCCACGAGCATCACCGTGACATCGACAACCTGGAAGTGCGGGACCTGACCGCGGGTTATGGTGGCATCGTCAACGGCGAACCCACGATACCGATACTGAAGGATATCAACGTCAGCGTGCGCAATGGCCACGTGGTCGGGGTTATCGGCGAATCGGGCTGCGGCAAGTCGACGCTGGCGCGTGTCATGGCGGGTATGCTGCCACCGGCACGCGGCGATATCATCCTCGACGGCAAGAAACTCGCGGGAGATTTGCATGACCGCAAGCTCGACGAGTTGCAGAAGGTCCAGTTCGTGTTCCAGATGGCCGACACCGCGCTCAATCCGAAACAGTTGATCGGCAACATCATCGGCCGGCCGCTAGAGTTTTATCACGGCCTGACCGGCAAGGCGAAACACGCCAAGGTCTCGGAAATTCTCGAAATGGTCGAACTGCCACCCGCCTTCGCGAGCCGCTACCCGATGGAGCTTTCCGGCGGCCAGAAGCAGCGCATCAACCTCGCGCGCTCGCTCGCGGCGAATCCCGAGGTCATGCTCTGCGACGAGGTTACCTCGGCGCTCGACAGCATCGTCGGCGCCAATGTGATCAAGCTGCTGACCGCGCTGCGCGACAAGACCGGGGTCTCCTTCGTGTTCATCAGCCACGACCTGTCCACGGTGTCGTCCTTCGCCGACGAAATCGTCGTCCTGTACGCGGGACGCGTGGTCGAACAGGGCCCCACCGACGAAGTACTGGAGCCGCCGTTTCATCCCTACACGCGCCTGTTGATCAGCTCGGTGCCGGAAATGCGCATCGGCTGGCTCGAGGATACGATGAAGAAACGCGAGATGGCGGTCGGTATCGCGCGCGGCGTAGAGATTACCGCCAGGGGTTGCCCGTTCTTCAATCGCTGCCCGATGGCGATCGATGGCACCTGTGAGTTAAAATCGCCGCCGATACTCGAACTCGACAACGGCCATCGCATTGCCTGTCATCTGACGCTCGAACAACTGGAAGAGGCCGAGGCAGAAGCACAAAAGATATTGCTGGGCTACGAGAAACTGGGTCAGGAGGACCCGCAGGTGCACGTTCCATAACCCGATAACGGACCCCTACCCTATGAGTGATTATCCAAAATTGCGCGAAATGGGAATCCAACACCCCGATGAAATCGAAAAGTTCGCGGTTTATACCGTGGGCCACACCGATATCCTCAGCGTCGTCTACGACCGCAAAAAAGGCTCGCTGCTGCCGGTAAGCCGCCGTTACCGGTTTCCGCAGGTCAAGAAGTCGGTCATGGTCGATAGCGGTACCCGTCAGACCCAGACCCTGTACGAGAGCACCCCGGCCTTTCGTGATGCATTGCACGAACTCGAACAGCTGAAACTGGCGCGCGACCAGGGACAGGACCTGAAGATACTGATCAGCCAGGAGCTCAGGCATCTCGAGGAAGATATCGCGCTGCGCACGCAATACATTCAATCGTTGCTCGAAAAGCTTTAACTGCCCGCTGTGCCCGGCGAGTCCGGGCCTCGGCACGGCTTCAATCATCCTCGAGATCGTACCCGGTCTCTTCGCTACTGTAGTGCTGTATCGACTCGATCGCGGAGCCCGAAGGATGCACCGCGGTCGCGTGGCTCGGACCCTGCCGCTCGAGCGGCACCGGCGCGCTGCTCAACATGCGGTAAATCGCGAACAAACCGGTCATCGCGTGCACCGCCGCGATAGACCAGAACAGCGCCTGGTTGCCGTACCGGTCCATGATCACGGCAAACGACACCGGCCCGATAATCGCGCCGATCCCGCTGACCAGCACCAACGCGCCACTCGCGGCTATCATTTGCCGCGGGTCGAGGTGGTCATTGGTATAGGCGATGCAGATCGAGTAGAGCGGAAAGGCGAAGCCCCCGAACAGACCGACCGCGAGGAACAGCAGCTCGTTCGAGACCCGCGCCGCCGCGATGCATAAAACTGCCGCGATCGACGTCAGCAGAGTCGTCGCGGTCAACACCTTGCGCCGGTCGAATCGATCCGAGAGCGCGCCAATCGGCCCCTGCAGCAAAACCGTGCCGAGCACCGCGGCGGTCATGAAATACGACGTATCGCGAATATCGAGCCCGATTCGGCGCGCGTAGACCGGGCCCAGTGCAAAAAAGGTCGCGGTAACAAGCCCCACCGCGAACATGCTGACGAGTCCGAGCGGCGTTAGTCGAAACAATTCCAGCAGGCCGATGCGCACCGAGTCATGAAACGCCGGCGGTGAACGGGCCGACAGCAGCAGCGGTACCACCGCGACCGAAATCAGGATGGAAACGAGGATGAACAGTTCGAACTGCTGCGGATCGGCGAGGTTGAGCAACAGCTGGCCGGCACCGACGCCTATATAAGTCACGACCATGTACAGCGACAGTAACTTGCCCCGGGTTTCGTTGGTGGCGCGTTCGTTGAGCCAGCTCTCCGCGACGATGTACAGCCCGGCGAAGCAGAAGCCGCTGACCAGGCGCATCGCGATCCATACCGGCGCCGTGACGAACAGCGCGTGCACCAGGATCGCCGCCGAGGACAGCGTGGCAAAGGCCGCGAAAACCCGGATGTGCCCGACCCCCATCGTAATCCGGGGCGTCAGAATCGAGCCCAGCAGGAAACCGAGGTAAAAGGTCGACATGACCAGGCCCGTCAGGGTCGCCGAGAATCCCTCGAGGTCGGCGCGCACCGCAAGCAGGGTTCCCTGCAGGCCGTCGCCGAGCATCAGGATGCCGAAGCCGAGCAGCAGCGCCCACGATGACATCAACGCGGCGCCGAAAGTGACGGGTCTACGGGACAAGATTTGAGTTATTCCTCTATTTGGTGAACGGCCCCGAGCGAAATACCGTTGCTTTCCAGAAAATGGTAGCAATCGGCTTTCGCCTCGCCCAGCGAGAAACCGTTCGAATGTAAACAGTACTCGAGCCACAAACCATCGATCAGCGCGATCAACTGGCGCGCGATGCCTGCCGCGTCGATATCCAGATTTTCGTGGTCGGCGATACGTCTCAGGGCCCCGGCCAGTTGCCGTCGGTACTGCGAATAACGCCCCCGGTGCAGCGCCTTGAGTTCGTCATTGGTCGCAACCTGTCCCCAGATCGCGAGCCACGCGCGCAGGTTGGATTTGTTAAAACTGTCCTCGTCGAAACTGTCCTCGATAAAACCCGCAACCTGCCGTTGCGGCGACTCCGCGCTATAGTCGCGCAACAGGTAATCCGTCATGTGTGCATAGATCGAAACCAGCAGCTCTTCCTTGGTCCTAAAATGATGGTTGATCAACCCGCGCGATACACCGGCCTGGCGGCAGATCTGGTCGACGGTAAAAGCTATCATACCGCCCTTACCGAGACAGGCGATCCCCGCCTCGATCAGCTCGCTGCGACGTTGCTGCGATGACTTTCGATTAAAAGACATTAATTTCGTTGGACTTTTGCCCTGATTTTTCCGACCGACCGGCCTGGCGATTTTAATTGCGTCAGCATACCCCTTGTTATACGATCGTTCAATAAGAAACGACGACGCGAGACTTACCCGCCATGCCCCGGAATCCCCGTTACGACGTCCTGTTCGAACCGGTCGAAATCGGTCCGGTTACGGCGCCAAACCGTTTTTACCAGACCCCGCACGCCACCGGCATGGGCAGCATGAAACCCAACCGTTCCGCGACGTTACGCGGCATCAAGGCCGAGGGCGGCTGGGGCGTTGTCTGTACCGAGTACTGTTCGATCCATCCGAGTGCCGACGAAACGCCTTACGCCTACCTGACCCTGTGGGACGACGATGACGCCGAGCAGCTTGCGCACACCAGCGCCGCTATTCACCAGCATGGCGCGCTTGCCGGCATCGAACTGTGGCATGGCGGATTTCACTGCAATAACCGCGACACCCGCGAGCCTTCTCTCGCACCCTCCGGCGTTTCCGCCGAATTTACCTTTCCCGCGCAGGCCCGAGAAATGGATCTCGACGATATTCACATTTTCAGGCGCTGGCACCGCGACGCCGCGTTGCGCGCGGCCGCGGCCGGATTCGACATCGTCTACGTCTACGCGGGGCACGATTACCTGCCGTTTCAGTTTCTGTCACCGCGTATCAATCGCCGACGCGACCGCTACGGTGGTTGTTTCGAAAATCGGGCACGCCTGTTGCGGGAGTTGATCGAGGACACCCGCGAAGCCGTCGGCGATCGTTGCGCGGTGGCGGTGCGCCTTGCCATCGACGAAATGCACGGTGACGGCGGCATTACCAGCAGTGGCGACGGACGCAGGACCATCGAACTGCTCGGCGAGCTGCCGGACCTGTGGGACATCGCGCTTGGCGGTAGTCTTGGCAACGATTCCTGCAGTTCGCGTTTCTCGGCCGAGGGCTACCAGGAGCAGTACGCCGCTATCGTCAAGCTGCATACATCGAAACCGGTCGTCAACGTGGGCCGATTCACCTCTCCCGACACGATGGTGGGCCAGATAAGACGTGGTGTTCAGGATTTTATCGGCGCGGCGCGGCCGTCGATCGCCGATCCGTTCCTGCCGCGCAAGATCGACGAGGGCCGCGAGGACGAGATTCGCGAGTGCATCGGCTGCAATATCTGTCGTTCCGCGAATAACGAGGGCGCACCGCTGCGCTGCACGCAAAATCCGACGATGGGCGAAGAATGGCGCCGTGGCTGGCATCCCGAAATTTCCCCCCCCGCGACGAAACAGGACAACATTCTCGTGGTCGGTGGTGGACCCGCGGGCATGGAGGCCGCCCTGACTCTCGGGCGGCGCGGCCATCGCGTGACGCTGGCCGAGGCCGGCGGCGAGCTCGGTGGCAGGGTCGTCTCCGAATCCCGCTTACCGGGACTGCAGAACTGGATCCGGGTGCGCGATTACCGCGCCCACATGATCGGGCAGATGGAGAATATCCAGGTCTACCTGGACAGCGCGCTCGGCAAGGACGATATCGACGCATTCGGTGCCGACCACGTCGTCATCGCAACCGGCAGCCGCTGGCGGCGCGACGGGCTCGGCCACCATCTGCGTATGCCGGTGGAGATCGACGCCGCGATGTCAATCCTGACCCCCGATGACGTTCACGACGGCATCGACATCGATGGCGACATCCTGATCTACGACGACGAACATTATTTCATGGCGGGTGCGCTCGCGGAAAGATTTCTGCTAGACGGCCACGCGGTCACTTACGTTACGCCCGCAACCAGTATTTCCTGCTGGAGCGCGATGACCAACGAGCACGAATTCATCCAGCGACGCCTGTTATCGCTGGGAATAGAAACCCGGTTCGCGCAAACGCTGCAGCGCATCGACATAGATACGCTGGTGACGCGCTGCAAATACAGCAACCGGGTTAGCGAACATCCCTGCTCTAACCTGCTACTGGTCAGCGGCCGCGAGCCACGCGAAGATTTGTTTCGTCGCCTCGCCGGGAGCACCGCGACCCGCATCGGAGATTGCCTGGTACCGTCGAGCATTGCCGATGCGGTCTACGCGGGTCATAAGTTTGCACGCGAGTACGGCGAAGATCCCGCGAGCATCGTGCCGAGACGCGAACGCGCGTCGCTGCAACCGGCGGTCGCCTGGAGGGTATGAAATGACCGGCAGAAAACGCCGGGGGGGGCGCAAACCCCGGGGATCAGGGGCAATCTCGCAACCACCGTGGAAGCAGTTACGCTATCGGCATCCACCCTTCGATTTGCTCGACGCCGACGCGATCGAGGCTATCCACGCAGCGGGTCTGTCGATTCTGCAGGAAACCGGAATGCGCATCCTGTCGCAACGGGCCCGCGAATACTACGCCGCGGCCGGATTCGCCGCCAGCCGCGAAGCGGAACTAGTCAAATTCGATAGCGAACTGGTCGAAGCGCTGGTGGCTCTGGCCCCGGCATCGTTTACGCTGCGGGCCAGAAATCCCGCCAGGAATATAAAGATCGGAGACGGCAACCTGGTATTTACGTCGGTCGGCGGTCCCGCCTACGTCATGGACAGCGAGCGCGGCCGTCGCACCGGCAGCTACGCGGAAATGTGCGACTTCATCCGTCTGGTGCAAAGCCTCGACATCCTGCACCAGGAAGGCGGCGGCGGCTTCGAGGCGATGGACCTGCCGGCCGCGACCCGCCACCTCGACCTGTTCTACGCCGAGTGCACGTTGCTGGACAAGAACTGGATACCCTGGACCATGGGGCGCGAACAGACCCTGGACGCGATCGAAATGGCAGCGATCAGCCTCGGCACGACCCCGCAAGGATTGATCGAAGCCCCGGCGCTGTGCGGCATCATCAACACCAACACGCCATTGCAGCTCGATATTCCGATGGCGGAAGGCCTGATCGCGATGGCCGAGCACGGCCAGGCAGTGGCGGTTACCCCGTTCACGTTGGCCGGCGCGATGGCCCCGGTCACGCTCGCCGGCGCGCTCGCGCTACAGCACGCCGAGGCGATGGCGGGCATTGCCCTCGCGCAGGCGGTGCGTCCAGGTGCTCCGGTGCTCTACGGTGGATTTACCTCCAATGTCGATATGAAATCCGGCTCACCCGCCTTCGGCACCCCGGAATACCTGCAGGCGGCGCAGGCCTCCGGCCAGCTGGCGCGGCGTCTCGAGCTTCCGTTCCGCTCGAGCAACGTGAATGCGGCGAACACGGCGGACGCGCAGTCGGCCTACGAGAGCTGCCTGTCGCTGTGGGGCGCGATAACCGGCCAGGCCAATATGATCAAGCACGCGGCCGGCTGGCTGCACGGTGGGCTGACCGCGTCGCTCGAAAAGCTGATCATCGACGCCGAAATCCTGCAAATGGTGGCGGCGAGCCTGGAACCCTTCACGGTGAGCAGCGCAACGCTGGCGCTAGACGCGATTCGCGAAGTCGGCCCGGGTGGGCATTTTTTCGGCAGCGCGCACACCATGGCGCGTTACCAAGACGCCTTTTACTCGCCGCTGCTGTCCGATTGGAGCAATTACGAAACCTGGCAGGAAGCAGGCTCGGCCGATTCCGAGCAGCGCGCCAGCAGGATCTGGAAGCAACTGCTGCGGGAGTATCGGTCGCCGCCGCTCGACGCGGCGCTGGACGAGGCGCTACGGGATTACGTGGCGAGGCGCAAGCGCCAGATCGAAAAAACCGATTGACATGTTCGTTGCCTTCGATGATACATCGTGTTAAAAATAGCCGTCACAAGCGATCCAGGACCCTGGCCTTTAACGGCCTCGACCTGACTTCCACAATAACAATCGATCAACTACAACCGAACCTGAGGTAATAAACACCATGGTGGACATCAAAGATCTCGAGAAGGCGGCCAGAGCGGGTAAGCTCGATCGTCGCGAATTCATCAAACGCGCCGGCGCGCTGGGACTGTCGCTGCCGTTCGCGACTTCCCTGCTGTCGCAATCGGTGCAGGCGGCGATGCCGAAACGAGGCGGCAAGTTCGTCCAGGGCAGCCGGCACGGCGGCACCACCGACACGCTGGATCCGGGCACCCACGAAAACGGCTTCATGCAGAACCTGGTTTACACATACGCCAACCACCTGTTCGAGGTCGACAATACCGGGGAACTCATCCCTGAACTGGCCGAAAGTTTCGAGGCCAGCAAGGATGCGAAGACCTGGGTCATCAGGCTGCGCAAGGGCGTCGAGTTTCACAATGGCAAGTCATTCGGCGCCGACGACGTGGTTTCCTCGCTGAACCACCACCGCGGCGAAGATTCTAAGTCCGCCGGCAAATCCCTGCTGGACGCCGTCGTCGACATGAAGAAAACCGGCTCGCACGAGGTGACCTTCAAACTTTCCGGGGGCAACGCCGACTTCCCGTTCATCCTGAGCGACTACCATTTCGCGATCCTGCCGGACTTCAACGGCAAGATGGACTGGCAGGCCGGTTTCGGCACCGGCGGCTATATCATCGATCGTTTCGAACCCGGTGTGCGCGCGACCTTCAAGCGCAACCCGAACTATTTCAAGTCGAACCGCGCCCACTTCGACGAGGTCGAAACCATTTCGCTGGTCGACACCACGGCGCGCCAGAATGCGGTCATGAACCAGGAAGTGCACGCGATCAACGGGGTAGACCCGAAGACCGTTCATCTGCTGGGCCGTAACCCGAGTATCAGTATCCTCGAAACCACCGGCACCCTGCACTACACCTTCCCGATGCGCGTCACGATGGCGCCTTTCGACAATTACGACCTGCGCATGGCGGTCAAGCTGTCGGTCGATCGCGAGCAAATGGTAAAGAAAATCCTGCTCGGACACGGTGCCGTGGGCAACGATAGCCCGATCGCGAGCTCGATGCCGTTCTACAACGACCAGATGCCGCAGCGCAAGTACGATCCTGACAAGGCGAAGTTTCACCTCAAGAAAGCCGGCATGGAAGGCGCTAAACTCGATCTCAGCACTTCGGAAGCCGCGTTCTCAGGTGCGGTCGACGCCGCGCTGCTGCTCAAGGATTCGGCCGCCAAGGCGGGACTCAACGTCAACGTCGTGCGCGAGCCCAAGGACGGTTACTGGTCCAACGTCTGGAACAAGAAGGCCTGGTGTGCCTGTTACTGGGGCGGCCGCCCGACTCCGGACTGGATGTTTACCGCGGCCTACGTCGCCGATAGTAACTGGAACGATACCGACTGGAGAACCGGTGCGAAAGCGGACAAGTTCAACCAGCTGGTGCTTGCGGCCCGTTCCGAGCTCGATAACAACAAGCGGCGCGAAATGTACTTCGAGGCCCAGGAACTGGTCAACGACGACGGCGGCCTGGTGCTGCCGATGTTCGCCAACTATATCCACGCGGTCAATAAGAAGGTTGCGCACGACGACAAGGTTGCCGGAAACTGGGAGAACGACGGCAACAAGAACGTCGAACGCTGGTGGTTCGCATAACAAAGGCCCGACAGGGAAATGGGCCAGGGCTCATTTCCCTGTTCGCTACGGCGAATAATAACAAGGCCAATCGATCGCAAGCGGTCGCTAAGGCTGAACTGAGGAGGGTTATGCAGTGCTACATCCGGTAGTCCGCACCATTTTGCAGAGACTCGGCCTCGGCCTCGTCACGCTGTTCGTGGTTTCATTAATCCTGTTCAGCTCGGTCGAGTTCCTGCCCGGCGATTTCGGCGAGGCGGTGCTGGGCCAGGCCGCGCTGCCGGAAACGGTCGCGGCCTTCCGCAAGGAGCTAGGCCTGGACCTGCCGATGCACGAACGCTATCTAGACTGGCTAGGCGGCATGCTGACCGGCGACATGGGCAACTCGTTCTCCGGGCGCGGCTCCTCCGGCGGCACCGACCGTTCGCGCCCCGTCATCGAGCTGCTTGCGCCGCGGCTTGCCAATACCCTGTTCCTGGCATCGATGGCCGCGATCATCTCGGTGCCGCTGGCGCTGTTTCTCGGTGTAACCGCGGCGCTTTACCGCAACTCGATTTACGATCGTACGGTCAACGCGCTGACCCTGACCACTATTTCATTCCCGGAGTTTTTCGTCGCCTACCTGTTGATTCTGGTTCTATCGTCTTTCCTGAAGCTGTTTCCATCGCTCGCGAACATCAGCCCCGACGCGCCGTTCTGGGAACGGGTTTTTCTGACCTTCCTGCCCGCGTTGACGCTGACGCTGGTCATCGTCGCGCACATGATGCGCATGACGCGTGCCGCCATCATCAACCTGATGGCGAGCCCGTACATCGAAATGGCCGAACTAAAAGGCGCTTCCAAATCTGAGATCATACTGCGCCATGCGCTGCCGAACGCCTGGGCCCCTATCGTGACCGTTATCGCGTTCAACCTCGCCTACCTCGTGGTGGGCGTGGTCGTGGTCGAGGTGGTGTTCGTCTACCCCGGGGTCGGCCAGCTGATGGTGGACGCGGTGACCACGCGCGACGTGCCCGTGGTTCAGGGTTGCGCGATGATTTTCGCGGCGACCTATATCCTGCTGAACCTGTTCGCCGACATCATTTCGATCATTACCAACCCCCGGTTGCTGCATCCACGATGAATAAAGAAGACGATATCACTCCCAGCGCGGAAGCAGAGCTCGCAGATCAGGGATTCTCCAAGGCCGATCTGGCCAACCAGGGATACTCGGCGGCGGCGGAAGTCACGCAGATCAGGGCGCGCCGTAGCTTTCGTGAAAACCTCTGGCGCGGTCTCAAATCGGCTCCACCGACCGCACTGTTCGGTCTGATCGTCATCAGCCTGTACGTCTTCTTTGCGCTGTTTGCGCCACTGCTCGCGCCCTACGGCGAGGCCGAGATTTTCGACCTGTCCTACGCGCCGTGGAGCGACGAGTTCATGTTCGGCACCGATCAGCTGGGTCGCGATATCCTGTCGCGCCTGATATACGGCGCGCGCAACACGGTCGGCATCGCGTTCGTCACCACGATGATCGCCTTCGTCATCGGCGGCGGTCTCGGCATTACCGCGGCGATCAACAACGGCGGCTGGCTGGACAACCTGCTGAGCCGTTCGGTCGACGTGCTGATGGCTATCCCGAGCCTCATCTTTGCGTTGATCCTGCTGTCCATGTTCGGCGCCAACACCTTCAACCTGATCATGATCATCGCGGTGCTCGATTCGACCCGGGTATTTCGCATCGCCCGCGCGGTATCGCTTAACGTCGTCGTCATGGACTACGTCGAGGCCGCCAGGCTGCGTGGCGAAAGGCTGGCCTGGATTCTGACCCGCGAAATCCTGCCAAACATCATGCCGCCGCTGGTGGCCGAGTTCGGACTGCGTTTCTGTTTCGTCTTCCTGACCATCGCCGCGCTGTCCTTTCTCGGCGTCGGCATCCAGCCACCGACCGCCGACTGGGGTTCGATGGTGCGTGAAACCGCGGGGCTGATCCAGTTTGCGGAATACGATCTTACCGCCGCGATGACGCCGATGCTGCCGGCGGCCGCCATCGCGCTGCTGACCGTGGCGGTCAATTTCGTGGTCGACTGGTTCCTGCATAAATCCAGCGGCCTGAAAGACTGAGAATGCAACTATGAGCGACGACCGAAAAGGCACGAAAGGCGATATCCTGCTCGAAATGCGGGATATCGTCATCGACGGTTACAGCGATGACCGCTGGCACGAAATCGTCAAGGGCGTCGACATTACCCTGCGGCGCGGCGAAATCCTGGGGCTGATCGGCGAGTCCGGCGCCGGCAAGTCGACGCTGGGCCTGGCGGCGATGGGCTTCGCACGCCCGGGATGCCGCATTACCAGCGGCAGCATCGTCTTCGACGGCATCGACCTGATAAAGGCTACCGAGGCACAAAGACGCGCCCTGAGGGGCTCCCGCATCGCCTACGTCGCCCAGTCCGCGGCGGCGTCGTTCAACCCGGCGCACCAGCTCATCGATCAGACGGTCGAAGCCACGGTGCGCAAGGGCATCAAGCCGGAAGACGAGGCAAAAGCCGACGCGCGTAAGCTGTACCGTGAACTGCAACTGCCAAACCCCGAGCTGATCGGTGATCGCTTCCCGCACCAGGTATCGGGCGGCCAGCTGCAACGGGTCATGACCGCGATGGCGATGTCGCCACGCCCCGACCTGATCATCTTCGACGAGCCCACCACGGCGCTGGACGTGACCACCCAGGTAGAGGTGCTCGCGGCGATGCGCAGGATCGTCGAGCAGTACAATACCGCGGCAATCTACATTACTCACGATCTCGCTGTGGTCGCGCAAA
>Ga0224497_10001747_pt1 | contig 13471 bp, 11 predicted proteins | sample SF_Jul11_sed_USG_4_FD_167970 | JGI IMG/M metagenome (GOLD analysis project Ga0224497, IMG submission 167970) | Sediment microbial communities from San Francisco Bay, California, United States - SF_Jul11_sed_USGS_13 | ecosystem: Environmental > Aquatic > Marine > Sediment | place: USA... | reverse complement strand
TGGCAGGCCTGTTCGGTCTCGATCCCATCCGTCACCTCGCCCATCAGCTCGAGGAGATCCTCGACGCTCTCCGCCTGGGCCGCGTCTCCCTCGAGTCGCCCGCCATCTCGCTCATCGCAGAGGCGGTGCGCGTGTTCGCCACGCTGCTCGAGGCGGTCGGCGACGCCGAGGCGATCGAGGTCGCCGCCGCGCCGGTCGCCGGCCTCTCGGAGCAGATCGAGGCGGCGGTGCGGGCGGCCCGCAGCGGCCCCGAGGTGGTCGAAGCGCTCGACGTCGATCCCGAGGTCCTGCGCACGCTCACCGAGTACGAGGAACACCGCCTGCAGGAGAGCCTCCGGCACGGTCGTCACATCGTCCTCGTCGATGCCACGTTCGAGATCGACTCGTTCGAGGCCGGGCTCACGGCGCTGAGTGCCGCCGTCCGCTCGCAGGGAGAGCTGATCTCGACGCTGCCGGCTCCCGACGACGGGAGCGATTCCCGGATCCGCTTCTCGCTGCTCAGCGCGTCGTCTCTGGCCGCCGACGCCCTCGCCGGGCGAATCGACGTCCCCGGCGCGAGCGTACGCTCGGCGATGCGCCGCGCCGCGCCGCGGGCGCCGGCCCCGGCGACCCCGGTCGAGGGCGCGGACGGCCTCCCGTCGCTGCAGTCGATCAGCGAGACGGTTCGCGTCGATATCCGCAAGCTCGACGAGCTGATGAACCTGGTCGGTGAGCTCGTCATCCAGCGGGGTGCCCTCGGCGACCTGATCACGACGCTCCAGTCGCACCACGCGACGGCATGGATTGCCAACGACTTCACCCGGGTCCACAAGGAGCTCAACCGCAAGCTGAAGGATCTGCAGACCGCCGTGATCGACGTCCGCATGGTCCCGCTGCACCAGATATTCGAGAAGGTCTCGCGTGTCGTTCGCGGTCTGCGTCGCGAACTCGGGAAGGACGTTCGACTCGAGGTTCGCGGCGCCGACACGGAGCTCGACAAATTACTCGTGGAGGAGCTGGTCGATCCGCTGATGCACGTCGTGCGCAATGCGCTGGACCACGCCATCGAGGCCCCGGCGGAGCGGGTCGCCCGGGGCAAGCCGCCGCAGGGGCGCATCGGAATCGACGCCTTTCAGCGCGGCAACCACGTGGTGATCGCGGTCTCGGACGACGGTACCGGCATCGACACGCAGAGTCTCCGCGCGAGGGCGGAGGCCCGCGGCCTCGTGGCGGCCGACGAGACCTTGAGCGACCGCGACGTCCTCGAGCTGATCTTCGCGCCCGGGATCTCGACCCGACTGGGCGTCACGGACACGAGCGGGCGCGGGGTCGGCATGGACGTGGTGCGCACGAATCTCACGGCGCTCGGAGGCGTCGTGGACGTGAAGTCGACCCCGGGGAGCGGAACGACGATCTCGATGACGCTTCCCATCACGCTCGCAATCGTGCAGTCGCTGATCGTCTGCGTAGACGAGCAACGCTTCGCAATCCCGCTCGGCTCCGTTCTGGAGACGCTCCTCGTCGAGCCCCGTGAGATCCAGCGCAGTCGGGATCGCGAGCTGTTGGATCTGCGGGGCGAAGCCCTGCCGCTGCGGCGGCTGTCCGCGGAATTCGGCCTCGGGACGCCGCCGCCCGAGGCGAAGCTTTTCGCGGTCGTGGTGGGCATCGGCGACCTGCACATGGGGCTCCTCGTGGATCGCCTCGAGGGCCAGCAGGACACCGTGATCAAGCCGATCCAGGGTCCGATCGCGGCGATTCGTGGAATCGCGGGTGCCACCGAGATCGGCGACCGCGAGCCGGTGCTCGTTCTCGACGTCGCCGCGCTCGTCGAAGATCCGCAGCGGCGAAGGGAGGCCCCGTGTCCGTGAGAGGACCGCACGCGGAGCGAGCGCCCGGCTGGGAGTCCCTCGCGCGAGCCGCCTTGCGACCGCGTCGCGTCGCCGAGGATCCCGGCGTTCTGCGGCGGCTGCTCGCCTTCGAGCTGGAGGGTGCGCCCTACGCCGTTCCCGTGGAGCGCGTGCGGGAGATCGTCCGCCTGCGCCCCATCACGCCGATCCCGCGCACCCCCCCGGACTTTCGCGGCGTGATCTCGCTGCGAGGCGAGATCGTCCTGGTGATCGACGCGCGGCAGCGGCTCCAGCTGCCCCAGGCGCCGCCCACGCGCTCGAGCCGCATCATCGTGGTCCAGAACGACGAAGGCCGCGTGGCGGGGCTTCTGGTCGACGGCGTGAACGCGGTGCTTCGGGTCGCCGAGGACGCGTTTCGCCTCACGCCGCCGGGAGAGCCCGGTGCGGTCGCGGCGCTGTGCCGCTGCGGCGACCGCTTCGTCTCCGTGCTCGATCTCGAGCGGATGCTGGACGTCGATCCCGATGTCTAGCGCAGAAGCGATTCGCGCTGGTCGGACCCTCGGATGCTTCGAGGTCGCAGGCCGGGTTTACGGCGTGGACGTCGCTCTCGTTCGCGAAGTCGTGCGATGGCAGCCCGCGACCCCGCTGCCCGGGGCGCCGCCCCTGATCGACGGCGTGGTCGACCTGCGCGGCGCGGTGATTCCCGTCGTGGACCTGGGCCGTGCCCTGGGCGGGCCGGCGTTCGAAGCGACCTCGCGTGCGCGCATCGCGGTCACCGAGATCGGCGATCGGATCGTCGGACTCGCGGTGGAGGCGGCGATCGAAGTGGTCTCCGTGACCGCGTCGGATTGGAGCGGTGCGCCGACTCTCGCCGACGGGACGAGTTGCAGCCTCACGGAGGCGGTTGTGCGTCGGCCCGACGCGGAGCCGATCGTCGTCCTGTCGCTCGAGCGGCTCCTGGAGAGAGTCCAGCGCTCCGGCCCGCGGGCCGGGGAGGCATCGGCGTGACGGCGGCAGTCCTTCCCTCGGGCGCTGCCTTCCGCTGGCGGGTGATCGCCCTCGGCTTCGGCCTCGGCCTCCCGGCGCTGCTGATCTTCACGAGCTGCCTGGTGGTGCTGCTCGATCTGACCAAAGAGCAGTGGACGTGGCTGTTCGCGGCGGGCGCCCTCGGCGGCGGCGGGATCGGGGCCGCCCTCTTCGTCGTGCAGCGGCGCATGCTGGCGCCGATCTGCGCCTATCTCGATGGCCGGCGCGAGCGGTCGGGGCGCCGGCCGACGCCGGACGGGAACGACGGCTCGGCGCGGGCCGAGACGCATGCGGCCTTCGCGGCGGCGATGGATCTACCCCGCAAGAGCGCCCGGATCGCCAACGGCGGCTGGGTCGCGCCCTCGCTCCTGGTCTCCCTGGCCATGTGGATGCGCTTCGAGCAGTGGGGCGCCTTCGACGCCGCGGTCATCGTGCTGTCGGGAGGCGCCGTCGGCTTCGTCGTAGGGGGCTTCCTCCACTTTGCGGTGCGGGCCGTCGCTGCGCCGGTGCGCGACGCGGTCGCGGCGGAGATCCCCGACGCGGCCGATCGGCGCGCTCTGATTCGACCCAACCCTCTCGGCCGCAAGCTCCTGTTCTGCGCGATCGGCGTCGCGGTGGTTCCCGTGGTCTTCGCCGTGCTGTTCTCCCAGGCGAAGGCGAGGCGAACTTTCGAAGACGTCACCGTTCGCTGGCAGCACGCCGTACTCGGGGCCGTGGCCGGTCGCTTCGAGGGCGGCGGCGGGCGCCCGGTCGACGGCGTCGTTTTCGCCGAAGCGTCCGCCGGGGTGGCGGCGGTCGAAATCTCGATCGTCGATCTGGCGGCTTCGGGCGGGGCCTCGAGCCGGAGAGCCCTCGAGCCGCACGTGATCGAACGCCTGCGCCGCGAACTGGATCGCGGCCTGGTGCGCGGGGACAGCGCAGCCCCGGATTCGGCGTACGTCTTCGCGTGGCGTCGCCTCGACGACGAACGGCTCCTCGTCGCCCGCAGCCCCGCGCGAGAGCTGCGACCGGAAGCGTCCGTCTCGTGGATCGTTTTCGCGGTCCTGCTGCTGGTCTCGACGTCGATTGCCGGGGGGTTGGCGTATCTGCTGTCCAGCGAGGTCGGGTGCGCGACGGAGGTCCTGCGCGCGGAGGCTGAGCGGATGGCCGCGGGCGACCTGCGCCCGGGTCGGGTGTTCGAGTCCGAGGACGAGCTCGGGGAGTTGGCGCGCACCTTCGAGGGGATGTCGTCGTCCCTGCGAGTCACCATGGGCCGGGTCGCGGAGGCCGCGGATCGGGTCGAGGCGACGGCGGCCGACATGGCGTCGGTGACCGAGCGGGTGGCGGCCGTGACCGCGGATCAGGAGCGGGGTCTCGAGCAGGCGACCTCGTCGATGGAGGCGATCAACAGACAGGTGCAGGGCATCGCGGATTCGAGTCAGGCCCTGAATCTGTCGGTGGAAGAGTCGAGCAGCTCGGCTCTGGAGCTGGGCGCGACGGGCGCGGAGCTGAACGAGACGGCGAGCGTCCTGTCGATCCAGGTCGACGAGGTGTCGAACTCGATCGAGCAGATGGTTCGCAGCGTGCGCCAGGTGTCGGAGAACGCCGAGGCGCTGACCGAAGGGTCGGCGGAGACGTCGACGAGCATGGACGAGATGGCGAGCTCCCTGCGCGAGGTCGATGCGTCGGCGGAGGAGACGGCCCAGCTGTTCCGCCAGGTGGTCGCGACCGCGGAGAGCGGTCAGGAGAAGGTGCGGCAGACGATCGCCGGCATGGAGGCGATCCGCGAGGCGACCGAGACCGCGGAGCGGGTCATCCGGAGCCTCGGGGCGCGCACGAAGGAGATCGGCGCCATCGTGGACGTGATCGACGATGTCGCGGATGAGACGAACCTGCTGGCGCTCAACGCGGCGATCATCGCCGCCCAGGCGGGGGAGCACGGACGCGCGTTCTCGGTGGTCGCGGACCAGATCAAGGACCTGGCGGATCGCGTGCTCGAGAGCACCAAGGAGATCGGGGCCCTGATCCGCGCCGTGCAGTCCGAGAGCTCCAACGCCATCGGCGCCGTGGAGCAGGGTACGCAGAGCGTGGCGAGCGGGGTCGATCTTTCCGCGGAGGCCGGCCTGAGCCTCGAGGAGATCACGCGAGCGTCGCGCGGAAGCGGCGCGCGAATCGTCGGAATGGTGACGGCGGTGCGCGAGCAGGCGAAGGCGGCGAATCACGTCGTGGAGCTCATGGAGCGGGTGCGCATCGGAGTGGACCTCATCCGGAGCGCCGCGGTCGAGCAGGAGCGGGGAAACGAGGTCGTCTACCGCGGCTCGGTCGCGATGCGCGAGGTGACCCAACTGGTGCGGGGCACCACGGAGGAGCAGGCGCGCGGCTCGGTCCGGATCCGCGAGAGCATGGAGGGCGTTCGCGACGCCGTGGAGCGGATCAACGCCGCGCTTCAGGAGCAGTCGGCCGCGTGCGCATCGGCGGTCGAGTTCCTCGAGACCGTCGGGGCCCGCACGTCGTCGAACGAGGACTCGGCCCGACGCATGGGCGAGGCGACGAAGGCACTGCTGCGGCAGGCGGAGAGCCTGCGCCGCGACGTCCGGAGGTTCCGGACCTAGGATGGTCGCCGTACGCGCCAGGAGCGGAAAATGATCGCGTCTTGCCCGAAGTGCGGCGCTCGCTACCGCATCGAGCGGAGCCGCTTGCGACCGGAGGGAGCGCGCGTGCGCTGTTCGCGGTGCGAGGTCGTGTTCCGCGTGTGTCCGCCCCCGCAGCAACCCGCCGGCGAGCGCAGCGAGGCGCCGACGAGCGCGCCGCCCGAGCCCCCCGCCGCGCAGCAGCAGGCGGCTCCTCCCGAAGTCGTGATCGCAGACTCCGACGTGGCGCTCGGCAGCGCGACGGCGAACACGCTGGTGGCCTGGGGCCTGCGTCCAATCGTCGTCCACGACGGCGTCGATGCGATTCTCGCGGTGCAGCGAACGCTGCCCGCGATCGTGATCCTCGACGCCGCGCTTCCGAAGATGTTCGGCTTCCAGGTGTGCGAGCTCATGAAGCGCAACGAGAGCCTGCGCAGCATCCGCGTCGTGCTGGTCGGAGCCATCCACCATCGCGATCGTTACCGGCGCGCTCCGAGCGACCTCTACGGCGCCGACGTCTACGTCGAACGCCAGGAGCTGCCCGAGGCTCTGCGGCCGATCCTTCAGGAGCTCGGGCTGCTCGCCGGGGCGCGCGAGAAGACGATGCCCCCGCCCGCCGCTCCCCCGCCGGTCGAGCCGCCGCCGCCCCCGGCTGCGGTCGCGCCCGAGGGCCGGCCTCCCGAGTCCGAGCCGGCGGCGGTCGCGGCGCCTCCCGAGCCGGCGCCCGCGCCGGCGCAGGAAGCGCCGTCGAGGGACGACTCGCTCGCGGAGCAGGTCGCTGCGGCCGAACGCCTGGCGCGGATCATCGTATCGGACGTCGTCCTCTACAACGAGGAGAAGTTCGCCGCCGCCGTCCGCAGCGGTAACGTCGTCGAGGCGCTGCGGGCGGAGCTGCAGGAGGGACGCGCGCACTTCCAGCAGCGCATCGATGCGCGCGTGCGTGAATCGAAGGACTTCCTCGCGGATGAGCTGCTTCGGGTGGCGCGAACGCGGGGCTCATCGTGAGCATCCGTTTCGACGAGCGCGATCGCGAGAGCGTGCTGCGGGACCTCAAGAGCTCCGATGAAGAGGTTCGCCGGCTCGCCGTGGAGCGCATCGAAGTCGTCGGGACGGACGCAGCGATTCCGCTCCTGATCAAGCGCCTGGGTGATTTCGGCTGGCGGGTTCGCAAGGCCGCCGTCGAGCGACTCGCTGCTAGCACCGAGTCCGCCCGCGTCGCGAAGGCGCTGCTCGTTGCGCTCTCCGATGGGGAGAACCCGGGACGCCGCAACGCGGCCGTCGAAGCGCTGGTTCGCTGCGGGCCGCGCGTCCTGCCGCAGCTGCTGGGGGCCACCGCGAGCGACGACCCGGACGTGCGCAAGTTGGTCGTGGACACGCTCGCGGCGATCGCCGACCCGCGCATCGAAGAGCCGCTCCTGCGGCTGCTCGACGATCCCGATCCCAACGTCCGGGCCGCGGCCGCCGAGGGCCTCGGGGTCGTCGGCGGGGACGCGGTCGTTAGGGCGCTGCACAAGCTGGCGCAATGCGACAGCGAGGACCCGCTGGTGCGCTTCTCCGCGCTTCACGCGCTGGGGGTCCGGGGAGATCCGCTCCGCGCGAGCGAGCTCGCTCCGCTGCTCGACGACCCCGTGCTGCGCCCCGCGGCCCTGGTGCTGCTCGGGTGTCCCGACGACGAAGAGGCGGCGGACATCTTGCTCAAGGCGCTCGCGTCTCCGTCGCGCTCGACGCGCGAGGCCGCAATGCGATCGCTGATTGGATTGGTCGCGAGGAGCGACGAGCCACGCAGCGAGCAGCTGGCGGCGAAGATCCGAGAGGTCGCTCGCTCCTCTCCCTTCGTCGTCGCGAGCGCCGTCGAGCAGCTGGAGGAGGCGAGTCTGCCGGCGCGCCTGATCCTGGTCCAGTTCCTGGGACTCGCCCGATCGGAAGCCGTGGTGATACCGATCCTGCTCGCAGGGCGGGACGAAGCGCTCGCCGAGGTCGCGCTGGCCACGTTGGAGTCCCTGGGAGAGCTGGCGGAGACGGCGCTCGACGCGGCGTGGCGCGGGTTCGACTCGAGCTCGCGGCGCGATGCCTGCGTGCTGCTGGGCCGCACGGACGGGGATCCGGGCGCCGAGCGCCTGCGGAACGCGCTCGAGGACGCCGACCCGGAGGTGCGCGTCGCGGCGGCGCGATCCCTCGGACAGCGCCGCTGGGTCGATGCGATTCCACTGCTGGCGCGCCGATTGGAGGCCGCCGCGGTGGAGGACGATTTCGAGGGAGCGGACGAGGTGCTCGCGGTCACCGAGGCGCTGATCGCGCTGACCCGGGAAGACGCGGAGGCCACCGCGCGGGCCATCGATCTCCTGAGCGCGCGGCTGGACGCCGCGCCCGAGAGCGTTCGCTTCGCCATCGCTCAGCTGCTCGGGGGCATTGGCCGTCCCCAGGATGCTCCGCTGATCGGGCGGCTCCTCCGGGACCCCGTGGCTCGGGTGCGGGGAGCCGCCGTCGATGGCGCGGCGCGGCTCGATCCGGAAGCGGCCGCGGAGCTGCTGCGACTGGCGCTGGGCGACGAATCCGCGAGCGTGCGGGCCGCCGCCGCGCGCACGATCGGGGCCTTCGAGAGCGTTGCGCTGCTCGAGGACCTCAGGCGCTTCGCCGAAGACGAGGAGCCGATCGTGCGCTCCGCCGTGGTTCGCGCCGTCGGGCGACGCCTGGCCGGATCCGACGACGGCGACGAACGCTCCGTGGCCCTGTCGCTTCTCGATGCGGCTCTGCGGGACGAGGCCACGGTCGCGCTCGCGGCCGTGAGCGCCTTGCGAGAGATCGGCGGTTCCGAGGCATCCCGCGTGGCCGCGGTCCTCGATCGGGCCGAGCCGGAGCTGGTGCAGGAAGCCGTCGGCTGCCTTGCGGCGCACGCCGATCCGACCGTGGTGCAGGCGTTGATTCCCCTGGTGTCGCACCCCGATTGGTCGGTTCGCGCGGAAGCCATACGGACCCTGTCCGAGAGCAGAGTCGCCCGGGCGGTGCCTGCGATCCTGCGCCGACTGGAGACGGAACAAGACGCGTTCGTACGCGGCGAGATCCTCCGCGCGCTCGAACGGCTGGAGGGCTAGGGACGTGCGCTTCGGAACGGAGCCGGAGCTTCGGATGACGGATCGAGAGTTCCGCATGTTTGCAGAGCTACTGCGCCGCCACTGCGGGCTCCACTTCGGTCCGGAAACGCGTGTCCTGCTCGAGAAGCGGGTCGCGCGGCGCGTAAACGAGCTGGAGCTCGACAGCTTCGCCGCCTATCACTATCTGATGCGCAGTTCGTCGCCGGGGGACGGGGAGCTCGCGCGGCTGATCGACGAGCTCACCACCAACGAGACGTACTTCTTCCGGGAGCGAAGCCAGCTGTCCGCGCTGATCGAGGAGATCGTGCCCGAGCGCCTGCTGGAGCGGCGTTCCCGGGGTGGCGGCCCCGTCACCATCTGGTCGGCGGGATGTTCGAGTGGCGAAGAGCCCTACAGCGTCATGATGCTGGCGCTCGAGGCGGGGCTCGCGCCCCGCGTGGACCTGCGGATCTTCGCCTCGGACGTCTCGCGCAGGATGCTGCGCAAGGCGAGGCAGGGCGCCTATCGGGAGGCGTCCTTCCGCGAGACCGAGCCCCGTCTGCGAGAGCGCTACTTCGTCGAGAAGGACGGGCTCTGGCGGATCTCGGACGACGTCAAGAAGCAGGTCGACTTCATCCACATGAACCTCGTGGATCCGTCCAAGCTGGCCCTGCTCGGAGCGGTGGACGCGATCCTCTGTCGCAACGTGATCATCTATTTCGACGTGGAGTGCAAGCGCCGAGTGATCGAGTCCCTGGGCGAGAAGCTGCATCTGGGAGGGTACCTGGTGCTGGGCCGCTCGGAGTCGCTCATCGGGCTGTCGAGCTCCTTCGAGCTCAGGCACCTGAAGAACGATCTCGTGTACCGCAAGCCGATGCCGGGAATGGTGTCGCGGGACCCCTGGCACCGGGCCGCGGCGGCGGCGATCGCCCAGGAAGCGCCGGAGGAGGGCGAATGAGTCGGCCCGAGCCGATTCGCGTCCTGGTGATCGACGACTCGGCGTTCAGCCGCCAGGTGATCACGCGGATTCTGTCGGCGTCACCCCTGGTGGATGTGGTCGGAGTCGCGTCCGACGGCGAGGATGCGCTGCGCAAGACCTTCGAGCTGCGGCCCGATCTCATCACTCTCGATCTCGAGATGCCCCGCATGGACGGGTTCACGCTCCTGCGCATCGTGATGAGCCGCTGCCCCACTCCGGTGATCGTCATCAGTGGACGCTCCGGCGAGGATCAGGTGTTCAAGGCGCTCGAGCTGGGCGCGATCGACTTCGTCGCGAAGCCGACCATGCACCCGGCGACCCAGATGGCGTCGATCGAACAGGAGTTGATTCGCAAGGTTCACGCGATTCGCCAGCTGCGCATCGAGAGGGTCCGGATGCGCCTCGGCGCGTTGCACTCCCTCGTGAGCGGGCCGCCCGGCGGCGGCGCCTCCGCGCCGAAACTGGTCGCAATCGGCTCCTCGACGGGGGGGCCGGCCGCGATCATGCAGATCTTCGGGGCCTTCCCCGAGGCGCATCCCTGCGCCTTCCTCGTCGCCCAGCACATGCCCGAGGGCTTCACCCGCGGCTTCGCCGACCGCCTCGATCGACTGACGAGCTTTCGGGCCGGTGAAGCGCAGGGCGGTGAGGCGCTGGCGCCCGGAACCATCTGGGTCGCGCCGGGCGGAAAGCACCTGGAGCTGGATAGCGTAGGTGGGCGCGTCACGACCCGCGTCGTACCGCGGCACCCGCGCGACAAGTACGCGCCGTCGGTCGACCGGCTGTTCGAGTCCGCGGCGAAGCACGCGGGTTCGGAGGTGCTGGCCGTGGTCCTCACCGGGATGGGCGACGACGGTCGCCTCGGCGCTCGCGCCGTCAAGGCCGCCGGCGGCCGCGTGATCGCCGAATCCGAGGACACGGCCGTCGTATTCGGGATGCCGCAGCAGGCGATCCGCAGCGGGGCGGTCGATCGCGTGGTCCCGCTGGGGGAGATCGCGACCGCGATCCGATGCGGCGAGGGCGGCGTCTGCCCACGGGACGGCTCCGCGGAGGGTCCGGCGTGAACGGCGGGCGCTCCAGCGTCTTCGCGCGGGGCGAGGAGTTCCTGCGCCTGTTCAAGCGCGGAGCGGAGTTCACGCAGGATCTCCTGACGGAGAACGAGCGCTTGCGCCGGCGCCTGGCGGATCTCGAGGCCCGGCAGGAATCCGCGGCGCGAACCCCCCACGATTGGAACAAGCTCCGGCAGGAGCTCAGCAACCGGATCGAGTGTCTCGAGGAGCAGTATCGGAGTGTTCGCGAACGCCTTCGGGACGTCGAGGACGAGAACCAGAGCTTCGCCGAGCGGTACGTCGAAGTCGAGGAGGAGAACAACGCGCTCGCCAACCTGTACGTCGCAAGCTACCAGCTCCACTCGACGCTGGACATCGCCGAGGTGCTGAAGATCATCATCGAGATCGTGATCAACCTGATCGGCGCAGAGGTCTTCGCGATCCATCTGCTCGAAGAGGGCACGCAGCGGCTCGAGGCCGTCGTCGCCGAGGGGCTGGATCTCTCGGCGTTTCCGGTGCACCAGCTGGGCTCCGGCCCGCTCGGCTCGGCCGTTGCCCGCGGCGAGACGAAGTGCTGGGAAGCGACGGCCACCGGTGATCTCGACCGGCCCCTCGTCTGCATTCCGCTCGTCGTCCAGAAGCGTCCGATCGGCGCAATCGCGATCCACCGCCTGCTCCCGCAGAAGCAGGCCTTTTCGCCCCTGGACCACGAGTTGTTCACGATGCTGGGGGGGCACGCGGCGACCGCGATCGTCGCGGCGCGCCTCTACTCCCAGTCCAAGCGCAAGCTCAACACGATTCAGGGCTTCATCGATCTGCTGGCCCGGTGACGCAAAAGCCGCGGAACGACTGCGGCGCAAGGAATTGAAAATGGCGAAGCGGCGAATCCTCATCGTGGAAGACAGCCCGACGATGCGGCAGCTACTCGTGTTTGCCCTCAGCCCCCTGAAGGACGTCGACATCGTCGAGGCCGAGGACGGGATGGACGGGCTGCGGAAGGTCTCCAGCGACTCGTTCGATCTCGCGCTGATCGACGTGAACATGCCGATCATGGACGGCCTCAAGCTGATCAGTCTGATGCGGAGCGAGGACGCCTTGAAGGAGATCCCGATCGTCGTCATCACGACGGAGGGCAGCAAGGAGGATCGCGATCGTGCCCTCCAGCTGGGCGCCGACGAGTACCTGACCAAGCCGATCCACACGAACCGCGTACTGGCGGTCGCGAAGGCTCTGCTCAAGGGCTAGAAGCTCCCTGTGATATACCTCTCGGGGTGAGGAAGCTCGCCGGCGTCGTCGCGGCCTGTGCCGCGCTGTCGGGTTGCGGATACAAGCTCGTGCGATACGAGGCCGCGCTGGGCGGCGTCGATTCGCTGACGATCGAAACGCTCAGCAACGAGTCCTACGAGCCGGGCGTCGAGTACATCGTCGCCGATGCGTTCCGCCGGGAGTTCCTGCGACGCGGCGCCGTCCGCCTGACCGACGACGCCGGCGGGGCGGACCTCGTCCTATCGGGGAGCGTGCTGCCGGTCGAGACCGAGGGACTCAGCTTCTCGTCGATCGTGCAGGCGATCGAATACCAGCTGACCCTGAGTCTCGCCATCCAGGCGACCCGGGCGGACGGCACCGAGGTGCCGATCGACCCGCGCTCGCTGCGGGAGTCGGAGCGCTATCTGGTGAGCGCGGACGTCGAGGCGACGCGCAAGAACCGCGAGGAGGCGCTGCGCCGGGTCGCGGCGGTGCTGGCGGAACGCGTGCACGACGCGCTCGCCGAGGTGCTCACACCGTGACGCCGGGGGACCTTCTCGAGGAGTTGGAGCGGGGAACGCTGCGGCCCGCCTATCTGCTCGCGGGTGAAGAGACGTTGCTGCGGGACGATGCGCTGGCCGCCATCCGCGGGATCGTACTCGCCGACGGGCCGAGCGACTTCAACTTCGACCGCCTGGACGGGGACACCGCCGGGCCCGGGGCCCTGCTCGACGCCGTGCGAACTCTGCCGGTGATGGCACGCCGCCGTCTCGTCGTCGTGCGCGAGCCGGAGGGCGCGCGGCGTTCGTCGAGGGGCGTGGTCGAAGCCATCCCCGAGGCGATCGCCGGGCTGGACGAAGCGAGCGGAGTGGTACTGGTCGTGATCGCATCCAAGGTCGACGGACGCGCGCGCTGGGTGCGAGCCTTCGCCGAGCCCGCGGTCGTCGTCCGCTGCGATCCACCGCGCGGTGCGCGGGACGTCGCCGCGTTCGTGCGCCAGGAGGCCGCGCGTCAGGGAGTCCGGCTCCAGCGGGGAGCGGCGGAGGCGCTGGTCGAGCGCACCGGGCCCCAGCTGCTGATGCTGCGGCAGGAGATCGCGAAGCTCTCCCTCCTCGCAGGCCTGGGCGAGCCGGTCACGCGGGCCCATGTGGTCTCGGGCACCAGCGACGTGGCGGAGGAGCGGATCTGGGAGCTGACCGATGCCATCGGCAGCGGGCGCACCGCCGACGCCCTCGGCGTCCTCGCGCGTCTGCTGCGGTCGGGCGCTGCGCCACCGCTCGTGCTCGGCGCCCTGGCTTCCCACTTTCGCAAGCTGTTGCGACTTCGCGGCGGCGGCTCGGTCGCCGGCCCGCCCTTCGTGATCCGCAAGTTGGAGGGGCAGGCGCAGCGTTACACCAGGGGGCGACTGCTCTCCTGTCTCCGCGCGATCCACGAGACCGACGTGGCGTTGAAAGGGGAGGGCTCGTCGTCGCCGCAGCTCGCGCTGGAGCGGCTCGTCATGGGGCTCTCCGGCTAGTCGGCCGATCCTTGCGGCTCGCGCGGCCTTCGGCCTTACGGGCCGACGCGCAGCGAGCCGCAGGCGAGCGAAGGCCGGAGCCCGAGCGCGAGCGATCCGCGAGTGCGAGGCCCGGCTGGGCTAGGAGGATTCCAGCCGGTTGGCGCGCCGAGC
>Ga0224497_10001745_pt1 | contig 13489 bp, 13 predicted proteins | sample SF_Jul11_sed_USG_4_FD_167970 | JGI IMG/M metagenome (GOLD analysis project Ga0224497, IMG submission 167970) | Sediment microbial communities from San Francisco Bay, California, United States - SF_Jul11_sed_USGS_13 | ecosystem: Environmental > Aquatic > Marine > Sediment | place: USA... | reverse complement strand
AGTTAGGATTTGCAATGATGCCGGCCTGGGTGCCTAGAGCATGTGCATTCACTTCCGGCACCACCAACGGTATGTTGGGGTCATAACGAAAATGCGAGGTATTGTCGATAACGACGCATCCCGCTGCCGCCGCCCGAGGCGCGTGTTCCGCAGATATCGAACCGCCCGCCGAAAACAACGCGATATCGGTGTCGGAAAAATCGAAATCCATGAGCGTCTCGACCCGCAGCGAACGGCCATTAAACGGCAACCGCTTACCCGCGGAACGTTCGCTGGCCAACGCCACGAGGTTATCGATTGGGAACTCGCGTTCGGCGAGGATGCTTAACATCGCCTCACCCACGGCCCCGGTCGCACCCACGACGGCGATGTTGTATTTTTCACTCACGGAACTAGCCTCACTCACCGACTGACTGAATCCGCTCACTGCTTGAATTATCTAGAATAAACGTCAATGCTCGTGCCCTGAACAAACCGTGGGATTGTACCCGATCGCCCGTGTTGTCACTAGCACGGCGCTGGGTTTATGCGGCCGAACGCAACGCCGCGACGACCGCATCGCCCATTTCGGCGGTGCCAACCCGAGTGTGTGGTTCAGTGTGAATGTCGGCTGTACGCAGCCCATTTTGCAACACTTTTGCCACCGCCGCTTCGACCGCATCGCTCAGTCGCGCTTGCGCCATCGAATAGCGCAACATCATCGCGACTGATTGGATCATTGCCAGTGGATTAGCCATGTTCCGGCCCGCGATATCCGGCGCCGACCCATGGATCGGTTCATACATCCCCTTGTTGTTCGCGTCCAACGACGCCGATGGTAACATTCCGATCGAACCCGTCAGCATCGCGGCCGCGTCCGACAAAATGTCGCCGAACATATTGGTAGTGACGATCACATCAAATTGTTTCGGCTCACGAATCAATTGCATTGCCGCATTGTCGACATATAAATGTGTCAATTCGACATCGGGATAATCGCGGGCTACCTCCAGCATTACGTCCCGCCATAACTGCGTGGACTCCAATACGTTGGCTTTATCGACCGAACACAGCCGTTTGCTGCGCCGCCGCGCCACTTCGAACGCCGCGCGACCGATGCGCTCAATTTCCGATTCACGGTATATAAGCGTGTTAAACCCGACTCGCTCGTTATCGCGTTGCTCGACGCCGCGAGGCTGGCCGAAATAAATACCTCCGGTCAATTCACGCACGATCATGAGATCGAGTCCCGCAACGAGCTCCGATTTCAGTGCCGATGCATCGGCCAGTTCAGGAAATAAGATCGCCGGGCGCAAATTAGCGAACAGGTCCAGTTCCGAACGCAGCCGCAACAGACCGCTTTCCGGACGTTTAGCGCGCGGTAAGTCGTCCCAATCGGGTCCGCCCACCGCACCAAGCAAAACCGCATCGCTGGATTTTGCGAGTTCCAACGTAGCGGCCGGCAGCGGGTCGTCGAAAATATCGTAGGCGCCACCACCGACTGCGGCGTCTTCCCATTCCACCGCACAACCGAACTCGTCCCGTAAACACTCGAGGACTTTAGTGGCTTCCTGCATAACTTCCGGGCCTATGCCGTCGCCAGGCAACAGCGTTACCTTATGCGTCATTCGTTTCCCCGGAATTTTTTGTACGAATCGGTGTGAGTATCATCCGGCGTCGCCGGCAAACAACCACGGCACTTCGTCACGGCGTCGCGCTTCGTAGTCGCGAATCTGATCCGCATGCCGTAATGTGAGATCAATATCGTCTAATCCGTTGAATAAACAATCTTTTTTGAATGCGTCGATATCGAAAGCTACGGCAGGCCCGTGCGGAGGAGTGACGGTTTGCGCCGCCAGATCAATGCGTAACCGGTAACCGGGTGTGGCGTCCACGTCCGCAAACCATTGCGCAATTAAATCGGCGTCCAGTACGACCGGCAGAATGCCATTCTTCAGGCAGTTGTTATAAAAGATGTCCGCAAAACTCGGGGCAACGATGCCGCGGATTCCAAAATCCAATAACGCCCACGGCGCATGTTCGCGTGACGATCCACAGCCGAAGTTTTCGCGCGCCAGCAGGATTTGCGCACCGCCGTAGCGCTCTTGATTGAGCACAAACTCAGTATTGAGCTGCCGATTAGCACGATCCTGCCCCGGATCGCCGCGGTCCAGATAGCGCCAGTCGTCGAATAGATTTGGACCGAACCCCGTACGGTGGATCGATTTCAAATACTGTTTCGGGATGATCTGATCGGTATCGACATTGGCACGATCGATCGGTACGACCAGGCCATCGAGTTCAGTAAATGCTTGCATAGTGATAACTTCCCTTGGTGGTAAGAAAGTTAGGCCGCGGTAATATCGACGAAATAGCCGTTCACGGCCGCAGCCGCGGCCGTGGCCGGCGACACCAAATGGGTGCGACCGCCACGTCCTTGCCGACCCTCGAAATTGCGGTTCGAGGTCGATGCACAGCGCTCGCCGGGCTCAAGCCGATCGTCGTTCATCGCCAAGCACATCGAACATCCGGGCGCGCGCCATTCAAAACCCGCGTCAAGGAATATGCGATCGAGACCCTCCTGCTCGGCTTGGCGTTTTACCAGACCGGATCCGGGTACTACCATCGCTAGCTGAATCGAGTCGGCCACCTTGCGGCCTTGCGCGACAAGCGCGGCTTCTCGCAAATCTTCGATACGGCCGTTCGTGCAGGACCCGATAAACACTTTATCGGGTCGGATGTCCGCGGCCTGCATGCCGGGCGACAAGTCCATATATTCGAGCGCTCGGCGTAGACCTTCTCGGCGTACCGTGTCCGGTTCACGCTCCGGGTCGGGCACCCGCCCATCGACCGCCATTACCATTTCCGGCGATGTGCCCCAGGTCAGTTGCGGTTTGACCTTGGAGCCATCGAGCACAACCGTGCTATCGAACTCGGCATCGCCATCGCTCACCAGATCGCGCCAATCTTGCACCGCGCGATCCCACGCGGCGCCGTGAGGTGCGTAGGGCCTGCCGGCGAAGTATTCAATGGTCGCATCGTCGACGGCCACCATGCCGGCGCGCGCGCCCGCTTCGATCGACATGTTACAAAGCGTCATGCGCGCTTCCATCGATAATTGCCCAACGGCGGCGCCCGCGAACTCGATGATATGGCCGGTACCACCACTCGTGCCGATATTGCCGATGATGGCCAGCGCCAGATCCTTAGCGGTCACACCCGAGCGCAGTGCACCATCGACCCGCACGCACATGCGTTTGGCTTTGCGCTGAATCAAACATTGAGTGGCCAATACATGTTCGACTTCGGAGGTGCCGATACCGAATGCCAAGGCGCCGAACGCGCCATGGGTCGACGTATGAGAATCACCGCAAACAATGGTCATTCCCGGTAACGTCGCGCCCTGCTCTGGACCGATGACATGCACGATTCCTTGACGCGGATCGTCCATCTTGAATTCGGTAATTCCGAACCTAGCACAATTGCTGTCGAGCGTCTCAACCTGTAGCCTCGAGACCGGATCGGAGATACCGCGTTCGCGGTCGGTGGTGGGCACGTTATGATCGGCGACGGCGAGATTAGCAGCAACCCGCCACGGTGCGCGGCCGGCTTGGCGCAAACCTTCGAAGGCTTGCGGCGAGGTTACCTCATGAACCAAATGCCGATCGATATACAGCAACGCTGTACCGTCATCGTCCACGCGCACCAAATGGCCGTCCCATAACTTGTCGTATAGCGTCTTACCGGTCATGATGGAGAAGATATTACCGTGCCGATTTTGGAACTGAAAATCATAACACAATGTCCGTAGATCCGGTGCGACACGAGACTCCCAAATTCACCGACGTCGGTGAATTGACAGCCACGGAAATCTGCGCCACAGTTTCCAATGACGTTGCAACGAGAGCACAATACAGTTTGTCTACGACCGGAAATTCCATGACGATTACGTTTCGACGTCTACTGGTGGAGCTGGCGGATCGTATCGGCAGCCAACACTTTCCAGTATGTGAAAACGCCAGCGATATCGCGGAAGTGCTGCGCCCAGATGCTGTGCATGCCGAGTTAATCAAGCGGGTAGTACGGGATGTGTATCGGGCGAACCATTGCGGTCACCTCGATGCGTCGATTGATTCTGAATGTACATTTGATGCGCTTGGCAAGATCCGCGGCGCGATCGCACGCCATAAAAACACGGATATCGATCAGCTGAATTTACTCGAAGACATCGGCTCCCAGCTTTCCGACCTATTCGAAACCCGTCCCGCCACCGCCGCTCCAGGAGCGAACGGCAGCGCGTTACCTCAATCGTCTCGGAACCGTTAGACCTCACCGGCACACGCGCCGGGAATCGGGCGAGTGCCGCTATCTACGCCAGCGTTTTGCGCACGATGCCGTAACAAATGATCCATTAGCACCAGCGCGAGCATTGCCTCAGCAATGGGCACCGCACGAATACCGACACAGGGATCGTGACGGCCGGTGGTCGCCACTTCAACCGGTTCGCCTTTAAGATCGATGCTACGGGCTGGCACACGGATGCTGGAGGTCGGTTTCAGCGCCAAGCTGAGCAGCAGGTCCTGGCCGGAACTTATGCCCCCCAGCACGCCGCCCGCATTGTTGCTGACGAAACCCTCTGGCGTCATTTCATCGCGATGTTCACTGCCACGCTGTTCGACGCTACGGAATCCCGCACCGATCTCGACTCCCTTGACCGCGTTAATACTCATCATCGCACGTGCCAGATCCGCATCCAATCGATCGAATACGGGTTCGCCGAGTCCCACCGGCATACCCGACGCCACGACGTTGACCCGGGCCCCGAGCGAATCGCCGTCGCGCCGCAGTTGTTCAATGCAACTTTCGAGTTGCGCCACCATATCGCGATCCGGAAAAAAGAACGGGTTTTCCGCAACCGCCTCCCAATCAAACTGTTGCGGCACGATAGTGCCAAGCTGCGCGAGATATCCGCGAATCTCAACCCCGGCTTGCTGCCGCAGGTATTTGCGGGCGACCCCGCCGGCCGCCACACGCACCGCCGTCTCTCGCGCCGAAGACCGGCCTCCACCGCGATAATCGCGGCGCCCGTATTTCTGATGATAGGTATAGTCGGCATGACCCGGGCGAAACCGATCCTGTAACTTACTGTAGTCGCGAGAACGTTGATCCTCGTTACGTATAATCAGACCGATCGGTGTGCCGGTAGTGTGGCCTTCGAATATCCCTGAAACGATCTCGACCGCATCGGATTCGCGGCGCTGAGTCGTAAATTTCGACGCCCCGGGCCGGCGTCGATCGAGCTCGCCTTGCAGGTCGGCCGCGCTTAACGCAAGACCCGGCGGACAACCATCGACGATCGCACCAAGCGACACGCCGTGACTCTCGCCAAACGTCGTGACGGTGAATAATTTTCCGAATGTGCTGCCTGACATAGGCCAATGGTATCTAACCGTGCTGCCGGGCGACAGAGCGGCATGAGCGATTCTTCAATATATTACCCGATCCGTGATGGTTGCCGGGTATACGCCGCGGCCGTCGCATTCGGTCAGGTCTTCGGCAACGTCACGCCGACCTGCCCTTGGTACTTGCCCTGACGGTCCCGGTACGACACCGCACACGCCTCATCGGCTTCAAAAAAGATCACCTGAGCGACACCTTCGTTGGCATATATTTTCGCCGGCAGTGGCGTCGAGTTGGAAAATTCCAGTGTAGCGTGCCCTTCCCACTCCGGCTCGAAGGGGGTCACGTTGACGATAATACCGCAACGCGCATAGGTCGACTTTCCCAAACAGATCGTCAGCACATTGCGCGGAATCCGCAAGTACTCAACGGTTCGCGCCAGCGCGAACGAATTTGGCGGAATGATACATACCGGACCGTTGAAATCGACGAAACTTTCCTCGTCGAAGTTTTTCGGGTCAACGACCGCAGAATTAATATTTGTGAATATCTTAAATTCATTCGAGCAACGAATATCGTATCCGTAACTTGAAGTCCCATAGGACACGATTCGGTCGTCACCGTTGCGACTGATCTGCTCGGGTTCGAACGGCTCGATCATGCCGTGCGACTCGGCCATATGCCGGATCCACTTATCCGCTTTGATACTCATCGAAGCGGTCGGCGTCAGGTATTTTGAATAACGATGGTCGGAAACTTATCGCTGTAGTCCTTTTTACGGGAGGATAGTTTCCCTGCTGTGCGCCGCGCGATTCGCCGAAAAGTGGCCGCGATATCGCCGTCGGGGTCGGCCACCACGGTTGGCCGACCGGCATCAACGTCGGCGCGAATTCGCATGTGCAACGGCAATGCACCCAGATACTCCACACCGTATTCCTCCGCCATACGCTGCGCGCCGCCGCTGCCGAATATATGCTCCTCGTGGCCGCACTCGGTACAGATATGGGTGCTCATGTTTTCGATAACTCCCAATACGGGAATCTCGACCTTTTCGAACATCTTATAGGCCTTACGCGCATCCAACAATGCGATGTCCTGCGGCGTGGTCACGATAACCGAACCCGTCACCGGTACTCGCTGCGCCAACGTGAGCTGGATATCGCCGGTACCGGGCGGCAAGTCGACGATCAAATAATCAAGGTCGTTCCAACGCGTGTCTTTGAGCAATTGCTCGAGCGCCTGAGTCACCATCGGACCGCGCCAAATCATCGGCGTCTCTTCGTCGATCAAAAATCCGATCGACATTGTCTGTAACTGAAAACTGTGTAGCGGCTCCATACTCTTGCCATCCGCCGATTCCGGTTTGGCCTTCACGCCCAGCATCCGCGGTTGGCTCGGGCCATAAATATCGGCATCGAGTATGCCCACCGATGCGCCCTCGGCCGATAACGCGAGCGCAAGGTTGACCGATACTGTGGATTTGCCGACGCCTCCCTTGCCGGATGCGACGGCAATGATGTTCTTGACTCCCGGCAACGCTTTGACGCCTTTTTGCACGGAATGGGACGCGATTTTACTGGATACGGACACGTCCGCAGCGCCGATGCCGTCGATCGACTCTAACTTGGTCTTCAATAAAGCAGCGTATTCGTTAGCCCATCCCTTAGCGGGATAACCCAACACGACATCGACACTGACGCGGTCGCCGTCGATATCGATGCGTTTAATGAACTTCGACGCGACCGGATCGCTATCGGTATTCGGATCGATGACGCCCGTCAACGCCTGTTCCGCGACGGACTTGTCAATTACGGACATTGGAATGTGTTCCTTAGGTACGGTTAAATGCGGCTGGCCCTAGGGGAACCGCGCAATCTGAGGGGCGCCAATGCTACACGGTCGACGTGAAAATGTCATCGCATCGCGACATTCGCAGGCCACCCGGCATCTGGATTTAGTTGCCACGCGACACTACTGGCTGCTATCAACTTAAACTGGTACCGTACCGCGCGATTCGAGCATTACCACAGACCTTAATAAACATGAACACGACCCCACGCCGCATTCTGGCCACGAGCGCGCTGCCCTACGCCAACGGGCCTATCCATTTGGGACACCTCGTGGAGTACATTCAAACCGATATCTGGACGCGATTTCAGCGTATCAGTGGTCACGAGTGTTACTACGTCTGCGCGGACGACGCACACGGCACTCCCATCATGTTAAAGGCCCGCAGCGAGGGCATATCGCCCGAAGAACTCATCGCCGAGTTCAGCACCGAGCATCAGGCGGATTTTCGAGACTTTCTTGTCGGCTTCGATAACTACCATACGACCCACTCGCCGGAGAACCGTGAGTACGCGGAAACTATCTATAGCAGGCTCAATGGGGCTGGACATATCACCCGGCGCACGATTCGACAGGCTTATGACCCTATCGAAAATATTTTCCTGCCGGACCGGTTTATCAAAGGCGATTGCCCGGTCTGCAAAACTCCGGACCAATATGGCGACAGCTGCGAAAACTGCAGCGCGACCTATGTGCCGACCGACCTCGGCAATCCGCGTTCGGTGATATCCGGAGCCACACCGGTCGAGCGCGAGTCCGAGCATTTATTTTTCAAGCTCGGCGACTTCCAATCGATGCTGGAAGATTGGGTGCGTGGCGACCGATTCCAACCCGAGGTCGGCAACAAACTGCAGGAATGGTTCGACATGGGTCTGCAGGATTGGGATATCTCACGCGATCCGCCGTATTTCGGATTCGAAATTCCCGGGGAAACCGGTAAATACTTTTATGTGTGGCTGGATGCGCCGATCGGCTATATGGCGAGCTTTCGGCATCTGTGCGAGCGGAGCGGTTTAGACTTCGACGAATTTTGGGCAGCCGATGCAACAACCGAGCTCTATCATTTTGTCGGTAAGGACATCCTGTACTTCCATACCTTGTTCTGGCCGGCGATGCTGCATGGCGCCGGCTTCCGACGGCCATCGGCGGTGTTCGTACACGGCTTCTTAACCGTCAACGGCCAGAAGATGTCGAAATCGCGCGGCACATTTATCAGCGCGCGCACCTATCTCGATCATCTCGAACCGGAATATTTGCGCTATTACTACGCCGCCAAGTTGAATAATCGAGTGGAGGATATCGATCTCAACCTCGACGATTTTGTGGCACGCGTGAATGCCGACTTGGTAGGCAAAATCGTAAATATCGCGAGCCGTTGCGCTGGATTTGTTCACAAACGTTTTGCCGGCCGACTCGGTGCCGAACTTGACGCGCCGGAGATGTATTGTAAATTTATCGAGGGGCGCACTTCGATCGCCGCACACTACGAAAATCGCGACTTCGGGCGTGCGGTGCGCGAAATCATGGCCTTGGCCGATCAAGCCAATCAATATATCAATGACCGACAACCGTGGGTTATCGCCAAACATCCCGAGCAAGCGCCGGAGTTACAAGCGGTGTGCACGATGGGGCTCAACCTGTTTCGTGTTCTAGTCGGTTATTTGGCACCGATCATGCCCACGTTGGCGGACAAATCCGCGGCCTTTCTCGGTACCGAAATCGGCACCGCGGGGTCGTGGAACGCGAGCACGGAACCATTGCTCAACCATCAAATCGAACCGTTCAAACACCTTATGCAACGTATTGATCCTAAAGCCGTAGCGAAGGTTGTTGAAGCATCGGCCGCCGACGCGTCTGCGGACGACCCAAGCGATAACACCACGACAATTGAACCGATTGCGGACACCATCACGATCGATGAATTCCAGAAAATCGATCTGCGCGTGGCACGCATCGACTCCGCCGACTATGTCGACGGCTCGGACAAATTGCTGCGGTTAACCCTCGACCTCGGTGCCGGCCGGCGCACTGTATTTGCGGGTATTAAATCCGCCTACGAGCCACAGCAACTTAATGGCCGCATGGTAGTTGTCGTCGCCAACCTCGCGGCGCGGAAGATGCGTTTCGGTACCTCGGAGGGGATGGTGCTGTGCGCAGGTTTGGACGCGGACGGGTTATGGTTGCTGGCGCCAGACACGGGTGCCCAGCCGGGAATGCGAATATCCTAGATCGCGATATGGCGGCACATCCCATCACGCCCGCTGACATCGATGCATGGCTACCACAGACCCAGTGCCAGCAATGCGACTATCCGAGCTGTGCCGAATACGCCGCTGCGATCTACTGCGGCGCGGCCGAGATTAATCAATGTCCGCCCGGTGGTACGGTGACAATAGACGGTCTTGCGGCCTTGCTCGATCGTCCGACGCGACCACTCAACACTACGCACGGCACGCACCGCCCGCGCACGCTCGCGCGCATCGTCGAGCCCGACTGCATCGGCTGCACGTTATGCATCGACGTGTGCCCGGTCGATGCAATTGTCGGCGCCGGGAAATGGATGCACACCGTAATCGTCGCGGACTGTACGGGTTGCGAATTATGTATCCCGGCTTGCCCTGTCGATTGCATCGAACTGGATACCACGCCGATCCACGACGGTGAACGCTGGGAGCAGTATCGAAACCACGATGTGCAACGCGCCCGGTGGCTGTTCGAGGCGCGCCGCGAACGCATAGCTCGGCGCCGCGCGCAACGCGAAGCCCATCGCACCGATCGCCGAGGCCGCTCGATCCGCGCCGAAATTGCCGCAGCGGTTAGCCGCGTGCGCACCAAACGTGGAACCATGAGCGGATGAATAACGCCAAGCGCCACGAGATTTTCTGCCGATTGCGGCAACACAACCCAAAACCCACGACGGAATTGGGTTACGGGTCACCGTTCGAACTGTTGATCGCGGTTATCTTATCGGCACAATCCACCGACAAAGCCGTCAACGAAGCGACTGCAACCTTATTTAGGGTCGCCAACACGCCACAGCAAATGCTCGACCTCGGTCCGCAACGTTTACGCGAATATATTAAGACAATCGGACTGTATAACAACAAAGCCGATAACATCATTAGGACCTGCGGCCAATTGCTCGAGCGCCACGCCGGTGAAGTGCCTGCGTCTCGCGCGGAATTGGAGGCGCTACCCGGGGTCGGCCGCAAAACTGCCAACGTAGTACTGAATACCGCGTTTGGACAACCCACAATCGCGGTCGATACGCATATCTTTCGGGTCGGTAACCGCACCGGCATCGCGCCCGGCAAAACCCCGTTGGCGGTGGAACAACGCTTGCTGAAAACGGTGCCGGACGAATTCAAACAGGACGCTCACCATTGGCTGATCCTGCACGGCCGCTATACCTGTCTCGCCCGCAACCCAAAATGTACGGAGTGTTGCATCGTCGATTTGTGCGACTACCGGAGTAAGCGGGCTTTGCTATGACCATCGCGAGTGGCCTCAGCTACGGCCACACCGATCGCGGCCGACATGCGGGCGTGGCCGTCGCGTCGGCGATGGAAAAAGCGGGTCTGACCCAGGTCAACGGCATCGTGCTGTTCATGACCCCGGACGAGCAGACCGAATTGCAGAGCAGTCTGCGGTCCGCGGCGCGCGCCGGCGGCTGCACCCAGGTGGTGGGCTGCGTCGGCCCGGGGATTCTGACCGACGAAGACTGGGTCGTTGCCGTGCCGGGTGCTGCGGCGATGGTGTTCGGCGGCGGTAATCAGCTCCTGCCCGGCGTGCAGAAACCTTTGACCCTGTTGCTGAGCAACGCCGAAATCAGCACATTGCTGCGCAACGAGTCAACGCCGTTAGTGGGCACAATTACCGCCGATACCGCCGGCACGGATAGTTTCGCCATTTGGAATGCAGGCCGATTGGCCGTTGACGGCTTGGTCACCGTCACCATTGATGGAGTGAGAGCAGCAACCGGCCTCGCGCAGGGCATTCATGCCCTGAGTGCGCCCGCCGCAATCTCGAAAGCGCGGCAACACGATTTGCTCACACTGGACGGCCGTCCCGCACTGGATAGCCTCGAGCAATGTCGGCGCGAGCTCGGTCATCCCAGCCGCGGCGGCGATAACGAGCTGATTTACGCGGTTATCGACGACGATAACGACCGACTCGTGAGCCATATCGTCGCGCTCGACTCGACACAACGTGTAGTCACGCTGGCCGAAAGTGTGGCCGTAGGCCAACGGCTGTGGTGGGGCGTCCGCGACCCAAAATACGCGGCGCGCGAAATGGCCGACTGCATCGACGGTTTGCACCACCAACTCGGCGCCGACCCGCAGGCCGCACTACTATTCCCGTCGGTGCAACGAGGTGCCGAGTTTTACGGAATCCGCGATCTCGATCTCGATGCGCTGCTCGATCGATTCCCGGAAATGCCCATCGCCGGACTGTACGGCCATGACCAAATCGCTCACGTAGACGGCCATAACCGAATCTATCAGTTCGCCACAGCGATGGCATTACTCGCGCCAGTAACGGATTGATGTACGGTTCCGACCGCCAACAAATGCGCCGCGTGTTTTTCGACGCCTGGAAAAAATTTCGGAACAACGAGCCATTAGTCGGTGTAGAACCGCTGATCGTTGCGGTCGCGCAGCAACATCCAGAATATCATGCTGTGCTCGACAATTCGGAGCGACACAGCCAACGAGACTATTATTCCGAACTCGGGGACAGCAATCCCTTTCTTCATATGGGCATGCATATTACACTGCTGGAACAAATACAGATGGATACTCCGAAAGGAATACGGAGTTGCTTCCGCCAGTTACAGGCCAACGGCGACGACGAGCATCAGGCGCAACATCGAATGATGGTCTGCCTCAACGCATATATCAGCCGTATTCAGATCGATGGCGCAGCTGCTGGCGCGGATGACTATTTGTCGTGCTTGCAGAGTCTCGCTCAGAAATTCTGATCCGATAGGCGGGATCGGCGGAACCTTGGCCACGATACGCGGTCTGTATGCAACAGTTTATTGCTAAAATTCTGTTGCTCGCGACGCTAAATTGACAGCACGAATCAGATGCTAATTGACGATATTGCAATTACGATGAATGCCGCCGATGTTAGCGCACCACGGCTTGACGCTCATGGATTCAATACGACCCTGCTGCGCCATGGCATGCCGACATTGAGCCGCGCCGCGATCAGTCAACTACAAATCAACCTCGGAAAACTTTGCAACCAAGCCTGCAACCATTGCCATGTCGACGCCGGCCCTAAACGCACGGAGGTAATGGAGTGGCCGACCATGCAGCGCATAATCGATTGGGTGGCCGTACACAGCATCAATAGTATCGACATCACCGGTGGCGCACCCGAACTCAATTCGCACTTTCGAAAGATGGTGGATGCGTTCGTTGGCTTGGACGCGAAGGTAATCTCGCGTTGCAACCTCACGGTACTTTTCGAATCCGGTCAAGAAGACCTTGCGGCGTGGTACGCGCAACGGCGAGTGCATATTGTCTGTTCGCTACCTTGTTATTCTGAGAGTAACGTCGATGCGCAACGCGGCAAGGGCGTGTTCGGCAAAAGTATCCGCGCGCTGCAATTGCTGAATGGGCATGGCTACGGCACTGATCCGCAGCTAAAACTCGATCTCGTTTATAACCCCGGCGGTCCGACGTTGCCGCCCCCTCAACATCAACTCACTGCCGAATACAAACAACGATTGCTTGACGATTTCGGCATTCGCTTCAATCAGTTATTCACGATCACGAACCTACCCATCAACCGCTTCGAACATTACCTCGAGCGCACCCAACAACTCGCGAGCTACCAGCAACTGCTGGAAGACAATTTCAATCCCAGCACTGTCGAAGGATTGATGTGCCGCCACCTTGTTAGCGTGGATTGGAACGGCCGTCTCTACGATTGCGATTTCAATCAAATGCTGGACATGCCGATGCCTGCGAATCGCGGCACATTCCTCTGGGATCTCGACGGCACCCGAATCGAAGGTCAGAAAATCGCAGTCGGGCGGCATTGCTTCGGCTGCACCGCCGGAGCCGGTAGTAGCTGCGGCGGCGCACTTACGTAATTAATCGATACCGCGCTGTCGCGCCGCTTCGAAAAGTAAAATACCCGTTGCGACCGAGACGTTGAGGCTCTCGACCGCACCCGCCATCGGAATACTCACACGAAAATCGCATTTTTCACGGGTCAACGCACGTAATCCTCGGGCTTCAGCGCCTAG
>Ga0224497_10001743_pt1 | contig 13512 bp, 17 predicted proteins | sample SF_Jul11_sed_USG_4_FD_167970 | JGI IMG/M metagenome (GOLD analysis project Ga0224497, IMG submission 167970) | Sediment microbial communities from San Francisco Bay, California, United States - SF_Jul11_sed_USGS_13 | ecosystem: Environmental > Aquatic > Marine > Sediment | place: USA... | reverse complement strand
CTCACCCCTTACGTCTTACGTCTTACGTCTTACGTCTTACGTCTTACGTCTTACGCCTCACGGTCCCCTGCGGCCTGCCCTCTCTTTCCCGCTGATGACATCTGCCACAGAGCGGGTCGGTCGGAATGAGGCGCTCAACTGCGCACAATGGAGAGGGACACGTTTTCATTAAGAATTTTCGCACAAAATTTTTCTCGTCTGTGTTTCTGAACTTTGGCATATCCATTGCTTAATCACTTCAGTGTTATCAACATTTTTCACTGGTTAAAAAAAAGGAGGAGTACTTATGAGTGCCATCACACGTTGGGACCCGTTTCGGGAATTGGATGAATTACAGGGTCGGCTCTCGACTATGTTTGGTCGAGCGCCGGTCAGAAAAGAGGGGGAGCGTCAAGAAGCATTGAGCGTTGCTGAATGGGCTCCCTTGGTTGACATCACCGAAGATCCGAAGGAATATTTGATCAAAGCTGAGATTCCAGGGGTGAAAAAAGAGGAAATCAAAATCGGCGTGCAAAACGATGTGTTGGTCATTTCCGGTGAACGAAATTATGAGAAGGAAGAGAAGGACAAAAAGTACCATCGGATCGAACGGGCCTATGGCAGCTTTTCACGAAGTTTCACCATCCCGGAAGATGCGGATCCCGAGAAAGTCTCGGCGGAATTCAAAGAGGGTGTGTTGCAAGTTCGTTTACCGAAAAGTGACCGCGCAAAACCGAAAAGCATTGCCGTGAAAGTTTCATAAGGGAGCGGGTTCCCCCTTCGAGTTGAAAGGGGAACCCGCATGTCCGGTGAAGGCACCGAGGGCATCCAATCAAGCCGATCGAGGACACCCACAAAAAATAGAGGAGCTGATCCACTGATGAACAACCCTGAAAAAATTCCGATTCCCAAGAACACGATTTGGGTTCCGGCCATGGTGTTCTTCCTGTTGGGAATGATATCCCTATCCAGCGCCCAGCCCTATCAAGAAGTGAATGTGACGATAGAGGGATACGCATTTCGAACCACTCAGATGCCTCTTCAATTGAACACAGAGACCGTGATCCACATCAAAAACATGGATGATGTGCGCCATGATTTCGGATCAGACATGTTCTTAAATACCCTGACCCACGTCGAGAGCAACGGAGTCGTGACCTATGGAAATGGAGTGGAAGGCGCCTATCTCGATCCGGGCCAGGAAGCATCAATCCACTTGATTCTTGACCATCCCGGCCGATTCCAGTTTCAATGTTCGATCCATAAAGACATGAAAGGGGAAATATTACTCCTGATCGTGGACGCGGTGTAAATTCCAAGCCAGAATCCCCCATGGGTTGTGGTAGGATGCCCGAGCTATTAGAATTCACCTGGAATTCTTTCTTGCTTTCACTTTAAGGCGAAAGGCCAGTACATCTTATGGTCAAAATTGTGACCCATGTTTTGGTTCCCACCGACTTCTCACCAAGCTCTGCCCCCGCGTTTCGATATGCGGTAGAATGGGCCAAAGTATTTGAAGCGCAACTGACCATTCTTCATGTCCATTCCCTGCAACCAGGGTTGGATATCGATGCCGGAGTCGCTCAACAATTCCTGGATGAACAACGCAAGTTGGCGCGGGAAGAGTTAGAAAAGCTCTTGGCCGAGGCTCGGCAGCAAGTCCCGAGCGCATCCATGGAACTACTGGCAGGTCTACCTTCTGAATGCATTTGCGAGGTTGCCCGGGAGAAAAAATGCGATTTAATCATGATGGGAACCCACGGGTGGACTGGATTCAATCGCGTCCTATTCGGGAGCGTGGCGGAACGGGTGATTCAACGAGCCCCATGCCCGGTCCTGTCCATTCCTCACCGGGAATCAGCGGATATCTCAGCGATGCATCCCTTGCAGATTCTCCCGCGACAAGTCGTCCTGCCCTTGGAATTCTCCGATTGCTCCATGGAAGCCTATGAATACGCAGTCCAAATTGCCAAATGGTTTGATGCGCCTCTGACCTTGGTCCATGCCATTGAACCATTGTCCTATAGTTTGGACTTCACCCTGACTCATCCGCTTCAAGAAAAAACCAACCGGGATAAGGTCGAAAAGCGGTTAGCTGATCTCACCGCCGTCCTGACCGAACAGGGCTTATCCGCACGATATGAGTTACTCGATAAGCCAACCGTTGACGGCATTCTGGAAACCAGTGCCATCCAACAGGCCGATCTGATTGTCATGGGAAGCCATGGTCGAAAAGGACTGACCCGTATAATCCTAGGGAGCACGGCCTATAAGGTGCTTGAACAAAGCCCCTACCCTGTCCTCACGGTCAAAAGTCCGAAATTCGCCGGAGGGCATCATTTGTCACAAGAAAAGGATCACACGACACCCTCTCCAGCATGAACCCTGAACCTGTGACGATGAAAGACGATCACTCCCACCCCTCAGCTGGATCAGAAGAGGGCCTTCGAAATCTGTTAGCCCGGTTGGAGCATCAATCGCTCCAACCGGATTTTCAGATACAGCGGCAACTGGCCTTAAGCCACGCCCTTCAGCCCTATTTGAATCCGCTCACGGTTCCGCCCTTGGCTCCCTTGCCGGAAGAAGGGGACCTCGCCATGTGGTTCCTCTATGCCGATTATTATCCGACTGACGGCCATGCCTCTCTCATCGAGCAAGTGCGAGATCTCGTGACCGAACACGTCCCGCAAGAGGAACGAGTCTGGCTGGACTCCTTGCGACATTCCTACATGGATCTGCTCGAAATGCAGGACATCTCTTTCGAGAATGAGTCTGTTCATGCCCGGCTGCAATCGTTGGGAGACCAGCAAATATTTGAAGTTCTCCTCCCCGCGACACCGGTTCCGTACAAAGTTGGGCATGTCCTGCTCACCCGGCTCCTTCGGGGATTGTCCAACACGCTTCTGCCTGCCCCCCCACTCGTTCTTTCCTCCAGCATGGGAAAAGCCGTCCTTGAATGTACCAATGAGATGCGACGGGAAATCGAGATTGGCACGGGCAATTTTGCTCTTTCAGAATGGGCGGAATTCGCCAAGAGCTACGGGTATATGATGATTTGGAGTGTCGCCAAATTGCGACGAGGAGCCTGGGCTGTCGTCGACTCACATATCGACTATCAGAATACCCAAGGCGAAACCTTTCTCTACGCCATCGCCCTGTATGAACACCATGACTTCCGTGCGCTGGCTGACGGGCTTCATGGATTTGAGCAATTCACACCTGTGCAAGGAAAGGATGCCAAGCCGGCGCCATCCATTTCAGGAACCGACACCGTATCATGGGTATGGCTTCCACCACAGGAACAAACTGGCGCCAAAACATCACCCGTTGCCCGTCTGACCTTGACGCCCACACAATTATTTGTAGAAACCGATTCTGCGGACCGGCTGGATACCGTCAAGCATCAACTGGCGGCAACCTTTGGCTTCTCACTTCATTTCAAGGGGGAAACCACCTCCTCCCCCCAACATATGACTCCGGAAGTGGATCTCTTATCAGACAGCTACATCGCCCCGCCCACGGTCGTCCCCCAAGAAGAGGAGCAACAGATCCTCGCCTCATTGTTGGAAACGGCCTATTTGGAATGGGCAGAGACGCCTTCCCCGCTTTTAAAAGGACAAAGCCCTCGCCATTACTGTGCGGAGCAACAGGACACCAAAGAAGTCGCGGCCATCATTGATCAAATGGAACAACATGACCTGGGTCGACGACGCACAGGCCAACCCGCGTACGATTACAACATTCTCCGGGGTCACATTGGGCTGTAAGTCAGAAGGCAATCATGACCCCAGATTCGTTTGAACCTCCTCCCCCTCGATTGTTACGCCGCCAGGATTTTTCTCAATTCATTCACGTTCTCCAGAATCTTGGCTTTCGGATCCTGGGGCCGGTTCTCTCCAACGGCGCGATCCAATGGGACGAGATTACTCGGGTAGAAGACCTCCCGATTGGATTGAAGGACCAGCAACGCCCAGGAACCTATCGGCTAGAACCAGACTCCAGCACCCGGTATTTCAATATCGTTCACGGCCCACAGTCTCTCAAGCCACTGGTGTTTGCGCCACGAGAAACCTTATTAGTCCTGGACCGAAACGGAAAAACTTTTTCTGCCAAAGAGACGGTTCCCGAGATACCACGGACCGCCGTGTTGGGAGTCAGGGGATGCGATCTCGCAGGACTCGGCATTCAAGATCAGATTTTCCTGAAAGGTCCATATCCCGATTCCTACTATCAACAACGACGGGAAAGCCTCTTCCTCATCGCCGTCAACTGTACGAGAGCACTGGAGACGTGCTTTTGCGCGTCAATGGGAACAGGGCCAAAAGCTCAAGAAGGGTACGATCTCAGCCTGACCGAGGACGATGAAGGTTTTACGATTGAGGCCGGAAGTGCATCAGGGCTGAAGGTTTTGGAACAACTTCCTTGTTCAGTTGCGTCTGAAGACCGGATCCAGCAGGACGAGGAACAGATAGCCGCCTGCGCGGCCAGTCAAACGAGAACCATCCCGCATGCTTCGTTACCACACGGCTTATATGATGCCCACGATCACGCCCGATGGGACGAGGTGGCTGCACGATGCCTGGCCTGCACCAACTGTACGATGGTCTGCCCCACTTGTTTTTGCCATGGGGTCGAAGAAACGCCCTCCCTGGACCACCAACAGTCAGAGCATGCTCGAGTCTGGGATTCGTGTTTCACGTCGGATCACGGATACATCCACGGGAAAAATTTCCGCCCCACCACCAAAGACCGCTACCGTATGTGGCTGACTCATAAATTAGGGTCATGGATTGACCAATTCGGCATGTCGGGATGTGTCGGATGCGGACGCTGCATCACCTGGTGTCCGGTGGGTATCGATCTGACAGAAGAAGTCCACGCCCTCTGCCAGCCAACCCCGTAAAAATTTGTCATGTCAGGGGCGAACTGGATTTCAGTGAGAAGATCGCGCCTTCCCTTACTTCTGGATAGGGGAAAATTTACCTGTCCTGATACACGTCCCGTCTATGGCCCACTTTGACCACGATGATCACAAGCTCCTCGTCCCGTATCTCATAAATCATTCGATACACTCCTTGGCGAATCCGAAATCTTTCCTGCCCCGATAATTTTTCACTTCCCACTGGCCGTGGGTCATCCGCCAAAGCCTCAATACGCTTGAGGATACGAGAAACATCGTTGTTAGGGAGGGATCGAAAATCTTTGGTGACCGACTTTTTGAATGTCAGCCTATAACTGGCCATGAGCCTTCAGATCATTCAGCAGTTCTTCATAGCTTAGAATAGGCTCGGCTGCCCGCTGCTGGAACGCAGCCAGATCTTCCTGGTCCTCAGCGAGAGCTGCTCGCACAGCATCATTGACGATGTCAGATACGGATCGGTGGGTATGCGCAGCCTTGAGCCTTAGTGCCGCATGAAGATTCTCATCAAAGTAGACTGTCGACCGTTTAGAACTCGTGCCCATGGAATATCCCCTCCTTATAAAAAGTCATTGTAACGTTATAACGTCATAGCGTCAAAGCGCTCGACAACTAAAAGGAATTCCTGCCACCCAAATTGTCATGGCATCAATCTAAATTTCAGCAAGAATTAATTTCCCCGCTTTTTTCGTGGCTTACTCATGCGCTCCCTTACTGAATTGATCAATTCGGCATGTCGGGATGCGTTGGTTAGGGTACGATGGCACTTATTGAAAGTGCTGCAGGGCTGCAGTTCGGTGGACCGCCGGGTTAGGTCCTTGTGAGTTTTCCTATTTGAACTTCCAGTGAACACACCCCACCTGGGCACCCCGAGGCCGACTTGCCTCGCAGAGTCACATCAAGGTTGGGAGGAACCATGAATGTCCTGACGAATTCCTGGAGGGTAAGCGGCGAGGTGCGGTTCCATGGGAGCAAGGAAAGGCAACGTGCCAGCAGACAGTAACCGGAAAAGCAAAGTATCAACGTGCCAATGGCAGGAACCCAGTAGAAGAGTCGAAGCGGCGGAATGTATAGCACAACCATGAGAAACCAATACGCCACACGGAGCTGTGAGGAGAAAGACAATACGCTTCTTTCGCGAGCCAGAAAAAACAAGGCTTGGATGGTGGAGATGAGTATAGCGAGAAAAAAGTAAATCGGGTCAACCAGCAGACCTGCCAGTAAGCAGCAGGCAATGCTCAACCAGCTCCACCATGTATAGTCCGACAGGCGGATAAATCGCATCATGGATCAAGGGATAAGGCGCGTTGAGTAAATTGTAAAAACGTAGATTTCACCATCCAGGCATTGGACAAACAAATAATGATTCGGTTAGGCCTTAATCAAATTGTCACCCTGAGCCAGAGGCGAGGAGTCTCTGCGCCGTGCGAACATCCCAGGGCTCAGAATACCATCGCCTCCCAGAACGCATGCGTATCATTAATCGTTCATCACTTCGCAAACAAAGTCTATCCGATGGTACTCAAACTTTCACACATTACAATCATGCCCATACAGCCATTTGGTCGTCGAGTGATGAATACTTTTCGCCAAATGATTCGCGCCTGCTCCTTCACATTGATCCACTTGGGGAAAGCGATAACTCGTTGCGCCTTTTTCTTCCTTGGCTAGAGGGTAGGCTGCTTTTCATTCGTCAGTGACGGGAGGAGGCTGCCATCTTGACGAGACCCTTCGCCGTGGTCCAGAGCGGGCCAGGAAATCTGTGACAACGCTCGAGCACCTGGGTGAAGGCATCCAGGAACCAGCGCACATCCTCGTCGGTCCAGGTGAGCGTCGGCAGCAGCTTGATGATGTCCACGTGATGCCCGGCGACCTGCGCCAGCACCCGGTGATCATGAAGTAGCGGCATGATGATCGCCTGCGGAAACAGACCCACGTCCGCCTTGTGGAGCAGCGACCAGCCGGTCTTGAGGGTGAACGACTTCGGTTCACCGAACTCGATGCCGATCATCATGCCCTCGCCGCGGATCTCCTTCAGCATTTCAAACTGCGGCACCAACCCCCGCAATGCCTCGATCAGCTTGTGGCCCTTGTCAGCCGCGTTATCAATCATGCCCTCGGTCTCGAGCACGTGGAAGGTCGCCAGACCGCAAGCCATGGCAAGCCCGCCTTGCGCGAAGGTGGAGGAATGTACGACGCAGCGATCAAGGGTGGAAAACACCGCCTCATAGGTCTCGTCCCGTACCAGCACGGCGCCGACCGGCACCAAGCCGCCGGAGAGCGACTTGGCAACAAGCACCATATCCGGTTCAAGCCCTTCCACATGCTGGAACGCAAACAATTTTCCGGTACGCCCCATCCCGGACTGCACCTCGTCGACGACAAGCCGCGTGCCATGTCGCCGGCAGAGCTCCTGGGCGCCAAGCAGATACTCCTTGCTGGCGACGTAGACGCCCTTGCCCTGTATAGGCTCGAGGAACAAGGCCGCTGTCGGGGCAAGATCCAGCGCCTTTTCCAGCGCGACCAGATCGCCGAAGGGCACGCTGACTGCGCCAGGCAGGAAGCTCAGAAATCCCTCGCGGAAACTCGGGCAGCCGTTGAGAGACAGTGAACCATAGGTCAACCCATGGAAGGCACGTTCACAATAGAGCACGCGCTCGCGACCGGTCTCGCACCGAGCAAACTTAAGCGCCACCTCCACGCACTCCGTGCCGGTGTTCGTGAACTGGACCTTCTGCAGGTGCGGCACCTTCGAGAGCAGCTTCTCCGCTAACAGCCCTGGCAGCGTCATTGGCGCCATCTGGATCTTCCAGGCGTCGTCCATGTCGAGGTAGTCGCGCACTGCCTGCTTGAGCACGGGATGGTTACGACCGATGTTGAACATACCGTAGCCGCTCAGGCAGTCGAGGTACTTCCGGTCCTCGCGGTCCCACAGGTACGCGCCCTCTCCCCGGGGATACACCCGGTCGAAGCCGATCATGCTGAACACCTTCGCCAGCTTGGGATTGATATGCTCGCGCAGCAGATCAATGGTCTCGTCGCGGCGCGACTCAACGAGACTGCGAAGGTCGAAGCTCTTGGGGGTGGGATCACTCATCGTCATGCTTTCTCAGGTGATACACTTCCCTCTTTGGGTGGGGGGGTGGATCCAAAATTGAATAGCTTCTTTCGTTTTTTTAAGGTTACTTCTGGCATGTTGCAGTGGGCCATACATACAGACACTTCTGGCCCTTTCACGATGAAAGCCTTATCTCTATTACTACAATAAACTTCACAATTTTACATCAACCCCGAGTCTCAGTCTAATCGAACAGCAAGCGAACCGTCGATATGACTGGAAATACTGACTCTTCCGGTAACCTCTTCCTCCCTAGCGGAAGCCCCACTAAGACGCAACTAAAAAGTCACATGACAATCGCTGAACGTTTCTTGCCCTTTATACGGTAAATTCACCTCAATCATACCCGTACAGCCATTTGGTCGTTGCGGAATGAATATTTTTGACCGAATGACAGACGTTTTTCGGAATGAACACCTCGTCTCCGGGCTCCGCTATGAACTCTTCTCCATCAATGGTCAATTGCAACTTTCCCTCCACAACGGTCACCAACTCATTGGTCGAATGAACGAAATCATTCCACTCCCTTCCAGGAGGGTCGATAAACAAATCACATGAATACCCCCGTTGCCTCCATGATTGAGAAATCTCCTCGCGATTCAGAAGAACAGCGAATTTATTAACGGTTATGTATTGCATTGAACAAGAAATGGGAATCAACCAGAAAATGGTAGCGGGCGTATTTGTTGGCCTTTGTCCGAAGGAACGGGTAGCTGCTTGGGAAGAAGGAAAAATTGTATGATAAAGGCTCCATACCCCCTTGTGTCTTCCTTCTTAATTATGACGGCTTCTTAATTGTGTTTTCGGAGATGCCATTTTTCTGATTATACTCTCCTTCTTCGTTCCCGGTTGATGACTCTCACCAAATTGGCAATGTCCGGGGAGTCACGCCATTCGTGGAAACAATATCCTTGTGGACCAGCTTTCATCCTCCAAACTGGATAGTCACGAGACTGTGCCCCCGGGATGTTCGGCGTGTCTGCATCTCCGAGGAGATCTTCCAGGGATACGGCTAAGAGAAAGCTTGGGGTCCTGGCCAAATAGGCATACACCGCCTGCTGCAATTCGGGGTCAAAAGAAGGGATGGCTTTAGGCATTCCAGAATGGAGACCGGTCAACAGTCCTTCTTTTTGGAGAGCTCGGATTAAGAATTGCTTCTCTTTATCGCGTGCACCCCATTCTTTCCTGGCGGCATCCGGGTCAGGATACATCTTCAATTGCGTTTTCCATTGGATATCCCGGCCTTCCCAAAATCCTTTCAACGTCGGCAAATCATGCGTCGAGACGGCGACCATCGCAGATTTCTTGTACCGATGCGGTGGAATAAAATTTCCATTTTTGGTTTTTTCAAAGAATAAAAGCCGGTAGCTCAACAAACCAGAGAGGCTAAGGGTCTTTCTGATGTGAGGAGTGATCGTTCCCAGGTCTTCTCCAACGATGGTGGTGTGGGACTTTTGACTTTCCAAGGCCAGGATGGCTAATAACGCCTCGGCTGGATAATGAATGTACGCACCCTCTGAGGGTGGCTTTCCCCGTGGAATCCAAAACAATCGAAAGAGTCCCATGGCATGATCAATTCGCAATAACCCGCCCCCAGCCATCATGGACTGAAACGTTTTGATAAAGACCTCATACCCATGTTGATGGAGGTGTTCGGGAGAAAGCGGAACCAAATTCCAGTTTTGTCCTTTTGGGGAAAAGATTTCCGGTGGCGTCCCAATGGATGCCTGTGTCACCAGTTGATTTTGAAAGGCCCACGCTTCATACCCGTTGGGATCAATTCCTACGGCAAGATCTTGATATAAGCCAATGGGCATATGAATGCGACGCGCGGTTGTTCTCACCTCCTCCAGCTGGTCCTGGCACAACCATTCAAGATACCGAAAAAAATTTATACGGCTGGAATGTTTGTGGGAAAACGTTTGCACGTGAGAGGAGAGCGGGTCTCTAAAATCTTCAGGCCAATCCTGCCAACCTACGGCCTTTTTTCCGGATGAACGGATGCGTGAAAAGTTTTCCCCCAAGGCTTGAAAACACGCAAAATGTTCGAGGTTGCTTCCTTGCTGTTGAATAAATCGCAGAAAGGCCAATCCCCGGCGGGACCGGGGAACAAGATGGTTTTTGAGAAAAAAACGATACAGGATCTCCAAAATTTCGTATTTGATGCCCTTCACCGTTTCATAATTGACTGTTGGACTTGATCGGAGGGTGGCCAGTGTCTTTTGGAATGTCTGGCTTTTGACCCGTCGCCGGGCTACCGGGCTTTCGCGATATTCGGGAATTCGCTCGATATCCAAATACAATGGATGATGAAACATTCTGCTGGAAGGCGAATACGGACTGATTTCACCAGGCAACAGTGCATGGAGAGGATTCACTCCAAGCATGGCTGCACCTAATTCCTTCCCTGCCCAGTGAACCAAATCGTTGAGATCACCAAAATCACCGATCCCCCAATTTCGTTCGGACCGTACTCCATAGAGTTGAACGGTCAATCCCCAGAGACCATGGCCCGTCTTGGAGAAGGTCGGGTAATACGCCCTGTCCGGAGTGACGATAACACGCGAGGCGTCTTGTGCCCGAAACGAGGAAGAGTTGACTGACAACCGAAGAGCATAATATCCAAGCGGGAAATGGCGAGGAAAAGGAAGGATGACACGCAAATATTCACACCCGTTGATTTTTTTGCGACCAAGGATTTTCAAAGAGGACCCCTTGGCCTGATGGGTAGATCGGAACTTTCTTTCTCCCAGGATGGTCCAGGTGATGTGTATGGAAGAGAGGGGTTCGGATCCTAGAGGGATTTGTAGTGTCCATCCTGAGGAAAGTTTCGATTGAGGGACGACGAACGTTTCTTCAACCAGTTTCGTCCATTGATTTTCCTTCGACCTCGTAAAGGATTCCTGCACTTGTAAAGGTGTTTGGGCCGGAACACCCGTAAGCCGAAGGAGATTTCGCAAACTTTCATCAGGAACCACTCTCCGGTTGCCGCTCTCATCCCGATAGACGGGCTGAATCCCATGACGCCGGGCCAATTGATGCAACAGAGAAACGGACGATTTCTTAAGATTGGTATCGGTATTCGGTGATTGTTGCATCCTGTTCCTATGGCTAAATGTGAACGTTCAAATGTGCTTCGGTCATAAGGATCTGGCATTTCCGTCAATGGTCATTCGTCATGTCCCCCCCACGACGGTCACGAGCTCGTTGGTCGAATGAACGAAATCATTCCACTCCCTTCCGGGAGGATCGATAAACAGATCACATGAGTATCCCCGCTAACTCCATGATTGAAAAACCTCTTCACGGGTAAGAGGAACAGCAAATTTCTGACGGGTTATATACTCCATTGGGGTCATTGCTGAGCAGAACGCTTCGGCTCAAGAGCAACGCGCCGGCACGAAAACGTCACGGGATGGTGTCGAGGGCTACTCGCGCCACCGGTTCGGCCACATCCGGGTCGTAAGCCGCCACATGGAAAAATAATCCATCCTTGCGAGCCACCCAGAGATCTTGATTTATACCGCTGGCCTTCCGCGTATAGGCGGCCACCCCAAAACCCGGTACGTCCTTTACGTTTTCGGAAGTATTCCGGGTGAAAAGGAAGATCCCATTTGAGGTGAGTATCACATCGAATCTGGCTTCACCGGAATCACCCCGCAGGGCATAACTACACATTCCTGGACCAGATTCTGTCCCCAGCAGCGGCAGGTTCAGAGCGGATGCCAGCGCACTACCAGGCAATAGGGCACAAACATCCATATCATCAATGTTCCGGTCGGGTAGTTCCTCAATTGATAGTTGGCTTACTGCCTCTGCTTTTGCGGTTTGCCCGGAGGCGTCGACTGCAGGCTGTTCTTGCTTGGAATCGCAAGCGACCAGTTCGATCATAAGCACGAGCAGCAGAGCAAGCCGCATGCACCCCATTGGTAACACTTTCATGTAGATTCCTCTCTTTTCAGAAATTTGGGTATTATATCCCCCCCCCGCAATCAAGCCTTCGACGAGGGATCGCGACCAGTTACCAACCAGGAGGTCACGGGTTGGTGTCGAGGGCAAACATCTCTGCCCAATCGCGCCGTGACCGAAAAACCATAGCCCAGGTCCAGTAGAACCGCAAGCGACCCAGCGATGCGCCTGGGAATCCTGACTTCTCACGTGACCTCTTCCTCTCTATCTCTAGCGAGGTGAAGTCCCCCCAAAGATGCGACTGAAAAGTTCCATGACGATTTCTGAACATTTCTTGAACTTTATTTTTATGTGAGAAAAATTGGCTTTGAAATTGCTTTCACAGAATAAGTACCCTCCAATGCTTGAATTTTTGAGGAGAAACGCTACGCCCCAAATTTGAGAATATTCAAATAAGTCACCATCATAAGAGATAGGAAAGATTCATTTTGTTATGATGAGCCATTTGATCTTCCCCTGGGATACCGGACACCGAGTTAAGAATCATATAATGATTCGAAACGAGGTGTTGAATGAAAATACGACCACGTAGGCATCACAGTCCGGAATTGAAGCAAGAAGCGGTCGCGATGGTGCTAGAGCATGGTTACAGTTGTGCGGTGCTGGGCGCAGTTTAGGGGGTGAGTGGTGCGTTGATTGGGCGTTGGAAGTACGAACGGGAAGCTCATAAGGCGGAAGCCTTTCCTGGCAAAGGCAAGCGCCCAGCTGAGCAGCAGCGGATCCATGAGCTCGAAGAAGAGAACCGTTGGTTGCTGATGGAGCGAGAAATCTTTAAAAAAGCGGTGCCCACCTTTGCCAAGGAAAGTACATGAGGTATCGATTCATCGATGAGCAAAAGAAGGCCTGGCCGATCATCCTCATGTGTGGCGTACTGGGCGCCTCCCGGAGTGGCTATTGCCACTGGACCGTGCGTGGCCAAAGTCGGCGGGCTCGTTTGAACAACGCACTGAATAGACGGATACGCTTCACCCGAGCAAGCTCCCGTTTCAGCCGGGCCAATTCCTCATCCCTGGCGACCCTTTGCCAGTAAAAGCCTTTTGCCCGCCACAACTGGTACTCCCGGCACCATCATCCTCACATCCCGGCGTTGAGTCCTAAATCCCTGGCTACTTGGGAGAGGACCGCTCCCCCCTCACTCGAAAGTTGAACGGCTTCTTGTTTGAATTCCCGACTGAATGTCCTCCGCTTTTCCAGGACACACCTCCTACTCCATTGTGAACCTTTTCGAATGTGTCCGCAAAATCAGGGGAAGACCAGGCCATGCTTAGGCTTCCTTCGGTAGCGGGGCTGTAGTTTATTTTTTGTGGGTGCCGTAGAGGTCCAGGAGCTGCAGTCGGGCAGCTTGAAGGCGTTGCGTCATGATTCGCGCACAACTTTGCATCAGAGCATACCCCAGGTCGTGGTCAGCTTCGCATTTCGTGCGGAGACATTGGCCATCAAAGCCAATGGCGCGGGTTAACTCAATGGCCTGCGCATCGAATTGCCAACGGTAGGGCGGAAACAGCCACGACCAGCCCAAAACTTCGCC
>Ga0224497_10001742_pt1 | contig 13513 bp, 14 predicted proteins | sample SF_Jul11_sed_USG_4_FD_167970 | JGI IMG/M metagenome (GOLD analysis project Ga0224497, IMG submission 167970) | Sediment microbial communities from San Francisco Bay, California, United States - SF_Jul11_sed_USGS_13 | ecosystem: Environmental > Aquatic > Marine > Sediment | place: USA... | reverse complement strand
GTTGGGTTGAATATAGCCATAACCCGTTTCCGGTCGTGATGGATGAATGCCAAACGTCACCAAATGCCCCTGTGCGGCTAACTTCGTGGCAAATTGCACAGCCCTCATGAATTTTTTCTCGGCTTTGACAACGTGATCCGCTGGAACCACCACCATCACCGCTTCAGGGTCTCGATGTATGAGTTGCAGCGCGGTGAGAGCAATCGCTGGCGCCGTATTTCTGCCCTCCGGCTCAAGGATAATGTTATCAACTAGATCGTCTTTCCATTCATTCAATTGAAGACGAATGGACTCGGCCTGAGTCTCGTTCGTCACAACGGTCATCTGGCTGGGAACAATATGTTGGATGAGCCGTTCGAAGGTTTGTTGCAACAAGGTTCCTTCCCCGATAATCCGCAATAATTGCTTGGGGAATCGTTCACGACTTAACGGCCAAAACCGCGTTCCGCTTCCACCAGCGAGGATAACGCCATACACGTGATTATTCATCATTGATCCTTTGGATTCAGAGTAGCCATTTTCTCTCACATCTATGGCACATTGCCGGAGTTAATTTACGTCTTATAGACAATTTTATCGGATCACTTTTGTATAAACTCAAAAAATACTCCAAAATCCATTTATTTCCGTCTTGCTGCCAAAATCATATCAATGACTTCTCGCACTGCCCCCTCCCCGCCCTTTTTCTGACAAATATAATGGACCACCTGGCGAACTTGCTCGACACAATCCGCCGGGGCGGCCGCATACCCAACCGTCTGCAAGGCGGCCACATCGTTGACATCATCGCCCATATAGGCCATCTGTTCAAACGGAATAGTAAATTTTTCGGAGAGATGCGTCAAAATAGCCACTTTATCTTTTGCCCCTTGAAACACTTCGGCAATCCCTAATTTCTTCGCCCGACGAGCGACAATCTTGGTTTGCTCCATCGTGATAATCGCAATGATCACACCTTCAGCTTGCAATAACTTAATACCCATTCCATCACGCGTATGAAACTTTTTCAGTTCTTCCCCTGATTCGCCATAATACATACCCGCATCGGTCAACACTCCATCAACATCCGTAGCAAACAACTTTAAATCCTTAAAGACTTTTCTCGGGCTTTTGACAATCCGCAAGTGTGTCGGCTTCCTAAACGACTTCACATTCCGAAGCACCTTTATCGCTGGATTGGTTGGTTTATCTTTTTTCATAAGAACAATAGCCCCTTCTCTTTTTGCTAAGTCTGAAAGACCTCACTCAACCAAGGATTCAAAAATGAATCGCCCCCTGATTCATTTTTTCTGGATTTTTCACGTGTTCAGTTATCCTCTTCCCTTTTCTAGAATGTTCGACACCTGAATTTCAAGAACGGTTCAATACCATGTTTGACGTCTGCTAAGGCCACGACACAAGCCTCAAAACCCTCTATCACGGTTTCTTATGTTGTGCCCACAACGAAAGGCAGTGGACAAGTGTTAAGGAACTTGGCCAAAACGGCAATATATCATGATTTGGGAAAGGGATTGGTGAAATATAAAGATATCCCGACCACCAATCCTCAAGGAGGGGGAACGATTCAAGAAAAAATTGCCTTGACGCTTTAATGTAAGGAACAAGTATTCAGGCGACCATCTGTTTCACGGCGACGAACACCTATAGGCAAGAAAAGAAAGGGACCTTTGGAGACAAGACTACACAAAAAGGTTCGGCCCTTATTGTTGCAACGTATAACCTTGTTTCTCCATGCACCTTCCGATTTCTAGCCCTCTAGCCACAGAATCTGCCCACCAGCCATTCCCATAGCGTTGGTCGACTACCTCATCGCATTGCGTTTTCGCAGGCATTGGGTCTTTAGTCGTCCCATCAATCGCCACCCAGGTTCCCTGTGAACATTGCCCGTAAGGATGGCACAATCGGTCCGCCCTGCTCGATTCATAATCCGGATCCAAATACCCATTCCAAATACTGCAGCCGCCTAACCAAAAGATCACTAAGAATATGGGAACACACCTCCCCTGAACAATCCCTCGGTGTCTTTTTTGTTGTTTGTGACATAATGATTTCATACTGAGGCTTCCTCTCCAATACTGCCAGAATGAGAATATCACCCCATCTATATCGGCTAGGAGAGCCCTAGAAAAAAGGGGGGAGAGATTTTATAACCAGAGAATATTTCGGGCGTTTTTTTATACAACCCCTTAAATTTGTCCTAGAATCCACGCCCATGTGAGGCCCATATATTCATGGTAGGCAAGTTCGGCCAACCGAAGGCCTCTAGCACTGGGAAAGAGGTTTGCAGGAGACCAAAATTCCTTGGCAGGTTTCCAGGGGCCTGCAGGAGCCGGAATTGGGGTAAGCCCTTGTTTCGCAAAAAGCTTCATCGCCCGTGGCATATGAAACGCACTGGTGACCAGAATAAACGGCTCTTGCTTCACAAAATCTCGAACATACAACGGATGATCTTTGGTATCTCGAGATTCGACCTCTAGGACCATGTCAGATTTAGCCACCCCTAACTCTTGAGCTACCCGACTCAGCGTCGTGGCTTCTGCAGGCCCCTCAAACCCAATGCCCCCTGTCAAGATGATTTTACTGCCAGGGAGAAGGCGATGCAGCCTGATGGCTTCCATGAGGCGAACTCGTGAATAATGGGAAATTTGCAATTGAATAGGGAGCGTCGAGTCCCCAGCGACTCCTCCAGCCAGTACGACAATCCATTTAACAGCCGGTTCGGTAGTTCCCCCGATGGCAGGTAGCATAATCTCGGCGACATTCAAGGGAGGATATTGTGTTTCAAGTGTACGGAGAATGCGACCCGAGACCCCTTCAAAACTACACAGCAGGAGGACAATCATCCCGAGAGTGACAAACACTTTTCCGGTTTTCTGCTTCCGGGAAAAAACCAGCAGCATCAAACCGAATGCCACAAGCTCCAAACAGATCGAGAGAGGAGAAAACAGAGGAGCCAGGAATTTTTTCAAACTAAACATACAGAATTACCAACAATCGCTTTTGGAGAAAACATCGTGACAACCCGTAGGTAATTTACATGATTACTGACGATTACACAACCAATTTTTCTTTTTGAATAAATGGAGAAAAACTGAGTCTACAGGAAACGCACGAAGTGACAAATATCTTAAGGGTTCAAATATGAGAAAGGTAGGAGTACTTCAACCAGATGAGAGAGATACAAGATCTGAATACTCTTTCAGAACAAAGTTGGCGACTATCGGGAGCTTCTGAAACGAGGGAATCAAATCGTAGCGTTAGTGCGAGGAAATAGGGCAGGATCGAAGAACACTTTGAATATGTCGATCAAAATCTTGGTGCGCAGAATCCAGACTTCGTTGGGCAACAAGAATATCTTTCAGGAGATTTCCCTGTCGTGATTGATGCTTCACACAATGAATCTTCCCTCCATCAAATCCTCGTCGACTCCGCCGACACCCATCAAACTCCTCAGGAGCATGTCTGAGACTGAATTTGGCTTCCTGTAATTGATCATGCTTTTGCACAACACGATCTTGGGCGGCCTTTAATAGGGAAACAGCCTCGGTACAAGAAAAGTCCCAAACTTCAGCCCACCCCGAAGTCGACAGTACAGCAACAAAACCCATAGCGAGAAACCATACCCGCATGTTCAACTTTTGTGATAACAAGGAACGAACCTGCCAACTAGTGAATGAATAAAACACCTCTCGTTCCTAACTTAAGCCCAGGCGGTACATTCAACAATAACTCAAAAGGGTGGGAAATGAGGGGGCAAGAGAATTCAGGAAGCGGAGCGGCAATTGATCTCATCGCTGATCGTCAACAAATACAAAAAACCCGCTCTATTTGAGAACAAAGTGGGCACGACGATTGTGTTGAAAGCAAGGTATCGTACGCTCTGGGCAAAATGGTTGGCTTTTTCCTAAGCTCAGAACCCGTAATCGAGAGGACGTCACCCCTAAGTTGACCAAATAATTCTTCACGGCTGAAGCTCGACGTTCCCCCAAAATGAGATTGTATGCCTCAGTTCCACGCTCATCACAGTGCCCCTGAATGAGAACCTCTCGATCGGGATACCGCTTCAACAGCACCTTGGCGTTTTGTTCCAAAATAGGAATGGCATCTCTCCGAATCGCCATTTGGTCAAAATCAAAGAATATATCCTGTACGGTCCATGGAAGTGTCGTGTCCTCTGCAGATTGGGAAAAGATGTCTTTCCCTTCCGAACGATTCGAAGCAGGAGGGGCGGGGGGCGGGGGGATGGAAACGGGCGATGTCAGTCTTCTCTCTTTTTGTTCTACTTCAGGAAAAGCTAAAGCCTCAACGGGAGAAGGCAAACTAGCCAAAGTCTCTTGTTCTGGCACCGCTTCCTTGACCGGAGCAACTTCATCCCCATGACTGACGACAGACACTTCATGGAAAGCACTACATCCAACCGTTAGCAACAAAAAGAGTGACAGAAATCCACAATTATTAATGGATAGTCTCTTTTGTATCATGTTCGGCATTCAGTGAAGATCATGAGCTCTAGAGGGACCTTGCAGAATGGTAGAAATGCTAAATTCAGAAATTTTGCTGCATCATACAACTTTCGCCACAAGAGTCAATGTCAAGTCTATTCTGTTTTCGGCTGCACCTTGACGGTTTTTTTTTCACATAGGTATGATTTCATTCCTACTCAAGACAATTCTCTTTAACACCAATTCCTTCCCATTTCACTGTTCCATCCCTTTGAGACAAAAATGATCGAGGTTCAACATGTGACGAAACAGTATGGCCGGGTCAAGGCCCTGGATGATATCTCCTTTTCGATTCACAAAGGAGAAATCGTTGCATTTTTGGGCCCGAACGGAGCAGGGAAAACGACGACCATGCGGATTTTGACCGGATTCATGCCTCCCACCTCGGGTACGGTGAGGATTGCCGGGTTCGACTGCTTAGAGGAACCGTGGGAGGTCAAAAAGCATATCGGGTATCTTCCGGAAACCCCTCCGCTCTATTTGGAATTAACGGTCAGGGAATATCTCACATTTGTCGGTCGAATAAAACGACTAGGGCCAGAACAATTACAGGAACGCATGAGGATCATTATCAACCAAACCGGGTTGACCGAGGTTCAAGGACGCGTCATCGGGCATTTGTCCCGGGGCTACCGCCAGCGCGTGGGCTTGGCCCAGGCCCTTCTCCATAACCCACCTGTATTGATTTTGGACGAGCCGACCACAGGCTTAGACCCGAATCAAATCATTGAAATTCGCGACCTGATAAAAAGTTTGGCAGGTTCCCATACTATCATCCTGAGTACACATCTATTGGCCGAGGCCACCGCCATCTGTCAAAAGGTGATCATTATCCATCGAGGCCAAATCGTCGCCATCGATTCCCCAGAGCAACTCGGGGTCAAACTCCGTCAATCCGAAATCCTGCACCTTACAGTCAAACACTCTGATCCAGATCTAGTGGAAACTCTTGGCAAGATACCTGGTGTGATGCACATATCCCACGGTCCCGCACCCAACACCTATGTCCTCGAAACGAATATAGGGGACGATGTCCGGGAAGAACTTACGAATCTGGTCGTCACCCGGGGTGCTGGACTACTAGAGTTAACCACTCAAACGGTAAGCCTGGAAGATGTCTTTAAGGTGCTGACCAAAACAGACAAACCGGTTGACTGAGAAAATACAAAAATACGCGTCAGGACGAAAACCTCCACAACCTAGCTTGACCATGACTCCGGTTCAAACCATTATTGCCAAAGAGTTACGCAGCTTTTTCGTCTCCCCAGTCGTTTACGTCATCGGGGCGATCTTTTTAGCGGTCGTTGGACTCCTCAGTTATCAGGCTGTGGCAAACGCCAGCAACCAAGCCCTTCGGCTCATGCAATTACAAAACACCTATGCGCAGCTCAATCTCAATGAAATGATTTTCCGACCGCTCTTTCAAAGCATGAACCTCATCCTCATGATTATTTTACCCTTACTGACCATGCGGCTCTTTGCCGAAGAACGAAAGTTGCGGACATTTGAATTACTCCTGACCTCGCCCATCGGTGTGAATGAAATCGTGTCTGGAAAATTCTTGAGCGTGGTGATGGTTTATGCGGGACTATTGTCACTCACCGGCCTGATCCCGCTCACGCTTTCGGCCTATGCCACCTTCGACTGGCAGCCAATTTACTTGGGCTACCTGGCACTCCTTCTCCAGGGGGCACTCATGTTGTCCATTGGCGTATGTGCATCGGCATTAACGGAAAACCAGATCATCGCAGCCTTTTTGAGTTTTGGCGTAATCTTAGGACTCTGGGTGCTTGGGGCCCTCAGCACGGCCTTTGGCGACACCACTGTGGGAAGTATCCTGTCCTACCTGTCCTTTACCGAACACTTTGAACGATTGATCCGTGGGCTTCTGAATGCCAAGGATCTCCTGTATTACATATCAGGGATCGCCTTTATGTGGTTCGCCGCTCACCAAGCCATTGATGCCTACCGATGGAAATAACTCGCCTCGCCTCAATACTAGGAGCATTAGGGCTGTTACTGACGATTGGAGGCTTAGGGCTCCCACTCCTGGTGCCAGAAGTGGATAACACGGCCTCCATCGTTCTTGGCATTGGAACGCTATGTCTTCTCGGGTATGTCGGCATCCATTTTCAAGGATTGGTCAGAGGCACACGAAAACGCTCGACACGACTTGGGACGCATAGTATTCTCGCCATTCTCCTGGCAGGCCTTGCCGTTGGATTAACCAACTTCCTCGCCAATAAACATGCGCCAGAATGGGATTTCTCAGAAACCAAAAATTTCACGTTGAGCCGACAAACGTACCAAGTGCTACGGGACTTACCCCGTGAAGTCGCCATCAAAGTGTTTACACACGAAGGCAGTCCGGGATATGGCTCCTACCATGACCTGTTGACGACCTATGCGAACGAAAGTCCTCTTCTGACGGTCGAATTCATCGATCCGGAACGACACCCTGATAAAGCCAAAGACGACGAGGTTACCCGAATCGATACGGCGGTCATTGAAAGCGGTCCACAAAAAATTTACCTCCAACGTGCATCCGAAGCCGATGTCACCAATGCACTGCTTCGAGTGACACGAGATCTTAAAAAAGGCATTGCCTTCACGACAGGCCATTCAGAAAAAAGTGTATCCGATACCGAAACGCCGGGGTTGTCACGCGCCGCTGATGCTCTGAAAAAGCAAGGCTATGCGGTCACAACCATTGATTGGAAAGATGGGGATTTCGGCAAGACATCCTTACTCGTCATCCCTTCACCGGCCCAACTTCTTCCCATGGAAGCGGTGAATCAAGTCACCCAATTTCTGCGAAACGGTGGACGCCTTCTGATATTGGGTGATCCCAGTAGCAAAGAGTCGTTAGACGCTCTCCTTGCACCATGGGGGATTCAATTGGGAACGGGGATTTTAGCGGACGAACAAGATCGTTTAGGCCGGGGCAGTCCAACGGCCTTGATGGTGAGAACCTTTACCACTCACGATATTACCGAAGACTTCACAACACCCATTATTTTTCCGGTATCGCGTTCGGTGATCTTCGATGCGACACAAGGGAAGGATTGGGATTTTGTGGCATTGGCACAAACCTCGCCAAAAAGTTGGGAAGAAACCACGCTCACCAATACCGAACCCGTCTTCAATGAAGACCAGGACCCCAAAGGCCCCTTCACCGTCGCCGCCGTCTTAACATCAAAACGGGTGGGACAAGACCAGAAGCCGGAGTCGGCCATTGTCATCGTCGGCAACGCCGCCTTTGCCACAAACGGGTGGCTCACCTATCCCGGCAATACCGATTTTTTCTTAAAGACCATGGCCTGGCTCGCGAAAGAAGAAGCCCTCGTGTCTCTTACACCAAAGGAACCCGCATTTCACCCATTTGTCCCAAATCCCTCACAGGAACAAGCCCTGGTCTTTTTTCAAGTGCTCGTCCTTCCTTTGGTGGTATTATTTGTCGGCCTCTCCGTATGGAAAAGGCGGCGAAGCCTTTAAAATGTTGAATAACCCGATTCGCATCACCGTCGTGTTAGCCCTCATTGTGCTCGGGTTAGGAGGCTATATCCTGTTTGTCGATATTCCCCAAACCCGACAATTCCAAAAACAAGAGACACAAGAACGACAACTGATCCCGTTTGATGATCGTGACATCACCACGATCACCTGGGCCACTGCCAATGAGACCATTCACCTAGAGCGAGATGACAAATGGCGATGGACCATCACCGAACCCATACGGTTTCCCGCGGACAACCAGGAAGTCCGACGAATCTTACGTGCCCTCATAATTGGAAAAGTCAAACGAACCATTGAAGATGGCCCTGCCACGTTAGAGAAATACGGATTAGCTCCACCGTACCTCACCCTCACTCTCAACACCCCGACCACGACTCAAGAACTTGCACTGGGCGATCGCGGCCCCTTTGCGCCATCGTTGTATGTCCAGACAAAAGCAGACAACCAAGTGGTCCTGACCACGTTGGATGTGATGACCTTTGCACAAAAGACGTTGCCCAATTTTCGACTAAAGGACCTCCTATTTTTTGATCGGGAACGCGTCCAAGAAGTGCATATTCAACATGCCGACACGACAATGGTCATGGCTAGAGTCGCCGGCGTCCATAGCCTCTCTCCAAATTGGATGTTCACCAGTCCCTTGAAGGCCCCGGTCGATAAAATTACTGTCGGCACGCTCCTCATGGATTTAAGCGGACTCACGGCAACAGGATTCGTGGACGCAGAAGAAGAAAAAAAACGGATACTGGGACAACCGAGTCGCGCCCATGTCGGGGTCACGATCTTGGAAGGATCACGGACCCATTATGTCAGTCTGTATCAATTTCAAGACGCAGAAAAAGCCTATGCCATCACATCAAATACGGGCCCGCTCTATGAAATCTCCCCAAGTATTCTGAAACCCATGACGCAGGGGGCCTTCTATTTCCAAGATAAACGATTATTCGGCATGGCAATCAACGATCTCGTGATGCTGGAAGTCACCACACCAGAAGAGCAGTACGTGCTCATCAAGCAACATGATGAATGGATTCTCGAGAGTAATCCCAACGCCACGTTGGACCAAGAAGTGGTGAACCTTTTTGTCAGTCGCGTCGTAGATATTCCGACCGAGATCGCTCATCCTGAGGGGTCGACCACATCCAGTCAATCGGGATTAGATTCCCCAACCGCCACCATTCGAGGCAGGAATCGCCAGGGCCAAAAGACTGGGCAATTAGTATTAGGGAAACGAGAGAAAGGGCTGGTCTATGCAAGAGGGGCGGCACTCAAAGGCCTCTATCAAGTACGCTCAACCATTCTGGATCAAATCCCTACCCAGAGCCAACTCGCTCACAGAAATCCTTAACCACTCAGGCACATGAAGATTTGCTCTCACGGCTGAGCCTCTCTTCTATACTTGCCAAAATCCCGCAGTTGGCGATGGTTCAATTAATGATTCTCTCCCTTTCTCAATTTTTCCAGGGTGTGCATGCCACAGGGGTAACACCACAAAACTTGCCCCTAGCTGACGTCGTATCTACCACAAACATGCCTCCCTGAACTCCTTCAATTCTGATTCCTTGGTAACGACCAGGAATAAGATCCTCCTTTTCAGGAGAGACCGGTCCTGAAAAAGCACGGCTTACACCCAGAATACTCAAAAGTAAAACACATCCAACCAATAGATTTCTCCATGTCGTCATAAGTATCCCTCCCATAGATAATCGTAGGGTTTTTTCTCCCACATGGCATCAAGGCCTCTATAGCTAATGAATCAACATCTATCTCAAAGCCCAGAACTTACCGTTTTTTCAGGTAAAGAAATCTTATTTCGGAGAAGGTGGTGGGGCTGTCTCTTCTTGCCCCATTTTATTAAAAAATCGGTCGGCATCTTGCTGAACCTCTTTTTTGGAAGGTTCAGGTTGAGGCTCCGGTGCTGAAGAGCAGCTCATCAAAAATATTCCTGCCAGTAATAGACAAGTCATTCCCATTCGTCGAATCGCAAAACCAGGAAGTTTCATCGGGTTCATCAGTGACCTCCTCTTCATCCAGCTTCAATATTGATAATAAATCTGGTTCAATGGTCCTGATACCCTACATCGACTATTGATAACCTCGCAATAAACTTCTCCAAATTGGCTGCACCTAGGTTGTTCACTAAGTATCCTTTTGTGCCCAAACGATATCCTGTGATGCCGAGTCTCGGCTCGGCGTCCGACCCAGAAGCCAGACGGCAGGCGTCGGATAAAGGAAAGAGTTGAAGTTTAATTTAAGTGATGACGGGAGATAAGTATTTTTCTCAACAAAGCAGAATACGATTGAAATTCCCTGGGCTTGTGGCATGGCCGAGCAGTGCAGCCGACTTCGGAGAAAAGGCGCGCACTGTTTGAGCGTAGCGAGTTTGCGCGCCGCCGAAGTTGGCGAACCGCGCAGGGCACCCGAGGGCCAGCCCACGGCCAACATGGTTTTGGGTCCTTTTCCCGAAAGAAAAGGACCTCGCCTGCCGGGGCGAAACCCGGCAACCCCAAAAATTTATTGAACGCTGTATAAAAACAGAATGAGACGTCTTTCCTAAATCAGTGATTGGTAGCTGAAATCCCAAATTATTAAGATGGATTCTCGTTTTTCTGCGCCTGCAACCTTACGTTCAATTATGAAAAGCCAGAGCAACCCCGTTTCAAATTGACTGGGGTATGGGGGTCTGTTACCTTTTCACCCAACCTCCATTGCTTCCCCAATCTCAGAAAAAAAGGAGTCGCTTGTGACCACTATTGGTGTTGCCCAATTACCAGAACAGCTTCGTCAAAAGGCCGATCAACTTCGGATTCATAGTATTCGTGCCACCACCCAAGCTGGAAACGGCCACCCAACCAGTTGTTGTTCGGCCGCCGATATCGTCGCGACTCTCTTCTTTTCCGTGATGCGATACGATCCCAAAGATCCACGCAACCCGGATAATGATCGATTTGTCCTATCGAAAGGCCATGCCGCTCCACTGCTGTATGCCGCATGGGCTGAAGCCGGACTTTTTGATCCTAAAGAATTACTTGAACTTCGCACATTAGCATCTGACCTGGAAGGCCATCCCACGCCACGCCTCGCATTCGTGGATATGGCCACAGGCTCACTTGGTCAAGGCCTTTCAGTGGGCATCGGCATCGCCCTGAATAATAAGTATCTGGATAAGAGCCCGGCTCGAACCTATGTGGTCTTAGGCGATGGAGAATCGGTGGAAGGCTCGGTCTGGGAAGCCGCCGACGTGGCGCGCCATGCTCAACTCGACAACCTCTGTGCGATCATCGATATTAATCGACTCGGGCAATCCGACCCGACGATGCTCGAGCATAATCTCCCGGCGTACCAAGCGCGCTGGGAAAGCTTCGGCTGGCATACCTTGAGCATCGATGGGCATGACCACGCCGAACTGCTCAAGGCTTTTGCAAAAGCCAGCCAAACGACAAAGAAACCCACCATGATTCTTGCCAAAACCTATAAGGGAAAAAGCATTCCATATGCCGAAGATCATCCCGGCTGGCATGGGAAACCACTGAATACTCAACAAGCCGAAGAAGTGATTAGCCTCTTAAGCCAATCGCTTTCCTCTCCGGCTCCCACGTTCTCCATTGCATCGCCTGCCACCGTACAGCGTGACAATAGCCCGGCCAATCCGCTTCCGGCCCCACACTATGGACCAACGGATTCGGTCGCAACTCGGGAGGCATTCGGAGATGCCTTAGCCCAACTGGGGGAAGTGAATCCGCTCGTCGTTGGATTAGATGCCGACGTGAAAAACTCCACCTATACCGACAAATTCGGCAAGCGCTTTCCTAGTCGGTTTTTTGAGAATTTTATCGCCGAACAAAATATGATTGGAGCCGCCGCTGGCCTTGCCGCCTGTGGCAAAATTCCGTTTGCCGCCACATTCGCTGCCTTTTTCACTCGGGCCTATGATTTTATCCGTATGGCCGCCATCAGCCAATCAAATATTAAATTAATGGGTTCCCATGTGGGCGTCAGCATCGGCGAAGATGGGCCCTCGCAGATGGGCCTGGAAGATCTCGCTATGATGGCCGCTCAGCCTGGCGTCGTGGTCTTGTATCCTTCAGATGCCATGTGTGCCTATCGAATGGTGGAAACGATGGCCAATCACAAAGGCATGGTCTACATGCGAACGGGACGACCCAAGACGCCAATTCTGTACGGACCGGATGAAACCTTCACAATCGGTGGCTCCAAAGTTCTTCGCCACAGCGAGAAAGACAAACTCACCATTGTGGCGGCTGGAGTCACACTTCATGAAGCATTGAAAGCCTATGATGAATTACAAAAATCCGGCATAGCTGTTCGTATTATTGATCTCTACAGCATTGCCCCAATCGATGTCTCCACACTCAAACAAGCGGCGAAGGCCACCAACAACCTGGTCTTGACCGTGGAAGATCACTATCTTCATGGAGGGATTGGAGATGCGGTCCTGAGTGCCCTGTCCACCGAAGGCGTGCGCCTCCATAAAATGGGCATCCAGGAAATTGCCCATAGCGGAAAGCCGGACCAATTGCTCGACCATTATGGCATTAACGCACGCGCCATCATTGAAAAAACTAAACAACTGGTTTAACTATGTCCTTCAATGGCTTCACAATCCAGCATTGATTCGCTCCCACTGTTTGCCTGCCTTTCCGAAACCGACAGACAGGAATTAGCTAAACACGCCATAGAAGTGCCCATTCAAAAAGGGCAATTCATTTTTCGAGAAGGGGATCCTGCGGACTGGTTTCATATTGTTCAACAGGGCAATGTGAAATGCGTTAAATCCACTCCCGAAGGACGTGAGGTGACGCTGAAGGTCCTCATGCCGGGCGATCTCTTTTGTTGTGAAGCGTCAGCTTTTTCAGGAGCATCGCATCCCGGATGTGCGCAATCTATGGGAGAAGGGACCGTCATCAAAATCCACAGAAAAACGATGCTCGATGTCATTCAACGAAATCCTGAAGCCGCCGTCAGCATTATCAATTATCTGAGCCATCGACTCCGGGAATCACAGGACAATGCCAAAGCCTTTGCCCTAGACAGGGCGGAACAACGCGTGGCCGCTCTCCTGGTCAACTTAGCAGAACGTTCCGGCGTTCAAGAAGACAAGGGCATTCGAATTTCCGTTCGGCTGACCCACCAAGACTTGGCCGACATGGCCGGACTCACAAAAGAAACCACCAGCCGTATTCTTAGCCGCTTCAAAAAAGATCAGCTCATTGCCGGTCATGGGAAGCAACTCCTTATACTCAATCTCCCGCGCCTACAAGAAATGGCTCCCCACGCCCTCCCCTAAACGCGCCTTACCCCATCCGCCATCCCTTGTCCGCCCTCCCCCGTTCGCACGATAAATTCCTCAATCTTTCCTCCATTTGATGATCTATATCATTGTTTCTCTAGAATTTTTCCCTATGATAAGGTCTACTAGGTCAGTGACGTTTTTTTTACAGCACACATACAAAGAAGGAGCAAACCATTCATGA
>Ga0224497_10001741_pt1 | contig 13516 bp, 8 predicted proteins | sample SF_Jul11_sed_USG_4_FD_167970 | JGI IMG/M metagenome (GOLD analysis project Ga0224497, IMG submission 167970) | Sediment microbial communities from San Francisco Bay, California, United States - SF_Jul11_sed_USGS_13 | ecosystem: Environmental > Aquatic > Marine > Sediment | place: USA: California... | reverse complement strand
TGGTTTGAATCTAAAATGAGAGATAAGAAAAATGTGAATCAATTAAAGAGTTGGTATGATGAACAAAAAATCTATGTGAATTTGACGAATTTAAAATCTGTAATGCTCCCATCAGGCATTAGACTGTTTGCACCCATGCCCGGTAAAGCATCTTCAATAACCTTGTACCCATGACTTCTTTTTTGTAAAGTCATGATACAAACAATGAACAATAATGTTATTTAATAATTATTATTATTGAGAAACTTTTTGATCATCATTCTTCAAAATTAATTAGATTGGATACAAAAAATAATGTGGAGGTAATCAGAATAGATAAACCAAGAGACCGGAATGATAAATAAAAACTGAATGGTAATCCCAAACACTCTTCCAACTTCAGTAGTTGTTTTCTGTTGTGATAATTTTAGAAAAGTTTTTACGATTTTACAACCTAAAGTGATGTCCACTATGGGCACTAGAATTAATGATCTTCAAGTAATCAAGGTTGTAGACGGAGATACAATTGATGTCGTGCTAGATGGTAAAGAAGAGAGGCTTCGTCTTATTTGTATAGATACTGAGGAGAGTCATGGTGGAGGCAACAAACCTGTTACAAATGCTGGAAAATCAGCATCCGAATGGGCAAAAAATTATTTTAAAGAAAACAATGGATCCTTATCCAAGGTAGATGTTGAGTTTGACACAAATGATCCTGTAAATGTCTGTCTAAAAAAGCACCGCGGAAATTACGGAAGACTGATTTGTTATGTTCACAAGGGAGAGGAAAATTACAACCTCCGAGCAGTTTCAGAAGGATGGAGTCCCTATTTTCCAAAGTATGGCAGGTCAAGGGAATACCACAAGGAATTTGTCATTGAGGAGGCCAAGGCCCAGGCAGTTAATCTAACTATTTGGAATCCTGAGACAAACCAAGGAGGAAAAACTAGAGACTACACCGAATTGATTCCATGGTGGTCTCTTCGTGCTTTGGTAGTCGAAGACTATAGGAGACATGGTCTAGATTCAGGTGCACTATCTGTTAGGATAGACTATGAAGCCATTCAAGATGCTGCAAAAAATGAACAAGAGGGTACGGTTTTGTGTGATCTTCAAGCAGGAATAAACAAATGGACCAGTGGTGGTGCCCTAATCTTTGCAGGCTCTAAATTCCATAAATTCAACCTTTGGATTCCAAATATAGATGACGAAGACAAGCAGGCACTTGTTAGATTAATTGAAACCAGATATGCAGGTAAGGGAAGAGGTTACGTCTACGTATCAGGCAAAATAACAGAATATGGTAGAAATCGAAAACCACAGATTGTTTTGGAGAACATATCCCAACTATCTGATTTTCCTTGAGCTGATCATTTATCAAAACTTAGGATAATCTAATGTGGTAAAGCATTGTGATCTTTGGATTATTATATTGTAAATCTTCAGAGCAAGAAACCAAGTATGCATTTCTTTGATCATGCCATAAATCCATTTGGAATCACAAGATACTAATGTCCTCTCTCAGAAAACGAGAAAATTATATAATTTATTGTACTAGTGGGAGAGTTAGAAAACAGATTAGAAGATAATTTGGTCAAGCATTATACCGTCAGTGAAATAAATGTGAGAGAATATTTTCAGTTATCAAGAGAAAGTTAAGTTTTGAGATCAAATCATACAATGAATCAATGAGAAAGAGAAAATTGTTGTATCATGTTCTGGCTTACAACTGTCATAGAATATGTATGATCTTTTTTACTGTGGATAGTTTCTAAGAAACCAAGTTAACCAAATTGTTTTAAGTAAGCTTGCAGCAGTCATTTGTCTAGTGGCAGACAACATACCAGACCAACAAAGGGCACTCGTTTTGCAGGGTGCAGTAGCACTTGGCGCATATGAAGCTGGCGTGTTCAAGAAATTGTACCAAGAAATCAAAGAGCAAGACCCAGACTGGGAGAAAAACATGTTTGATGTTGTTGCAGGTACTTCTGCTGGTGCGATAAACGCCGCAATACTTGTGAATCATTTTAAGGAAACAAATACTTGGGAAGGTTCTGATGTGAAGCTTGTAGAGTTTTGGAGACATTTGTCAACACCCACTCCGCCAATTGCAAGATCATACCGGCGTGGGTTAGATGAGGCTAAAAGGAGATATTATTCTACCAAGCACTTTTTCTACAATGGAATAGAAAACGTGTTCTCCCCTCCAACGATTATTGCAGATACCAAATTCCATGACTATCTTCCTTATTTTGAGTGGCGCCCAAATATCCCACTTAATACATGGTATCTTTACAGCAACGAGAGGCTAAAGGAGAGTTTAGGGCACAAAGATAGTCATGACAAAGAGTATGTCAAATTCCCCATTCCCAAAGATTTCACATACCCACGACTTCTAGTTGTCAGTGTGGATGTTGAAGACAGCTCAGTTGTGACTTTTGATAGTTATACTGACAGATCAATATACGGTAGATCTCAGAAACGCATCATAACACATCCTGATGGCATAAAAGCCGAGCATGTAATGGCAAGCGCAACATTTCCCGTATTTTTTGAATACGAGAAAATACAAGGACGAAAGTTGTGGGACGGGGGCATCCTAAGCAATACTCCGCTAAGGGAACTGTTACAGGCTCACAGGAATTATTGGAAAAGCATTCCCGGCAATGAGAAAGAGCAAAAGGTTCCCAATCTAGAAGTCTATGTGATTAATGTGTGGCCTTCAGAAGAACGCCAGCCTACTCCTTCTGATTACGATAGAGTAAAGGATAGAAAGAATGACATCACATATGCGGATAAGACGCAATACGATCAGAAGGTGGCGTTAATCATTACAGACTATATCGACATGGTCAAGAAGTTGAAGGGTTTGGCAAGACGTGCCATTGATGCAATTGATGATGAGGATAAGGAGGAGGATAAAAACAAAAAAGAAAAGCTTGACGAAGAATTGAAACTCTTTTCAAAGACTATTGCAAAAAGCAAGAAACGCTCCAGAGTATCTAGGACTTATGCTGATCTATTGAATGGCAGATTTGACATAAAGATGGTAAAAACAATAGAACGCATAGACGACCAAAATGACATCTCTAACAAGTGGGCCGATTTTACTAAAGAATCGATAGAGAGGTTAATATCTAAAGGAGAAGATTATCACAATACTGCAAAAGTTATTGTGACATAAATTCAAACTTTAATGCTAAATATAATTATAAAAAGAACAAACAATATTCATATCAAATTATACTTCAAGATAATTTACAACAGTTAGCTAATTTCATTGTAGATAAGAAAAAAGAATTTGAATATGACTTCTGAAGAGAGAAAGAAACTTGGAATCAACAAATCTACATTATGGCATATCAGGAAGAATTTGTCAGAAGGAAAAAAACCTGAAATATTTAAACCAGAAAAAGAATTGCTGAAAACCAGAGGGAATTTCCTTCAGGTTTTAGAATCTTTATTTCCTCCAAGCAATCCTCCTGCAAAATCTTGTAACCGAGAAATCACTTTATCAGTAACTAAACCAATGGAAAAACTAACAACAGCTAGGGTATTAAAATCTACTTCAGTGTTTAATCCGGCTGTGAACAGGAGGAAATATGTTGCCATAGCTAAGATGGGAGACAAAAATAATAGTGCAATATCTTGCATTGATTTATTGAAATAAACTCGCTTTAAGCGGGATTCGCTAAAATCTCCCCTTTGAGCAGATTCAATCAATTTGTCTAAATACCTTTTTAAATTATTTTTAGCTTCTTCTGCAGATTTACTTTCACCGTTTAGTTCTTCTTTTAGTTCGGCTTCTAAATTATTTTTTAACCAAGATCGAGTTAATGTATAAAGAAATCTAATATATCCTCCTGCCACACCAAAAACCACAACGAAAAAAGGAATCTGAAGTCCTGAACTATAGTTGTCGTAATAACTTCCTCCTATGTTGATGAACCATCCAACAGGGTTTGAAGAAAATTCTTGAGAGGATTGGTCTAGTTTTTCTTCTTCGAGATTATCTGAGACCATTAAATTTTTGTTATTAATCAATCCAATAGGAGAGTTAACTCCAATTTCAACATCGTTTAACAAGACTCCTACAAAAATTGAGGTTATAATTATAGTCATTAATATGAATCTTAAAATTTCCCGTGGGACAAGTCCTAATTTGAGGGATGTTACTGTTACCACACGACCCCTCATTACTGGTAACTCAATTAGACTAGTAAATGGAATGTCATGATCCTCCTTACTTTGAGATGTATTTTTTCGAACTTCTGGACTTTTAGTCAATACACCTACAGATCGTGGAGTATTCATTCCTAGGATATTAAACCAAAAATAAAGAAGAAAAAACAAAGTAGCCAACAGTATCCACCATCCTATTGTTGTCTCAAAAATTTCTGAGACTTTGAAAAATGTCCAAGATTGTAATTCTAAATTCTCAAAGATTGAAGCAGTTAATTTGTAAGTGCCAGATTCAGTTGGTTTAAAATTGACATCAAAAAATATCCCATTGTTTGAAAAGGTAGAGGATTGATAAACGATTTGCTTCTCATTTGGAGAATTTTCCTTTTCTATTGTCAAAAGGATTTTGGTATTGGCAAGATTTCCCTCAACGTCATAAACTACTCCAGAAATTTCAACAATTCCACCCGGTAAATAATTTGGAGTAGGGGTGGAAACACTAAGTGAAGAGTCATTAAACAAGATGTCACTTTCTTGCTGTGATTGAGTTTGAGCAAATGCAGGGATTTGAGAAAAAAGGATGACGGTAATAATACTTAGAAATAATAGTTGACAGAAGAATTTATTGCACAACTTAGTACTTTCAATCGATCACTGATAAATATTATTATCCTACTCTGCTACCATAATTTTTTATTGTCTAACACCAATTTCTCAGATTAAAGGATCATACATTGCAATTATGGATTTGTAAAAATCATTATGCTAATTATGTGCCTTGGATTATACTCATAATAATCAGAAATTGAGCCAATTACACGGATTGTATCTTCTACACTGTAAACCTCCTTGTCTATTTAAATTGAAACATTTGCATAAGCCTGACTAAATCCTACTGCCAAAATAGAAACTACAAGAAGAGAAGCTAGAGCCAGTTTCATGCAATCTCAAAATACAAGATCTACTAGATAAAGGGAACGGAGAAATTATTAATTAATAAAAAACTATGCAAACATCACTTGCACGATTCTGTGGTCTCATGTTCTTAATGATGAGAATACAAAATCACATTCATTCTATTAATCAGGGTATCAAATTGGGAGTTTAGTTCGAATCCGACCGGAGTAGGGTAGTAACTTGTCCTCTTTTTGGTTCCAAAATTCAATTATTTAACCAAAATTTGGATTTGAATTCGATAGTAGTTCTCATATTTTCAAACTTTTCCCATAATGATATGACAGGCAATCCAGATTGGATCTATTGAAGATAAATTCTTTTAGTCATCTCTTTCTATTCTTTTTTCTTTAGGTGGCAATCTCTCAATTATGGGTTTGGAGACCTTAATTCTTAATGATCTTAATTGCTTAAATGCCAAATTTCTGAAATAATCAGACTCATGTTTTGAGACTACCTCTTTCAAGACAGGAATAAAATAGGCATCATTACAACGTATTATTGCCTTCAAAGACCTATTCTTTACATATTGATTTTTAGTATTGGAATAAATCTGAGATAAAATTTTATGTGCACCGGCACCTCCTATTGTAGCTATACTATCAAGAGCCCGTCCAATATTCACCTCATCTTCGTTGGGATCGGTTATTATTGAAGATAAAAGTAGTATTGAATCAACATCATTATAATGCGACAATGTAGATATAGCATCTCTGCGAATAACATAATCAAAGTTATTTGGTTCTAAAATTATTTTATGTATAATTTTTTTACCATCTTCTCCTAAACTGTTTATCTCTTTTTGTTCATCCCCTTTATGATGGAAGGACAATAATTTTTCTACTTCAATCCTGGCATTGATAATTTTAGGAATTTTTTTATTTTCAACTAGTCTAGAAGTTCGTCTTTTTAATTTAGGTAATTTTTCTGTAAAATTGATTTTTACAGCTTTTGGCGGATATTTTGATTTATTTTTCATCGATAACTCACATTACCTTAATAGATTAGATAGATAAAACAATGATCATACGCATCATAATATTCATCCCAAACAAAAACTGTCCTATCTTCTCTAAATGAAGGATGCATAACTCGGAAATCATTTGTGGCATTGTTGGGAGTATGTGGTAATCCAAAATAATGCCCAGATTCATGAGCTAAAGTTTGTCCCATACCTCTCCAGTATAAGTTCCCTGAACCATCATATCTCCTATCCATAATAATCCCATCTCTGTTACCTCCCTTCTGGCAATCCCCAGGTTCAAAAGAAGCTCCAGTACCTCCTGTATAGTCTCTCACTATGAACAGATCTAATCCATCATTATTTACGCTAGCATATTGAAACAAATCATCTACTTCATTAGAGTCAACAACATCCCAGGCAGAGACATTTCCTGTTACTCTCCAGTTATTTTCAAGTCTATTCATTGTAAGATTGATCTGTTGATATATGGAACTTGCATGGTTTGCCATATTTCTTAAACCTGTCCTATCTCCTGATTGCAAATTCCCAACTCTTATTATGTTTAGATTGTAACCCAACCATGGTTGCACAACAATTGTGTCTTCAATTGTAACACCTCTGTCATCTACAAGTCTTATCTTTAAGGTATAATCTCCTCCTCTGTTTAACAACCGTCCAATAGGACTGTTTTCTGGAGAAGTAAGTGTAGTTCTGAATGAGGAAGTTCCATTACTTCCTACTGTAAATGAAAGGTTACTAGAAATTGTTTCAACATGACTACCACCATCAGTAGCAATCCACTGGAATCCACTAAATCGTCTGGTATTACCAGTTGTGTTACTTACTGTCCAGTCTATTCGTGTTCTAAAACTTCTATTCGAAATTATAAGCTCTGATCTAACTATCCATGATCTGTAGTGGGAGTCCCCAGGTGTTAACCGTACCTGTAAAGGATTATTGGGTAATACGTATGTGCCTATGCCTGACTCAGCATAATCTCCATCACTATCAAAAATTTTCACCTGAAATCTTACAGGACCAACAGTAAGAAAATCTTCTTTTCCAAACTGTATTATTTTTTTTCCTTTGGTTGCTTCTTCTTTTGAAACTAATTTTTGAATTATGTAAGGTTCTCCTTCCCAAAATACTGTTATCTGAATAAATTTGACAGCATTGTTTGAAGAATTGGTGAATTCAACTTGTAACTCATAAGGAGAATTTGAGAGTACATATTTTTTCAAACCTGTAAGTTTTAAATTTGTTATGTGGGGATGATTACTGTTTTTAGTTATTACTTGAAATCTATTCTTTAATAGGATCTTTTTTCTTACATTTTTTATTTTTAAGAAATCATCTAAGTCATGAAAAGAGTTTGCTTTTCTATGCTGTAAAATTTGTTTCGCAATTTTTTTTGAGACTCCCAAATTTTTAATTAAGTTGGATTCTGTTGCCTTGTTTAAGTCAATTGAAAGAACAGGTTTTGAGTACCAGTTTAGATATGGGCCAGCAATTTGAGTAAGACTAATTTGTTGATTAGATGTTTTTGAGTATTGTTTTTTGGTGTCCTTTCCTTTTAATCCCGCTGCTTCAAAAATAGATTTGAATAGTTTCCCTTTTTTCATTTTTAATTGTCTTTTATTATTTTTCTTCTTTTTAAGTATTAATGATGTAGTTAATATTTTCATACAAGTTTGATATCTTCATAAATGAACTCACACTCAACAAAAACCATTTAATTTATAATATTTCTAAATTCAAATCCTTAAAGATTAATTTAGTTAAAGTAAAATTAAAAGTCCAAACTAAAGTAGGCTCAGATATACATCTATGGATAAAAATGGACGCAGATAGTCATAACTCAGAGATAAATTTAGATTTTAGACTTTGATAATTCCTCAACAGAATCATTTTGAGGCTCTTTGTTTAACATGTCAAGATAGATCTGGTTTGGGATTAGTTTCAAGAATCGATGTAGGTGGTTTCGGTATTTCCTAAATGTGTCAGGGCTTTTGATTGAATCCACAAATGCCGGATAAGGATCTTCTATTTCCTGTATGCTTTCTAGTTACAAATTTGCACGGCATGATCTTAATATAGCATATGACCGGAAAAATAAGAACAAAAATACATAACAATATTAGAATCTAACATTCTATGTTGACTTTAAGATATCATTTAGTGTATAACTAAGATAAATCATTTATTCTCTTATACTTGATGACATACTGTAAATGTCACTTTAGAGGTAATGAAATGGTTGATAAAACACAACATTAAAAGAATTTAGATTCAACATCATTCTTTAATTCTTCTATTCCTTCCCACCATTTTGGAATAAAATTGGACATTCAAAATAACAAAAAGATTAGTTTATACTTCTTATCAATTGTTGTCCAATATCTTATTTATCTTTACCACCGGATTGAAATCTATCCAATAAAAGAAATTCAAGATTTATTCAAAATCACATAACTCAATATTATTACCGTAAAATAATATCATGTTATTAATTAACAAGATTGTCCTAGTTATGTTATTGCCACCTTTTACAAATCCTGGATTTGACTACATTTGGAATCAAGATCAAGAACTGCAACAAATCAAGGCAGGAATAGCAGATGCAAATTACGGCATTCCAAAGCCCGGAGATAACCAATTATTGATCGGTACTTGGAATATTGCAAACTTTGATGTTCAAAATAGAGATGATTCATTTTTTCCAATGATTGCTGAAATTATCAAACCATTTGACATAATGGCCATACAAGAAGTAAAAGCAAATCTAGAAGGATTTAACAAATTACTGCAGAATTTGGGAGATGAATTTTCTTACGTCTTTACAGACATTGGCGGAAACTGGGAAAGACTCTGTTATCTATACAAAAACAACAAAGTAAAGCAGACACCACATATTGGTGAATTAGACATTCCACAAGGATGGAGAAAGAGATGGTATTGGATGGGTTTTCCTGCTGAAGAAGGTGAAATAGATAATGATAATGATGGATATGTTGAAAGAAATTTTTTGGGATTTGATCGAAATCCCTTCATAGTAACTTGGGAATTTAATGAAACAAAGTTTACTACATATAATTGCCATATTTATTATGGTGACGAAAAAGAAGACGAACTGGAAAAGTTTCGAAGAAGAATTTTAGAACTTTTTGCAATAATAAAATGGGTCAAAGGCAAAGTACATGATCATCCTGAAAAAATTTTTTCATCAAACATTATCATTTTAGGTGATCTAAATACTCCTTCTATGAAAGAAGATGATGAAGTTTTTCAAGAATTAGATTTGGATCATTTTGTCCCACTAGACTATACGGATCACCTTATTCCAGAATCAAATATCAAAGAAAGTGCCACCTATGATCAGATGGTGGTGATAAAGCCATTTGCAGAGAAAATTCAAGCAACAGATTTCAAAATATTTGCATGGGATAGATTTTTGTTTAAAGAATTATGGGGGAAATTACTAAATGAGCATGATAACAATTGTTCAAAAGCTGCATCTGAATTTCAAAAATTTGCTAAATGGGCAATTTCTGATCATCGACCACTTTGGGCCCTCTATGAATTTACATAAGATTAGATTAGAATTAAACCAAATTAAGAAAATCATGTATTTTGGACTGAATTTGGACTCATTATTTGCAATGCCCGATTCAGAAAATCATAACTTTCTCTATAAACAAAAAGGGATGGCGTTAAGCTAATTTAACAAAACACGCCGAAGGATTTCAACAATAATGAACTATTAATTCTATTTCTGCATATACTGTCAAATGCAATATCACTGGATTGCGTGAGATATGTGGGATGGTAGAACTAGAAGATAAGCAATTTTAGAAAAGAAAATAATTTTAGAATTCCTTTTAGAAATGCTTTTGAATCAAAATTTGGAACTGTTAAACAATGAATAATCTAATAAATGATAGACTATTATCTTATTATTATGACAGAAAAGAAAAATTTTAGAATTCTTAACTGTATTGAGTCAAAAAACAAAGAAAAAGATTGGGATGGTAGAATCGCAAAAAAATCAGGTGTTTTAAAATCACGAGGAAAAATCCCATCTTCTAAAGATCTTAGAGAATCTTGGTGGGATGTAGGTGATCAAAAACAGACTGGTTCATGTGTTGGTTGGGCCACTGCTGACTCTGTAATTCGTTACCATTTTGCTAAATTTGGATTTTTACCAAAGAAGAAACTACTTTCTACAAGATTTCTATGGATGGCATCAAAAGAAACTGATGAATTCATATCTGAACCAACTACCTTTATTGAATCTGAGGGAACAAGTTTGAAATCTGCTTTAGACATAGCTCGAAAATATGGTAATGTGACAGATGATGTCTTACCATTTAATTCCGGAACTCTTTTTCCTGGAGAAACTGACGAGTTTTTTTCATTAGCATCAAGACTTAAAATTAAAAACTATCACAGATTAGATAGCATTTCAGAGTGGCGAGAGTGGCTAGCAAATAACGGTCCTATTCTTACTAGACTAGACGTTGATAAAACATGAAGTGATTTGTGGGATAACCCAAAAAGAAAAGGTAAACTGGACAAATACAGACCATTAAAAGATGCTGGTGGTCATGCTGTTGCATTGGTAGGATATACTAAAAATTATTTTATTGTTAGAAATTCCTGGGGATTAAAATGGGGTGACAAGGGATTTGGTTATGCTTCTCTAGCATATGCAAAAAGAGCATTTAATGAAGCATATGGAGTATCAATTTAAGAATAATTTAGAAATTCTATGTTAAATTGTCTAATCTTCACATACTGATGGAACTTTTTTAGAGACAAGTTAGATCCTAGTCCGATCGGATTCAAACCACTATGGATTTGAAATAATACTGTCCATAGTTTTAGTTCCAAATCTGTAAATATCTAATATCATCCAATTTTGGCATATTGGGTTTTACCAGAACCCTCAACCCTTCAACTTGTTTTTGATTTTAGATTTGATTCGTTCCTCCGTTCTTGTAGAATTTTGTACATCAAATAAATTTTCTAAATTCCACCATTTAACATAGTATTCATCCACACTAATTATAATGCGCTAGATCTATTTGAGTAAATTGGAATTATGATTTATAGAGTATTTTATTGCAAAGACACAATTAACATTAGAACTTAAAAATACGACTATAACTAATTGTGATAATAGATATGAGCAAAAAAAATGTACCTGAAAAACAAAGGGCATTCGTACTTCAAGACTGATTTCTGGCCTATTTTTTGGGTAGGGCGTGCAATCTTAATTATGTGTGCCGGGGGCGTGTTGGCAGGTGTAATATTGGACGCCCTCTGATTTTTCTTATCAGTGGACATTTTTATCACGTACATAATATTGATTCTTAATCATAAAGTTTTCTATGGTTCAAATTTGATTGGGAGTACAACATGTATGGGGATATAGTTAAGTTGTTTAGTTTGATGCCCACGTGGAAATGCTGATACTGTTTTTTAAAAAAATGGATCTTTATTTGTGGTAAAATCGTAATCGTAGTATGATTACAATTACTATAATCAAAGATGGTTATGATTGTAATTATCAAATATCAGACTGTAACTACTTTGGTAACAGTAAAGTCGTCTGTTAATGTGTTATCTTTCTCATTAGATTCTTCAACTACATTGAAATAGTCTACGTTGGATTGATTAGCAGTCAATTTTAATTGACGCCTCTTCCAAAATTCAGAATCAGGCCACCTGTTCTCAGCCGAATAGAACTTATGATGTAAAATTAGATAATTCCGAGACATATATTCAAATGCAGAAAATCCAAATATAATCAAAATCAAGAAAATTACAAAATATATTGTTTGGTCAAAAGAATGACGAAGTTTACAATTATCTTCTGGAAATAATTAAGGTCTGATTTTTGTTTGCTAGTTGACAATGTGAAAACAACCCTAAATCTTTAATATTATTTTCACTTTATGAAATTAAGAAAAAGATGGCTAAGATAAAGATAGGTCCTTTTACTAGGGTAACTTATGATCCAGAAAATAAATCTGTCCGTAGCTTCTATAATCGAGAAGGTATAGAAGTAAACAAGGATTTATCCCCACAAGGAGTTGTAGAACAATTTCTTCATGATTATTACGAAGAATTCAAATTTGATTTGAAAGAACTTGTTCTAACCGAATCAAGAGATACTTCAGCTTACAAGTCCGAAAGATATATTCAAAATGTTAACAAGATTCCTGTTTATGGAGCGTCTGTAGTTGCTAATGTTAGCAAAGTTAGCAAAAAAGTAGTTAGCTTTTACAATAACTTTGATTATGGAATCCCCAATAATTATAACACCAAACCATCTACAAATGAAAAAGAGATATCTGAATTAATAAAAAAGAGATTGAATGTAGTTTTTGAAAAAATAAGTACAAAATCTGTAAAACTCTTTATTTATCGAAATAGAATAACGTCACTCCGAGATGCAGAAACAAGCGATACATCACTTACCTCAAAACAACCTGATGACAGATTTTTAAAAATTATCAAAAGACTTAGAATACCATTTCTTAAGGAAGAGAAACTATTTCTTGTATGGCAAGTCATAGTGGATGTCAAAGAACCATTATCAACAAGTTTGGAATTACTTGTTGACGCAAATACATCAAACATTATACTCATCCGTGACCTTAGTGATTATGTTGATGGTACTGGCAAAGTATTTTATCCAGATCCAGTGACTACATCGGAAAACACTTCACTTAGCACCTCCACTCCAGGCTCTATTTCTCCTTCATCTACCTTTGATCCAGAACGTCAGGATGTGACATTATTGGGACTTGACGATGCTGATGGTGCTGGAAATTATCATCTCTCTGGTGATTATTGTAAAATCGAAGAGTCAGACCCTCCTCCACATCCTGTGCCATCAGAATCTACTCCAGACTTTAATTATTCTACATCTGATAGAGATTTTTTGTCAGTAATGGTCTATTACTGGATAGATACCGCTCAACGTTATATTCTAAATTTTCTGAGCATATCTGGTGCGGGTGACTACCAAATCCCAGTCGATGCTCAAGCTGAGGGAGGAGCTGATAATTCGCATTTCATACCGTCAACTGGAGGAACTGGTAGTTTGACTTTTGGCGAAGGTGGGGCACCTGATTCATCAGCAGGAGCAGTAATTCTTCATGAATACGGTCATGCTATACAACACCATCAAGGATTCACGGGTGGAAGTGATCTTAAAGAAGGATTTGCTGACCTGTTTGCTCGCATTTACCTTGATCGTTATAATCCTAATCAGATACTTCGTGAACATGTTTTTCCATGGGATAATAATCCTAATGCGAGTTATCATTGGAACCCAAAACGCCGCTTAGATTTATCAGAATCTTACTCTGATTCGGGATACAGCAGTTACGACAGGTACTTAAAGGCAGACACTTGGGCCACTACTGT
>Ga0224497_10001740_pt1 | contig 13517 bp, 14 predicted proteins | sample SF_Jul11_sed_USG_4_FD_167970 | JGI IMG/M metagenome (GOLD analysis project Ga0224497, IMG submission 167970) | Sediment microbial communities from San Francisco Bay, California, United States - SF_Jul11_sed_USGS_13 | ecosystem: Environmental > Aquatic > Marine > Sediment | place: USA... | reverse complement strand
AAACTATAATGAACCAATGACTTGAATGCCAACAAGGTTCGGGGAGCAGTCGTCTCACAGAGGCCGCTGCGCTCGCCAGGCGCGCGCTGAGCGACGAGCGCGCGTCAGCTCAGCTTATTGAAGAGCTGCGCCGTGCGCTCGACGTTATCGCCCAGCTCTTGCATCAGATCCCAATACTTCTGGAAATGCGGCGTCTGGCGATGCAACGCCAAGGCTTGCTCGTCCTTGTAGACCTCATAAAACATGAACGTGTGCTCGTCATCCTGAGACACGATCACGTCGAACTGACGGCAACCTTCTTCTTGCGCCGAGTTCGCAGCGTTTTCCAGCATCGCTGGTTTCAGTTGCTCGACGTATTCCGGATCTACCTTGACGGTTACCACCAATACCAAATCGGACATGATCTCTCCTATCGACTAATCAGGCTCGCGGTCCGCCCGCGGGGTGAGCTCTCCGAACTAAGCGTAGACGTACGCGGTCTTCGTCGACGTATAGAACTCCACGGCCGCCGGTCCCTGCTCGCGCGGCCCGAAGCTCGATGATTTGCGCCCTCCGAACGGGACGTGATAATCCACGCCCGCCGTCGGCAGGTTGACCATGACCATGCCCGCCGCCGAGTAACGTTTGAAATGACTGGCGTGCTTGAGCGACGTCGTGCAGATACCGGAGGAAAGTCCAAAATCCGTATCGTTGGCTACCGAGAGCGCCTCGTCGTAATCACGCACGCGAATGACGGATGCAATCGGGCCGAAAATCTCCTCGCGGTTGATGCGCATCGCGTTGTCGGTCTCGGTAAATAGCGTCGGCGCCATGTAATATCCGTCCGCATCCCTCTCGACGCGTCCGCCTCCGGTCACGATGTTGGCGCCTTCGGCACGACCGATATCGACATACTCGAGATCCTGGCCCAACTGACCCTGATCGACGACCGGACCCATCTGTGTCTCGGGCTTCAAGGCGTTGTCGACAACGAGCGCCTCCATGCGTTCGACGAGCCGGGCCACGAACCGGTCGTGGATGTTTTCGGTAACGATCAACCGGGACGACGCCGTGCAGCGTTGACCGGTCGAAAAGAACGCGCCGTTGATCGCACACTCGACGGCCGTCTCCAAGTCCGCATCGTCGAGAACGACGAGCGGATTCTTGCCGCCCATCTCCAGCTGGACCTTGGCCTGACGCGCGGCGGTATTGACCAGCACAGCACGCCCGGTCGCAACCGAGCCCGTGAACGACACGGCATCGACCTGCGGCGACGTCACGATAGCCTCACCGACTTCGCTTCCGGCCCCCGTGACGAGATTGAAGACGCCGGCCGGCAGCCCGGCTCCGTTGATGATCTGGGCCAGCGCTTGCGCGGTCGCCGGCACGAGCGCCGCAGGCTTGAAGACGACGGTGTTGCCGTATGCGAGTGCGGGTGCGATTTTCCAGGCCGGTATTGCGATCGGAAAATTCCAAGGTGTAATAATTCCGACGACGCCAACGGGCTCGCGCGTGACCTCTGCGGCGACCCCTGGGCGAACCGAATCGATGCTCGTGCCCGGAATACGCAGGGCTTCGCCGGCAAAGAACTTGAAGACTTGCCCCGCGCGTGCGGTCTCACCGATTCCTTCGGCCAGCGTCTTGCCTTCCTCACGCGACAACAGCGTGCCGAGCTCCTCTTTCCTCGCAAGGATCTCGTTACCGATGCGATCGAGAATGTCCGCTCGTTGTTGGATACCGCCGTCGCGCCACGAAGCTGCGGCTTCGCGGGCCGCTGCGATCGCATCCTGTGTCTGATCCCCGTCGGCCATTGCGAAATCACCAATCGTGTCGCTCAGATCTGACGGGTTCACGTCTGCGACCGTCGTGCTCCCTTCGACCCAGCTACCTGCAATGAGATTTTTGTTCACGCTCGACTTCCTTCCGAGAAAAACCAATTATGCCGTGCAGAGCCCGAATAGCTCACCAGCCCCCAAGAACCCCGGTCCGTCGCCATCATGCGGAATCCCGGCGAGATACCCGAGCCAGGGCATTGTCGCGGATCGCGCTCAGCGATTGGCCGGGTGTCAGGGCCTGCGGATCGACACGCAGCTCGATAATCGCCGGTTTCGCGCTGTCGCAGGCCCGCTCGAAGGCGCCCGCGAACTCTTCCGTGCGCGTTACCACTTGGCCGTGACCACCGAATGCTCGAGCGTAAGCCGCAAAATCCGGATTGACGAGATCCGTGCCGAGCACGCGCCCAGGGAAGTGGCGCTCCTGATGCATACGGATGGTCCCGAACATTCCATTGTTGACGACGATACAGACGATATTCGCCTCGTGCTGCACGGCTGTAGCGAATTCCTGGCCGTTCATGAGGAAACAGCCGTCGCCGGCGAAAGCAACGACCATTCTTTCCGGATACCGGAGCTTGGCAGAGACCGCCGCAGGAACGCCGTAGCCCATCGAGCCCGCCGTGGGCGCAAGCTGAGTTCCGAAGCGCCGGTAGTGGTAGAAGCGATGGATCCAGACCGTATAGTTGCCCGCCCCATTCGTGACGATGGCATCGCTCGGCAGCGTTTCTCTGAGATACCGCATGACCTCACCTACCTGAAGCTCCCCTGGCGTCACCGTGGGCTCGCTCTGCGCGAGATAGTCTTCGTTAGCGGCTCTTGCCCATTCCGACCAGCGGCTCGCGTCGATTCTCGGCAACCGAGCAAGCGCGGCGGCCATCGAACGGGGGTCGGCGTTGATCGCCAACTCCGCCTCGTAGACACGCCCGAGCTCGGCGGGATCGGCGTGCACATGGATGAGCTTTTGCGTCGGACGCGGAATGTCGAGCAGCGTGTAGCCAGCCGTCGGTACTTCGCCAAGCCGCCCCCCGAGCACCAGCAGAAGATCAGCATCACGTACGCGCCTGGCGAGCTTCGGATTCATGCCGAGGCCGAGGTCACCGGCGTACAAGGGATGAGTGTTGTCGAAGTAGTCCTGGCGGCGGAACGAGGCGGCAACGGGAAACCCGAAACGCTCAGCGAAGGCACGCACGTTCTCAACGGTCTCGGCGTCCCAGCCTCCGCCGCCGACGATCATAAGCGGGCGCTCGGCCGAGCCCAGCAGCTGACCCAGGACCTGCAACACGTCCGCATCGGGCTCGTCCCGGTTAGCCTGATACGGCGATGAGTCAGCGACGTCGACCTCGTCCGCAAGCATGTCCTCGGGAAGCGACAGGACGACCGGTCCCGGTCGTTCAGACGTTGCCACAGCGTATGCGCGCGCAACGATTCGCGGTATCTGCGCCGCATCCTCGATCTGTGCCGCCCACTTCGCGACCGGCGCGAACATGCTCGAAAAATCGATTTCCTGGAACGCCTCGCGTCCGAGCATCGCTCGGCTGACCTGGCCGATGAGCAGAATCATCGGCGTCGAATCCTGCTTCGCGATATGCACACCGAGGCTGGCGTTGGTCGCCCCCGGACCGCGCGTGACGAGGCAGACACCCGGCCGCTGTGTAAGCTTGCCGTCGGCCTCAGCCATCATCGCAGCGCCGCCTTCTTGGCGGCAGGCGACGAACCGCAGCCGCTCTCGGCGGGCGTAGAGTCCGTCGAGGATCGGCAAGTAGCTTTCGCCCGGAACGCCGTAGACACAATCGGTGCCGTGTGCGATCAACTGATCGACCAACACCTGCCCGCCCGTCCTCGTCGTGCTCACGTGTGTAAACCTCGCTCTCGTCGAGCAGTGGCTAGGCGTGGGCCGTCCTACGAGCGTGTCGGCGATCCGGGCGCGGCCCGACAGCGCCTGCCTGTAACCTGGCCGGCCGCCTCTGAAAATAGCGGTTACGGTTGTAGCGAAGCGAGATAGACCGATATGTACAACATGTCTTCGGCCGTCAGCTGCGCCACGATAGGCTGCATGATCGGGCTCTGCCGTGTGCCCTGCTTGAAGTCCCAGAGCTGGCGCATCGTGTAGCTTGCCGTGCGCCCGGCGATGCTCGGAAAATCCGCAAGCCCCGTCATTCCGGGCCCGTGGCAGGTGCCGCATTGGACAGTCCTGCCCTCGCCCGTGCTCACGAGTGCCTCGCCGGCGGCGAGGCTGCCTGGCGGCGCATACGTGATCCACTTTCCGCGCGGATCTCTACTGAGCTCAGTCAAATCCGCCTCTTCGGGAATCTCGACGACTCGCATGCCGAGCGGCACGTGAGGTGCGCCCTCGATCGGCAGCATCAGACCGTTCGATGTCGTGCGCACCTGCGGCGCCTCCTCGGACTCCACGACGCGCACCATCTGCTGGAACGGGATAGAGGCGTAGTAGGCAGCGATCTCGCGGCGTTCTGCATCGGTCAAGCCCGCTGCGATCATTGCCATCTCATTGGTATTCGCTTTGCGCGGGTCGGCGCTCCTGCGCTTGCCCGTTGCAAACGCCTCGAGCTGCTGGAGGAAATACGTTGCCGTGAGCCCGGCCACGTGACCGTTTTCCATCTTGCCCTGACCGTTGGGGTAGTGGCACAGCGCGCAGGCTCTCAATCCTGCGCTTTCCTTGCCATGCGCGACGATGTCGGGCATTTCGGGATGATCACCCGGATACCAATCGGCCGGCCCGTAGTTGTAATAGGCCTCATTACGCGTAAACGTTCGATCGGTATCTGGCAGGGACCGCTTGATGCCGTCGTCCGGAACCGGTGTGCCCTGGTAGGCGCAGTCGATCGGGCGTGAGCCGTCCGGACACGGCGGCGAAACGCGGGAGTCGGCCGACAACGGCTCCAACAGCCCATATGCCCAGTCCGGCCAGTCAGGCCCGTGCTGCGCAAGCGTTGGGCCGCTGAACAAGCCTAGGCCGAGCAGCCCAGTCGATAGTTGCCAGAATATCTGCCTCATCTCTCCCCCCGTCAGCCACACGCGATGCAGCGAATCGTCGAACTAATGCGTTGTCCGGTCGGACTGCCGCGGCGGAAACCATACCATTTCTCGCCCGCCTGCACAGAGCCCTGCGCGTGACCCAACGGGCAACGCGGGTACACCGGCTGAGCGCAAACGACCTGCCTCCGGACCGCAACGCATGTATGATTTGGACCGTGAATCGCTTAGCACACAAGGTACTGACATGCGTCGCCGCCGCCTGCCTCGGCGGCTGCGGCGGAGATCCGGGTACGCCGACGACGCATGACGTCATCGTCATCAAGTTCCCGCACGTCGTCGCCCCGGGCACACCGAAGGGTCAGGCCGCGGCGCGCTTTGAGGAACTCGCCGAAGCACGGTTCCCCGGACGCGTCGACGTTGAGGTCTACCCGTCCGCGCAGCTCATGAACGACGATGATTCGATCGAAGCGCTGGCATTTGGCGAGATCCAGATGATTGCCGTTTCGCTGTCGAAATTCGACCGGCTCACCCATGCCTTCCAGGTATTCGACCTGCCGTTCCTTTTTCCGGATATCGCGGCCGTGGAGCGGTTCCAACGCGGGCCGACGGGCCGGCAGCTGCTCGCGACGCTCGCAGACGAAGGATTTCTCGGTCTCGGCTTTTGGCACAACGGCATGAAGCATTTTGGCGCGGGTAACCCGCTGCGCAGTCCGCAGGACGCTGACGGACTGAAGTTCCGAATCATGGAGTCCGACGTGCTCCAGGCACAGATCGAAGCGATCGGCGGCAACCCGCAGAAGATGGCCTACGGTGAGGTGTATCAAGCACTGCAGACCGGCGCTATCGACGCGCAGGAGAACACCTGGTCGAACATCTACTCCTCGAAGTTCTACGAAGTGCAGCCGTACTTCACCGTCACGAACCATGGCTACGTCGGCTATCTCGTTGCCGTCAACCCGAGCTTCTGGAACAGCCTGCCGGATGACGTCCGAACAGGTCTCGAGGAGATCGTCGCTGAAGTCAGCGAGTGGGAGAACGCCCAGTCCATTGCAATCAATGAGCAGAGCCTCGCGAGGCTTCGAGACAGCGAACGAACGACTATCCTCGAGCTGTCGGATGAAGAGCTCACCGCGTGGCGCACGGCCGTGGCCCCCGTCTGGGACGAGTTCGCCGACAACATCGGCTCGGAAATCATCGAAGCTGCGCGCGGCGCGGCCACCGTCGACTAGCTCAGGCCTCGCTTTACCTCGCCCGGGCCTTACGCTATCGATCGCTCCGCCCGTTTCAGGAGAACACGTGGGAATCATTACTCCAACGAATGAAGATGTGACGGCACTCGAGGGGCTGCACCTCTATCACGCCGGCCAGTCGAACTGCTCGATGCGCGTGCGCATGGTGCTCGAAGAAAAAAGCCTCGAGTGGACGAGCCATCACATCGACCTGCGCAAGGCCGAGAACGTGACGCCGGAATATTTCGGCATCCATCCCAAAGGGCTCGTCCCCGCGCTCGTGCACGACGGCGTCGTCATCATCGAGTCGACCGACATCATCAACTACCTCGAGGAACGTTTCCCCGAGCCAGCGCTGCAGCCGAGGGACGAAGCATCGCGGCAGCAGATGCAGGAGTGGCTGCACCTGGCCAGGGACAACCACCTACACGTCAAGGCCTATATGTTCGCGCATCAGATCGGCAAGCGCATGGCGAAGACCGATGCCGAGCTGGCCATTTATCGTAACTTACAGAACAACGAGGAGCTGCTCGCGTTCCATGCGGAGAACTCCTCCGCCGAGGGTCTCTCTGAGGAGCGCCTCGCGACAGCAACGAACGTGCTCGATGACTGCTTCACGAAGCTCGAGCAAGCACTTCGCGAGCACGAATGGATCGTCGGCGACGCCTTCTCACTGGCAGATATCACCTGGGTGCCGCTTTACGTCACTCTCAACAATGCACGCTTTCCTTTCAATCCCTATCCCAGCGTCTTGCGTTGGAAGGACGCTGTACGAACGCGGCCGAGTTACCGGATAGCCGTGCTCGATTGGATGCCGAAGGATCTGATCCGCGACTGAAACAGCTCGTTCGGCCACCAGCGATCTCTTGTTCAATGGCGACGTCCGCGGTAACTTTGGAACCTCGGATTAGACGACCCAATGTCGGCCCAAGTCTTTGTGTTGAGGAATCGAGCCATGCGCGTGTTACGAACCATCGCAGTCTTCACGGCCATCGCCATGACGATGGCCACAGGCCTCACTCGCGCGCAATCGGCCGACAGCGGGGCGCTGCCCGATTGGAGTGGCGTCTGGCAGATGACGACCAATACGGTCTTCGATCAGGCGACCGTCCAGCCGCCGGGCGGCAATGCCAACACGGTCGGCACGCGAGAGTTCCCGCCCTACAACGAGAAATGGGAGGCCATCTACGAAGCCAACCTGGGACTCGTCGCCCGGGGCCAATTCCCCGACTCGATCACGACTTGCGGAACCCCCGCAGGCTTTCCGCGCATGATGAATCTTCCCGCCGGGATCGAGTTCGTCGTGAGACCGGAGCAGTTCTGGATCATCACCGAGGACGGCCCCAACGTCATGCGCGTCTATACGGACGGACGGCCGCACCCAGCCGCGGAAGACCGCTGGCCGACCTACACAGGCGAATCAGTCGGCCACTGGGAGGACGATACGCTCGTCTTCGAGACCATCAGTCTCAAGGCCCACATGATTCTCGACCGAACTGGCGTGGTCCTGAGCGAGCAAGCGCGTATCGTGACACGCATGCGCGAGATCGAGGACGACCTCATCGAGGCGCATTTCGCGATCGACGACGCCGAGGCGCTGACCGAGACCTGGCACGTCAGGATTCAATACGCGCGCTTGCCACCCGGCACGCGCATGATCGAGTTCGCGTGCGCCGAGAACAATCGCAATCCCGTCGATGAGCAGGGCCGCACGCTGACACTCGACCGGGAAGGTAATATCTTGGATCAACTCTGAACGAAGTCGCAACGACCCGCGACAAACTGGAGTAACACGGATGACTAGGAAGCCAATCATACTTAGCGCGGTCGCACTGCTTGCTGTGGGCGCTTCCCTGCCAGGGATTGCCCATCATTCGGCCAATATGTTCGACCGTAGCCAGACCATCGATCTCGTCGGCGAGGTCGTCGAGTTCCAATGGACCTCGCCGCACATCTGGATTCAGATCAACGTCGAGAACGAGGCCGGCGTGCTCGAAGAATGGAGCATCGAGGGCGGCGTGCCGAACCGGCTCTATCGTGCAGGGTGGCGACCCAACAGCTTCGAGCCGGGTGATCGAGTGATCATACGCGGGTCACCGATGCGGGACGGCGGCAAGGCGGCGCTGTTCATCGGCGCCAAGCTCGACGACGGCTCGACACTCGGACGGTTCGAGTAGAACGAGTCGGCCCGCCGGCACCCATCGGCTCTGAGCTTTCGCAAAAAAAACCCGGCCAGTCTGGACTGGCCGGGCTGAATGCCTTAACCCTGTTGTCTCTCAGCCGGGCGTGTCTGGAAGGGGGGAGACGTCGCAGCACAGTCCAACCGAGCACGGGATAAGGCGCATCCGAATAACCGAGCTACTCCTCGACGGAGTCCTGGCCACGGCGTCCGCCATCTCGCCGGCCACGACCGCGGCGCTCATCCGCCGCCAACACCTCGAACTTCGTCAGCTGATCCTGCGTCAGAACGGACTGCAGCTGCGTCAGCACGGCCTCCCTGGCCTGCTGTCGATGCGCCATTCGTTCCTCGCGGGAGGGTCGTTCACCGGCCTCGCGCATCGCCTCACGCGACGCTCTAGCCGTCTCGCGCTGCGCCTGCAGAATTCGCTGAACTTCGGTCTTCTGAAATTCGTCGAGATCCAACAGGATCGCCATACGGTCCATACGATCCATACGCTCGGACACATCCGGCGGCTGCGCCATCGCGACACCTGTAACGATTGTCGAAAGTGCAATTACGTAGGCTACTGATTTCATGACTCACTCCTCAATAAACACTGGATCAATTTTCGCGCAGACCGGGTCTCACTCCGAGAGATCTGCATGCGCCAGGTGCGCGACGAGTATCCGCGCGCGTCGATGCATCTGCTCGCGCCAAGCGTTGGCGACATCCTCCGCGGTCGCCGTCGCGACGACCTCTTCCATGACAAAGCCAGGCTCCTGCCACGCGGGCACGACTTCAGTTGCCGGGCTTGCCGAGGCCGTAGATAGCGAAAACAATGCCGTCACTGCAATTAACCAACCGTTCATCGTGCAACTCCTCTGGTCCTGACTAAGCTTCATCGACACACCCAGACATCGTCCGAGAACTCCGTTTTGGCTGTGCATGGATCTACTGTAGGCAGGCAGACAACCGCGTGCTGTAAGCAATTGTTAGGAAATGTTGCAGTCGACGGGACAGCGTGCCCGAGGCCGGACCGGCGGATGGCAAGCTTGCCGTTCGGAACGAGCGCCTCGCTCGATTCGTGCTAGGACTGCGTGGCCCGCGGCAGTGTCAGGATCGCTTCGAGACCGTGCGGCGAACGGTTGCGCAGCACGAGAGAGCCACCGTGCGCTTGAGCGATATCCCGAGCGATACTCAAGCCGAGCCCCGTGCCGCCGGTTTCGATATTTCGTGAGCTTTCGACGCGATAGAACGGCTCGAAAACCCGCTCGAGATCCTCTTCAGGAATACCGGGACCATCGTCACAGACGCGGATTACCAGAGACTCCCCGTCCTCGACGATGACCCGCGGGTTGCCCGCGAATTTGGCCGCGTTCGACAACAGGTTTGTCAGACACCGCTTGATCGCAAGCGGTCTGAGCCGAATCGCGCGAAGCGCCTCGCCCTGTACGTCGACGGTGACCCCGATCTCGGCGAACTCGTCGCGCAACACGCCGAGCAGCCCGGCGACATCACACTGACTCTCCGGCTCTTCCTCATTGAGGCCGCGAAAGAGGCTCAGCGCACCGCTGATCATGCGGTTCATCTCATCGAGATCGGCGATAAAGCGCTCCCGCTGAGATTCGTCCTCGATCGATTCCACGCGCAAGCGGATTCGTGTGAGCGGTGTGCGTAAATCGTGCGACATCGCAGCCAGTACGCTCGTACGGCTGTCGAGGTAGCGGTGCAGGCGTTCCTGCATCGAATTGAATGCGCGGGTCGCCTCCCGAAGCTCGCGCGCGCCGACCTCTGGTAGGGGCGCGACACGGGCACCACGCCCGGCGGCCTCAGCCGCTTCGGCAAGACCTGACAGCGGGCGAGTGATCGTGCGTGTCATGAACAACAGCACGGTCCCCAAGACGAGGATCAGGACGGTCAGCTGCAGGAAAATCGGTCCTGCCAGAGCCTGTCCAGGCCTCGGTATCGGCGCACGAAATGTCAGATCGGACCCGTCGGGCAGGCCGACGCTCACGTCGAGCTGCCGAGGCCCGCGCCGGCCGCGGGGCTCGCCCTCGGGACCTCGCGGTCGAGCGGCGTCGGGCTCGTCGTCGGGCCCATCGCGATCGACATCGAATCGGCCGCCGCCGCCGCGGCGCTCGAGTCGACGCTGTCCGGACCCTTCTCGGATGACGGGTATGAAGTCCCCTTCCCCGGTCGAGGCGAGGCGGACATCGACGTCATAGCCAGACCCGAGACGACGTTGCAGCGCGCGCTCATACGCCGCAAGCGTGGAAGCAACGAACTCCTGCGTCGGCGCAGGGCGGCGCTGAAATTCCGTCTCGATCGACGGGGGCGCCTCACGCAGCGCCTCGATCGCGGCTGCTCTTTGTTCTTCCGGCAGATCCGCGAGAAACGTTGCCGTTTCGGACATGACCGACACGAACTCGGACGCCTCCCCGGCCCAGAACGCCAGTTCCTGGCGCTCGCGCACAATGAGAATGCCCGCGACTACGACAGTTAGGCCGATCACGGCCAACAGCGCGACCATCAGGCGAGCGAACAGAGAATCAGGCAGATAACGCATAACGTTGATTCAACCAGCCGTAACCGGAACGCCGACGACGTACCCTTCACCGTACACGGTCTTGATGAGCTGTGACTCGTCGTCCCCGCGCTTGAGTTTCTGGCGTAACCGGCTGATCTGAACGTCGATGCTGCGATCGAACGGGTCGTGCTCCCGGCCGCGCAACTCGCGCATGAGATCGCGCCGTGTCACGATTCGAGGGGCGCGCTCGAGCAGAAATGCGACGAGCCGGAACTCACCGCCCGTAAGCTCGACAGCCTTCCCGTCGGACGACTTCAAAGCGCGCTCCTCGAGGTCCAGGGTCCAATCGGCAAATCGGTATTCGCGCACGGGCTCGCTCGGCGAACCCTTCGAACCGCCCGTTGTACGGCGCAGCACAGCCCGGATGCGCCCGAGCAGCTCCCGCGGGCTGAATGGCTTGGCCATGTAGTCGTCAGCACCAACCTCGAGTCCGACGATGCGGTCTACCTCCTCGCCGAGCGCCGTCAGCATGATGATCGGTATCTCGGACGTCGCCCGCAGCGCACGACAGATCTCCAGCCCGCTCTCGTGCGGCAACATCAGATCGAGCACGATGAGATCGTAGTCCGTCTGCTGCAACGCGCGCCGGGTCTCCTGACCGTCGGCGACGGCCGTCGCGGAGAAGCCATTCTGTTGCAGGTAATCGCTCAGCATCGTGCGAATCTCACGATCGTCGTCGACCACAAGGATGTTCGGTTCCCGGTTCATGCTCGCAATCTCACATGTCGCGGCGACTAATGATCTGTCGCTACTATAGCCAGAAATGTAACCGGCACTTGTAACAGAATGTAAGCGAAGACAGAGGCCCATCTCGAGAATCGCGCAGGACCTTCGCAAGATGATAGCTTGCAACAATCAATGCGCCGCCTTCCCGGCGGCCGAACAGGCGGAAAGTCATGCAGCTAGAAGGATCGTGTCACTGCGGAGCCGTGCGGTTTAGCGTCGAGTCCGCACACCCCTACCCGTTCAATCTGTGCTACTGCTCGATCTGTCGGAAGACCGCGGGCGGCGGCGGTTTCGCCATCAATCTAGGCGCCGACTATTCGACGCTCGAGGTTCAAGGGAAGGACGCTATCGGCGTCTACAGCGCGGCGATCGCGGATGAGGAATCCGGCACCGAACGCCAGAGCCTGGCCCAGCGAAATTTCTGCCGCGTTTGCGCCAGTGCACTGTGGGTATGGGATCCCCGCTGGCCGGCGCTCGTGCACCCGTTCGCCTCGGCAATCGACACACAGTTGCCGGTCCCGCCCGAGCACACGCACCTCATGACGGCCTCGAGAGCATCATGGGTCGAGCCGCACATGGGCAATCACGACAAAGTCTTCGATCGATACCCGGACGAGTCCATCGCGCAGTGGCACCGGCGTCTGGGCTTGGAAGACCGACCGCAGCAAGGCTGACGCCCGCAACCTGGCCGACAGCGTCTCGCCCAACAGGTGCAGCGGTACGATCCGGCCGTTGCTAGATTATGTAAAACATACACAATCTCTTGTAATTAAATTTTTTATATCAATAAGTTATAGAAAATTTCGCTTAATTTACATTACCTTCATGCCCACCGGGTAACGCAAAGGATTTCCCGTGCGCTGGCGTCCCTAGAACGAATCTACAGGGAGTCAGCCATGAAAAACGAACCTTCCAGAATTGTCTTCGCGCTGGCCGGTATGGGAGTCCTGACCGGCCTTTGCGCAACGCCCACAGTCGTGGCATTTGCCGCGCTCACCTTACTGAGCGCACCGTCGCCGGCCAAAGCGCAGGAAGTCGGCTGCTCAGCGAGCGCGCGACTGCTGCGCTTTGCGTGTGCGGCTGATCTACGCGACGACTTCTTTACGGCTACCGCACGATGCATCGACAACAACAATCCGAGTGCTACCTGCATCGACGACGCCGAGGACGAGTTCGATGACGGTCGCGAGGAGTGCGGCGAAGTGTTCGCTGCACGCTTGGATCTTTGCGAGGCACTCGACGATGCAACGCACGAGCCGCCCTTCGGCCTTGCGTTCGCGGCCGATTTCGTCGATCCGACCGAAATCGGGGTCAGCGTTGCGCCGAACCCCTACTTTCCACTGGTCGCAGGCAACCGCTGGACGTACGAGGACGCTGAGGAAACGATCGTTGTCGAGGTGCTCGCGGAGACGAAGCTCATCGACGGCATTACGTGCGTAACGGTGAACGATATCGTCACCGAGGATGACGACGTCATCGAGGATACCGATGACTGGTACGCGCAGGATACCGACGGCAACGTCTGGTATTGCGGCGAGATCTCGAAGAACTACGAGGTCTTCGACGGCGATCTCCCCGAGGAGCCCGAGCTCGTCGATCTCGAGGGCTCGTGGAAGCATGCCCAGGAAGGCGCCAAAGCCGGTCTGTTGCTGCCGTTCGTTCCCACTCCGGGCGATGTGATTCGCCAGGAGGTCAAGTACACCGATGCCGAGGATGTCATCGAGATCCTGAGCGTCACGGCGACTGAATCAGCGCCAGGCGGCTCCTGTGCAGGCAACTGCCTACAGACAGCAGATTTCACGCCTCTCGAGCCGGACGCATTGGAGCACAAGTTCTACGCGCCTGGCGTCGGCATGATCGTCGAAGTCAAACCCGATACCGGCGAACGGCTGGAACTCATGGAATTCGTGGGAGTAGGACAATGATTAGATACAACGACAGCGCTCGCGCGGCGGCCTTGCTGCTGACCGCCATTCTGCTGGGGCTCGGGGCCTGCAGTAGCA
>Ga0224497_10001737_pt1 | contig 13547 bp, 13 predicted proteins | sample SF_Jul11_sed_USG_4_FD_167970 | JGI IMG/M metagenome (GOLD analysis project Ga0224497, IMG submission 167970) | Sediment microbial communities from San Francisco Bay, California, United States - SF_Jul11_sed_USGS_13 | ecosystem: Environmental > Aquatic > Marine > Sediment | place: USA... | reverse complement strand
CTTGACCGGATCGCCGCTCATCGCTCGCCGTCCGCGGCGGCGCCGCCGTCCTTCGCGGCCCGCAGGCGTTCCAGGTTAGCGCGGAAGAGCGCGTTGTCGGGCTCGAGCTCGAGGGCCTTCTCGAGGGCCGCGGCAGCGGCTTCCGGGTCGCCCATCAGGTAGGCGACGTTGGCGCGATACTGGTAGGTGAGGACGAAGTCGGGTGCCTCCCGCTCCGCCGCGACGAGCAGCTCGAGCGCCGCCTGGTAACTGCCGCGGCGCGCCGCGACGCTCGCCTCTTCCACGAGCGCCGCCGCCCGGGCCTCGGCCGCGCTGGCGGGCGCGTGGAGCTCGGGAGTGCCGGTCAGCCGCGTCAACGCCGCCCGCGAGGGCTCGTAGTCGGGCTGGTAGCGCAGCGCCCTGCGGTAGTCGGCGATCGCCGGCTCGACCTCGCCGCGGCGCTCCCGGATGACCGCCCGGTTGTGATACGCCTCGACGTTGAGCGGATCGAGCGCGATCGCCCGCTCGAGCATCGCCAGCGCCTCGTCGTAGCGCCCGAGCGCGCCGAGGGTGCCGGCCAGGCTGGTGCGCAGCGCGGCGTCCTCGGGAGCCGCCGCGACCAGGCGCCGGTAGAGCTGCTCCGCCTCGCCGTAGCGGCCGGCCTGGAAGGAGATCGCGGCCAAGTTGCGCTCGGCCTGCGGGGAAAGGGTGGCGACGCCCTCCGGCGCGGCACCCGCGGCGCTCTCGGCGCCCAGGTAGCCGAGGCTGCGCAGGTGCTCGAGCTGGGCGCGGCCGACGTCGGCGTTGGCAGTCGCCGGAATCGCGGCCGAGCCCGGGGCGGTCTCGTAGGATGCGATCCGCAGGCCGCCGAGATCCGCGCTCAGCGCCTCGCCGAGCACTCGCCCCGGCATGTCGCGGGCCGCCGGCTGGCCGAGCAGCGCCAGCACCGTCGGCGTCACGTCGAGGATCGAGGGCGCGTCGAGGCGGGCGTGGCGCTTCACCCGATGGCCGTAGAGGTAGAGGATCCCCTGCAGGCGGTGGAAGCGCTCCGAGACCCGGCGCAGGTCGCGGGTCTTCGAGGGGTCGTCGTGCAGGCGGCCGAGCTCGAAGCCGTGATCCGACAGCACGACGAGGGTCGTGCGCTCGTCCATCGCGTCCAGGAACTCCCCGAGCAGCCGGTCGGCAAAGAGATACATCTGCTCGACGGCGCGCCCGAACTTGCGCCGCTGCGCCTCGAGCTCGCCGCCCAGCTCCGCGGCGCGGAAGAGATGCCCGAAGAGATGGGACGCGGAATCGATGCCCTCGATGTAGACCAGCTCGAGATCGGGCTTCTCCTCGCGCCACAGCGCGAGTCCCACGTCGCGATAGCTCATCGCCGTGGCCAGAGCCCAGCGGAAGTGGGCGAGGTCGTCGGCGAAGTCGAACGGGCGCGCCAGCTCCGCGGCCGAGACGTCGACGTACGGGGCGAGCTCCTCGGCCCCGAGGTCGGCGGGCCGGCGCATCAGCGGCGCCAGGCGCGCGGAGAGCTCCGGCGGGTAGGTGTTGCCGGCGCCGCCGCCCGCGGGCGCGGTGAGCCCTTCTTCGAAGAGGAAGTGATAGGCGGCGTGGTCGCTGACCACGAAGCCGTTGACCTCCTCCGGCGGCCAGGTGGCCCACCAGCCCACCGTGGCGACCGTCTTGCCGGCCTCCGAGGCCAGGTTCCAGAGCGCCTTGACGCGGCGCTGGCGCGACGAGCTCGGGATCTCCTCGCCCGTGCCGGCGGCCAGCGCCACGAAGTGGCCGATGCCATGCTGCTCGGGCCCCTTGCCGGTGGCGATGGTGGTCCACAGGATCGGCGACAGCAGCGGCTTCTGGCTGGTCAACCGGCCGTAGGCGCCCTCCTGACGCAGGCGCGCGAAGTTGGGCATGCGGCCCTCGGACATCAAGAGGTCGACCGCCTCGGGGTCGAGGCCGTCGAGGCCGAGGACGAGCACGCGGCCGGCCTCGTCGCGGCGCGCGCCGCAGGCCAGGAGGAGCGCCAGTGCCGGGACCAGGGCGAGGAGCCGCGGGTGCATGGTGGATGACCTTAGGGCCCGGCGGCGGGAGAGTCAACGCGGGCCCGGCCGCGCCGCCGGTGGCCTTGACGCCGCCGCGCCCGCGGCCGTACCTTCCCGCCATGGCTGCCGCCGGGCGTCCGGCCCTCCAGGCGTCGCTCCTCGCCGGCGCCGTCTTCGCCGTCTACGCCGCCGGCGCCTGCCGCACGATCTACGTCGGCGACTCGGGCGAGCTCGTGGCGGCGGCCGCCACGCTCGGCATTCCCCACCCGTCGGGCTACCCGCTCTACGTTCTCCTGGGATGGCTGTGGATCGCCGTCGTTCCCCTGGGCTCGGTGGCGCTGCGCATGAGCCTCTTCTCGGCGTTCTTCGGCGCCCTGGCGTGCGGCCTCTTCTACGGCTCGGCGCGGCGCCAGGGCCTGCCGGCGACGGCCGCCCTCATGGGCGCGTCGTGCCTCGCCTTCGCCCCGAGCTTCTGGTCGCAGGCGACCGTCCAGAGGGTCTACACGCTGAACGGCTTCTTCGTGGTGGCGGTGACCGCCTGCGCGCTCGAGTGGCACCGCACGCGGCGCCCCGGCTGGCTGGTGCTGGCCGCCTTCGCGGCCGGGCTCGGGGCCTCGAACCACACGGTGATGGGGGTCGTCGGGATCGCCGTCGGCCTCTTCGCCGTGATCTCGGAGCCGCAGCTCCTACGCCGGCCGCGCCGCCTGGCGGCCTGCGTCGGCGCCGGGCTGGCCGGCCTCCTGCCGTACCTCTACATGCCGTGGCGCTCGCGGCAGGACCCGCGCCTCGACTGGGCCGATCCCGAAACGCTCGGGGCGCTGCTCGGGGCGATGACGCGGCGCGACTACTGGGATCGCGCCTGGATCGAATCGGCGGCGGATCTGCCGGCCATCCTCGGCGACTTCCTGCGCGGCCTCGGCGCGGAGCTGCTGTGGGCGGGCGTCCTCGTCGCCGGCCTCGGCGTCGTCGCCGCGCGGCGCCACGGCCGGCCGCTGCTCCTGCCGGGGCTCGTCATGGCAGCCAACTTCCTGGCGGTGGCCTTCCACGGCTCCCGCACGGACCTCTTCGTCTGGCACCGCTACTACATCCCCGCCTGGGTCATGGCGGCGCTGCTCACCGCCTGGGGCACCGAGCCGCTCGTCGCGCGCTGGGGCCGCCGGGCGATCGCGGCGCTCGCCGTTCCGCTGGCGCTCCTCGTGCTCGGCTGGCCGCGCTTCGACCGCAGCGACTTCGAGATCGCCGACGACTTCAGCCGCAAGCTGCTCGCCACGCTGCCGCCGGGCGCCCATCTGGCGGCCGCCGACGACAACGTCCTCTTCGTCCTCATCTACCTCCACCTCGTCGAGGGGCTGCGGCCCGACGTCGATCTGATCCTGCAGGGGGTCGGCGGCGCCGAGCTCGAGGCGCTGCGCTTCGATCCCGACGACGACCCCCTCTACTTCACCCATCACCCCAACTGGCGTTTCCCGGGGCTCGAGGTCGTGCCCGTGGGGCTGGTGTTCCGCACCGTCCGCGCCGGGGCGGCGCGCCCCGGCCCGGTGCTGCCGGCCGGAGAGCTGGCCGGCGCCTGGGACCCGGCGGTGCCGAAGGACTACCTGGCCCGCAATCTCGTCGGCCACTACCACTACATGCTCGGCGTGACCCACGAGCGGACGGACTGGCCGCGCGCCCGGGCCGAGTTCGAGCGCGCGGCCGCCGCCGCGCCCGACAACGACGTCCTGTTCTACAACCTCGGACTGATCTACCGGCGCAACGGCATGTTGCGGCGCGCGCTTGCCGCCTTCGAGCGCTCGGCGGCGATCAACCCGCGCGCCATCGCCGCCGACCGTCCGGCGCGCGCGACCGACCGGATCGCCGAGCTGCGCCCGGAGGTCGCGCGGCTGGCGGCGCTCGAGGCGGCGGTGCGGCGCGACGGCGGTCTCGAGGACCGCGGCACCGGCACCGCCGTCGGCCACCGGGCGATGGCCGCGGCGCTGGCGGCGCGCGGCGCCGCACAGGCGGCCTACGGCCACGAGCTGCTCGCGCAGGAGCTCGCGGCGCCGTGAGCCTTGGCGGCCCGGCCTTGGCGGCCCGGCCTCGGCGGCCCGGTCTCAGCTGCCGGGCGTAGGCGGGCTGCTCGGCTCGTCGCCGCCTCGGGCGGCGGCGGCGCTCGCTGGGCCGTGACGCTCGCAGGCGGCGGCGATCGAGTCCCCGAACGGCGGCGCGAGCACCCCGACGTCGGTGATGATCGCCGCGATCAGCTCGGCGGGCGTGACGTCGAACGCGAAGTTCGCGGCCGGGTCTCGTCCACCCAGACCATGGCCAGCCGGCCCGCCGCCCACGAGGACTGGATCACGCCGACGGCGGTGCCGTAGCCGCCGGTGGCCAGCGCTCCGGCGTTGCAGTGCGTCAGCACCCGATCGCCGGCCGCAAAGAGCGCGGCGCCGAACTCTCCCATCCTGCGGTTGGACGCGACGTCGGCGGCGTGCAGCTCGCGGGCCCAGGCGAGCAGCGCGGCGCGCGAGATCGTCGCTCACGTCCGGTTTCTCCTCGCGAGGGGTCGGTGGTCGGGGCTACACGCGGGTGCCAGCAGGCGGTTGCCAGTCTATTCGCTTCGTAGCCGGCGGCGCCGCGGCGCTGCTACAATCCGCCGCCGCGGCCGCCGCGGCCGCCGCAGCCCGCGGCGATCCCACCCACTACACCTTGCTCGAGGTCCCCCACCCATGAAGGGCGATCCCAAGAACCTGGGTTTCTCCACCCGCGCCATCCACGCCGGGCAGCAGCCCGATCCGGCCACCGGCGCGTTGAACGTTCCGATCTACGCCACCTCGACCTACGTGCAGGACGCCCTGGGCGAGCACAAGGGGTTCGAGTACGCGCGGGTTCACAACCCCACGCGCACCGCCCTGGAGGTCAACGTCGCGAACCTCGAGGGTGGGCTCTCCGGCCACGCTTTCGCGTCGGGCATGGCCGCGATCTCGACCCTGATGACCGTGCTCTCCGCCGGCGACCACGTCGTCGCTTCGCACACGGTCTACGGGGGCACCTACCGCCTGCTGACCCAGGTCCTCGACCGCTACGGCATCGCCTCGAGCTGGGTCGACTCCTCGGATCTGGCCAACGTCGAGGACGCGCTGACCGAGCGCACGCGGATGGTCTACGTCGAGACTCCGACCAACCCGATGATGGAGATCACCGATCTCGCCGGCGCGGCCGCGATCGCCCACCGCCACGGCGCCATCCTCGCCGTCGACAACACGTTCGCCTCCCCGGCTCTCCAGCGCCCCATCGAGCACGGCGCCGACGTCGTCGTGCACTCGGCGACCAAGTTCTTGAACGGCCACAGCGACGCCCTGGGCGGCATCCTCGTCGCCAACCGGCAGCAGGACAGCGAGTGGTTCGCCTTCGTCCAGAAGTCCGCGGGGGCCGTCCTCGGACCCTTCGACGCCTTCCTGACCCTGCGGGGAATCAAGACGCTGGTGGTGCGGATGGAGAAGCACGAGACGAGCGGCAGGATCGTCGCCGAGCACCTCGCGAGCCATCCCAAGGTCGGCCGGGTCTTCTACCCCGGCCTGCCCGACCACCCCGGGCGCGCGATCCACGAGCGCCAGGCGAGCGGCTTCGGCGCGCTCATCAGCTTCGACCTGGGCGGCTTCGCCGCAGCCAAGACGTTCCTCGACCGGGTGCGCGTCATGAGCCTCGCCGAGAGCCTCGGCGGCGTCGAGACCCTGATCTCGCACCCCGCCTCGATGACCCACGCCTCGGTGCCGGCCGCCGAGCGGCAGCGCATCGGCATCGTCGACGGCCTCGTCCGGGTCTCCGTCGGGCTCGAGAACGTCGAAGACCTGCTCGCCGACCTCGACGCCGCCCTGGCCCCCCTGTAGCCGGCAGCGCTATAGCCGGCAGCGCTGTGGCCGGCAGCGCTGTGGCCGGCCGGGCTCAGCGCGGCTCGATGTCGTCGCTGAACTCGGCGTCCTTGTCGAGGCTCGCCGTGATCCAGTCCAGGAACTCGGCGGATCCGCGATGGACCTTGAAGCCTAGGGTCTCGGGCAGCTCGTACGTGCTGAGCTCCCGGATCGTCGCCTCGACGGCCGGGTACTCGTCGTCGGTGGTCTTCGAGATCAGCAGATACTCGTTGTCGTCGAAGACCCGGCCCTGCCAGCGGTAGACCGTTCGCCCGACCTTGACGACGTGGACGCAGGCCGCATGCCGCCGGACCACGAGCTCGTCGGCCAGCAGGTTGGCCTGCTCTTCGTTGCCGACGGTGGTGAGGACGATGAGGTGACCCACGGCGGCGAACCTTACTGAATCCAGCCGGTTCCCCGCAACTGCCTGTCCTGGATCAGGGCCGCCCGAGCGGCCGGCGAGCGAAGCGAGAGGGTGGAAGGCGACGGTTGGGGGAAAAGCAGATCGGTGTCGCGGTGGGTCAGCAGGGGTGTGCTGCGGCGGCTCGCTCCGCTCGCCCGCCCTCGGGAGCGGGCCCGCGATCAGCCCGGGCGCCAGGTCTCCTGCTGGACGTCGTAGAGGAGGATCCGCACCCGGCCGCTCGCCGCCGCCACCCGGACCGCCGCCAGGCCGAGCAGCCCGTCCGTGACGTAGAGGGAGCCGGGCGTGCCGCGGCCCAGGGGGTTGAACGACGCGATGTCCGACTGGTTGAAGCGGATCGGATCGTCCAGCCGGTCCAGATAGCGGCCGGGATCGCCCGGGTCCCGGGGGACGACGCCGGGCGGGAACCCGAGACGGACGTGCGCCCCGACGTGGACGAGCTGGCGCTCGGGTCCGATCTGGGGATCGCTGCCGTCGGCGATGTCCCTCGAGAGCACTCCGTCGCCGTCGCCGTCCCGATGGAGCGTGAAGGTGACGCGACCGCTCTCCCGGGTCCGGAACTTGACGCCGACCTTCACGCCCAGGGTGACCGCCGCCATGCGGGTCGAGCGCAGCGTCGCCACCAGCTCGGCCGCCGCCAGCCGCAGGCGTAGCGCGCTGCTCCAGCGCAGAAGCGGCGGAACGGAGACCGCCAGGGTGGCCCCCAGCACCGCGAGCACGATCACGACCTCGACGAGCTGAAAGCCGCGCCGCCGCATCCGTGCCGCACGGGGGCGAGGCGCCTGCCGCGCCTCGCCCCCCGACCGTGCGCCGCTCACGCCGGGCTCACTCTTCGTCGCCGGACGGCTCGACCGAGACCTTCTCGGTGAGCGTGGTCTCGCCACTGATCGCCACGTGGGGCTCGAGCAGCTCGAAGGTCTTGTCGCCGATACCCTTGACCAGCAGCAGCTCCTCGACGCTCTTGAAGCCGCCGTTCTCCTCGCGGAACTCGAGGATCCGCCCGGCCAGGAACTCGCCGATTCTCGGCAGCAGCGTCAGCTGCTCGAGATCGGCGTCGTTGATGTTGACGACCCCCTCGGCCGCCAGGGCGGGGGCGAGCGCGGCGAGCGCCAGGACGAGGGCACAGAATGCGACGCGGGGACGGGAAAGCTTCATCGGGATCTCCTCGGTGCTGTTGGTTGGGTTCGCAATTCGTCTGCTGGAATGGGACGGGTCCGTTGACGGACCCGGTCCTGCCTACCGTCTGTCGGATGGTCGACCGTCTCGCCGCACCTCCTCTCCGTTGGTCGGTCCGGTCGCTGCTCTTCGCGAGCTCCTCGCGCCGGCCAGGTTCGTCACCCTCCGGAGTACAAGCCGCTTGCCAGCTCGGCCATGAGCAGCAAGTGCTTTAGTTACAGTTACTTGCGGCGCCATTCGTCGGCGGAGACGGGAGCTCGGCGTCCAGGCATTGAGCGCCCGGCGCGGTGGCGCCCGTGAGCGCCCGGGCCAAACGGCCGGTGGCGCCGGGCCGCGGCCTGGCCGAGCCCGGCCGTCAAGCGATCTGGTCGCGCGCCGGATCTTCTGACGCGCCGGGCCCGGAGCTCGCGAAGCCTGCTAGATTAGGCGGCTGATGAGCGCGAAGAAGACCTCGAACGTCCGCGAGACCCTCGAAGCGCTGCTCATCGCCGGCGCCTTCCTCGGCTTCTCGAACACGTTCGTCGTCAAGACGTTCTACATCCCCAGCGCCTCGATGGAGACCACCCTCCTGGTGGGCGATCACCTGTTCGTGAACCGCTTCATCTACGGCGACGCGGCGACCTCCGTCGAGCGGGCCCTGTTGCCCTCGCGCGACCTCCGGCGTGGCGACATCGTCATCTTCCGCTCGCCGGAGGATCCGAAGCTCGACATGGTCAAACGCTGCATCGGGCTGCCCGGGGACGTCATCGAGATCGACACCAAGGACCTCTACGTCAACGGCGAGTGGGTCGAGGACTCCTCCTACACGCGCCACAGCGATCCCCGGATCAACCCGCGGCGCGACGACTTCGGCCCGCTGACCGTGCCGGAGGACCACTACTTCTGCATGGGCGACAACCGCGACAACTCCAAGGACTCGCGCTACTGGGGAACCGTCCCGGCCCGCTTCATCAAGGGGCGCGCGTTCCTGATCTACTGGTCTTACGGCGGCGAGACCTCCGACGGCGTCTGGCGCAGCTGGGGCCATCGCTTGAAGCTCTTGGCCCGGACCGTGCTCGGGTTCTTCGTCCAAAGCCGTTGGGAACGCACGTTCACCATCGTCCGCTAGGGTCGCGAGATCGCCGTGCGCCGCCGCTCCGCCCTGAGGGAGAACCTGGAAGCCCTGTTGATCGCGATGCTCTTCGCGTTCTTCGCCAAGACCTTCGTCATCCAGGCATTCAAGATCCCCTCGGGCTCGATGGAGCGCAACCTGCTCATCGGCGACCACATCCTGGTCAACAAGTTCGTCTACGCGCCGACGGCGACGGCGCTCGAGCGCCTGCTGCTGCCGGTGGGCGACCTCGAGCGCGGCGACGTGGTCGTCTTCAAGTTCCCGCAGGATCCGGAGCGCGACTTCATCAAGCGCTGCATCGCGTTGCCGGGCGACCGGGTGGAGCTCGTCGACAAGCAGACGTTCGTCAACGGCGTGCCGCTCGAAGAGGGCGGCTACGTCTACTTCACGGACTCCCGGACGTACACGCGCCGCAAGTCGCTCTTCGTGGCCGACGCGTATCGCCTGCGCGACAACTTCGGTCCGTACACGATTCCCGAGGGCCACTATTTCTTCCTCGGCGACAACCGGGACAACTCCAACGACTCGCGGTTCTGGGGCACCGTGCCCGCGGGGCACGTCAAGGGGCGAGCGCTCCTGGTCTACTGGTCCTTCGCCGGCGACCAGGAGCCGCTGGAGTGGCGGGGCTACCGGGCCAAGGCCGAGCGCCTGCTGGCGGTGGCCCGCGGCTTCGTGAGCGAGACGCGATGGGAGCGCACTCTCCTGCCGGTGCGCTAGAATCGGCTCCCAGGTCCTGCCGACGAGCGCGCCGTAGCCGGCTTCGGCTCCGCCCCGGGGCCAACGAGGAGATGCGATGACCAGAAGAAGAATGGCCGGAGAAGGCGTCGTCGGATGCGTCTTCTACCTGCTCGTCGCCGCCCTCGTGGCGCTCGTCCTCATCAAGGTGGTGCCGATCCAGTACAGGAGCTCGGAGCTCAAGGACTTCATGGTGGAGCAGGCCAAGTTCGCGGGCCGGCGGACGACCCCGCCGGTGGTCCATGGCGCCATCCTGCAGAAGGCCAACCAGCTGGGTCTCCCGGTCTCCAAGAAGGACATCGAGGTCGAGCTCAAGGGCGGCCACATCATCATGCGCTGCCGCTACACGGTGCCCGTCGACCTCATCGTCTTCACCTACCAGTGGGAGTTCGACCACCAGGTGCGGCGACCCGTCTTCATCATCTGACCCCGCGCGGGGGTCCGCGGCGCGCCGCGGCCTCTAGAGATCCGCGCCGATGGCCGCGCTGACGTGGGACAGGCCGTCCCGCTCGAGGAGCTCGAGCAGGCCGGCGTTGATGCGGCCGGCCAGGCTCGGGCCCTCGTAGACGAAGGCCGTGTAGAGCTGTACCAGGCTGGCACCGGCGCGCAGGCGGCGGTAGGCCTCCGCCGCGGAGTCGACCCCGCCGGCGCTGACGAGCACGGTACGCCCCGCGAGCGCCGCGCCCAGATGCCGCAAGAGCGCCACGGAGCGCTCGCGCAGCACCGCGCCGCTCAACCCGCCGACCGGGCGCGCTCCCGGCAGCAGCGAGTAGTCGGTCGTCGTGTTGGTGGCGATGATCCCCGCCGCGCCCGCCTCCACGGCCGCCGCGCCCAGCTCCACCGCGACGGCCGGCTCCAGGTCGGGATCGATCTTGACGAGCGTGGGCGCCGCGCCGCCCGCGGCCGCCGAGGCCAGCACCCGGCCCAGGAACTCGGGCGTCTGCAGCCCGCGCAGCCCGGGAGTGTTGGGTGAGGACACGTTGATGACGAAGTAGTCCGCCAAGCCCGCGAAGCGGTGCAGGAGCCGCTCGTAGTCGCGCGCCGCGTCCTCGCTCGGCGTGTCGCGGTTCTTCCCGAGATTGACGCCGAGCGGTACCGGACGCGCCGCCAACGCCTCGATCCTGGCCGCCACCCGCGCCATCCCGGCGCCGTTGAAACCGAGGCTGTTCTGCAGGCTCCGCGCGGCGGCGTGGCGCCACATCCGGGGGCGCGGGTTGCCGGGCTGCGGCCGCGGGGTCACGGTCCCCACCTCGACGGCGCCGAAGCCGAAGGCGGCCAGGGCCGGAATCAGCCGCGCGTCCTTGTCGAAGCCGGCGGCCATGACGACGGGATTGTCGAACCGCGAGCCGAGCAGGTCCTGCGTCAGGCGCGGGTCCGCGATCCGCCAGCGCTGCGCCCAGGCGCGGCGCAGCAGGGCGCTGCGCTGCGCCACCTCGAGCGTCCGGCAGACCCAGTCGTGCGCGCGCTCCGCCTCGAGGGCGAAGAGCAGCGGGCGGACGAGCGAATAGGCCGCGGCCGGCACTGCTAGACTCGCCCGCGAGCCCGGACCGAGGGGTCGGGCTCGAAGTTGGCGCGACATGACCCACGACCCGCCGACGCCCGCGCGATCGTCTCGGTCACCACGGGGAGACGTTATCAGCCTCGCGCTCGGCGCCCTGCCCGGAATCCTGCTCGGCGCCTACGCCACCGGGCTGCTGCTCTTCATCAATCCCGAGCTGGCGCAGACGCCGGCGGTGGTCCTGCGCGGCGTGGCGCTCTACGGTGGGCTGTTCGGCGCTGCCTCGTGCCTGCTGTCGCTGCTCGTCGCCGGGCCGTCGGCCGCCCGGGCTCGAGCGCTCTTGCCCTGGTCGCTGACCTTCGTCCTGGCCCTGACGGCGGTCTCCACCTGGTGGCACGCGTCGTTGTTCTCGTACTCGCTGCCCCCGGGGATCAACGTCCGGCTCATCAAGGCGGCGGTCCTGCTCTCGGTCGCCGCGCTGGCGGCGTTCCTCACGGCCCTCTCGCACACCCTCGCCCGCCGACCCTACGGCCGGCGCAGCAGGATCCTGCTGGCGGCCCTCTCCGTCGCCGTCCTCTACGTCATGGTCGAGCGCCGCGCGGCGTTCGACCCGCCCCGCTCCGCGGCGCCCCTGCCCTCCGAGACGAGCTATCGCAGCCGGCCCGATCTATGGGTGATCGGCATCGAGGGCGCGACCCTCGACGCCATCCTGCCGCTGGCGGAGCAGGGCGAGCTGCCGTTCTTCGCCCGACTGCTGGCCCAGGGCGCGTCGGCGCGCCTCGCCTCGCTGGCCTCGGTGGTCGAGCCCGCCTTGTGGACGACCGTCGCCACCGGCCGCCACCCCTATCGCCACGGGGTGGTCGGCGAGCGCGTCTACCCGGCCGGTCTCCTCGGCCCGGGCCGGACCCTGCGGCTGGTGCCCGCGGCCTTTCGCTGGTGGGGATTCCTCGGCCCCCCCCGTCCCGTCGACGCCGAACAGCGCCGCAGCTCGGCGCTGTGGGAGATCTTCAGCCGCCTGGACATCCCGCCCGGCGTCGTGGGCTGGCCGGCGACCCATCCACTGCGCCAGCCGATGGCCTACGCCTTCTCGGAGCGCTATTTCGACGGCGTTCTTCGCGAGGCGTCCGCGCGCCCCAGCGAGCTGGCCGAGCGCGGCGTCCTCTTCCGGGTGGCGGCGGAAGACCTCGACCCGGAGCTGGTCGAGCCCCTGGGTGAGCCGTTGTCGTATCCCTTTCTCCAGGCTCTGGCCGCCGACGCGTGGCGCGAGTCGCTCGCGCTCTTCATGCTCGACCAGCGCCCCGAAGTGGACGCCCTGTTCCTGCGGCTCGAAGGGCTGGCCGACGTCTCGCGCCGCTACTACGGCGGCTTCGCGGCCGTCCACTTCGACGGCGCCCAGGATCCGAAGCGGCAGGAGGCGGCGCGGCTCGTGGCGGCGTACTACCGCCATCTCGACCGCCTGCTCGCCGCCCTCGACGCGCGGCCCGGCCGCGGCCGGGTGCTGGCGGTGGTCTCGGCCTCCGGCTGGCGCGAGCCTCGGGGCTGGCGGCGGCTGAGCGCCCTGTCGCGCCGCGGCGCCCTCCGCGGATCGCAGGCCGGGGGACCCGATGGCATGTTGCTGCTCTCCGGCCCCGGCGTCCAGGCCGGCCTGCGGCTGGCGAAGGCCGAGCTGGTCGACGTCCTTCCGACCCTCCTCTACAGCGTCGACCTGCCGATCGCCCGCGACTTCGACGGCCGGGTCCTGACGGCGGCCTTCGAAAGCGCCTTCCTGGCCCGCCAGCCGGTGACCTTCGTGCCCTCCTACGAGACCCTCGCGCTCGAGGAGGCGCCGCGCCCGGGACCCGAGCTGATGGTGGCGCCGACCCCCAGCAGCGGCCGCTGAGCGGCCCGGTGTCCCGTGCGGGACGCTAGCTCGAAGCCTTCTCGCCGCCGACCGGCAGCCGGTGGACGTTGCCGCCCGGTGGCGTCATCCGGCAGTGGCCCTCGAAGTGGGCCCCTTCTTCGACGATCAGGGTCGGCGTCTCGACGTCGGCGTAGACCCGGCCGCCGGCGGTGAACTCCGCCCGTTTCGAAGCCAGAACCGTGCCGCGGACCACTCCGGAGACGAAAAGGCGACCGACATGGATCTCGGCGTCCACTTTACCCTGCTCTCCGACCACCAGATCGCCTTCGGAGACCACCTTCCCGGTCAAGGTCCCATCCACCCTGAAGGTGTCCTCGAACTGCAGCTCGCCGTTGATGTGGCTGCCCGCATCGAGGAAGCCGTTGAGATCGCCCCGGGCGCTGTCTTTGAACATCGTCTGCCTAGCCTTTCAAGTGGTCGAAGAGCCGCATCAGGCCCTCCTCGTCGTGAAAGTGGAGAACCACGGTGCCACCGCGGCCGCGGCGCTTGATCTCCACCTTGGTCTGCAGCCGGCGAGTCAACCGCTCGACGGCCTCGCGGGTGTCCGGGTCGACCGCCACCGCCCGCCGGCGGCGGGCCGGCGGCGCGGCGCTGAGCTCCTCGATCTTGCGGGCGCTCAGCCCGTCGCGCGCCGCGCGCTCGGCCAGGCGCAGCGCGTCGGCGGCCGGCAGCGTCGCCAGCGGCCGCGCCTGGCCGACGTTGAGGCGGCCGTCGCGCAGCATGTCCTGGATCTCGGGCGGCAGGCTCAGGAGCCGCAGGGCGTTGCTCACCGCGGAGCGGCTCTTGCCGACCCGGCGGCCGATCTCC
>Ga0224497_10001736_pt1 | contig 13547 bp, 13 predicted proteins | sample SF_Jul11_sed_USG_4_FD_167970 | JGI IMG/M metagenome (GOLD analysis project Ga0224497, IMG submission 167970) | Sediment microbial communities from San Francisco Bay, California, United States - SF_Jul11_sed_USGS_13 | ecosystem: Environmental > Aquatic > Marine > Sediment | place: USA... | reverse complement strand
TTCAAGATGAAGAGATCTCATTTTTTCTTCTCCGAAGATATGCTTTATAGCTCACCGCTACCACACTCATTATAATTACAGTGATTACAGACCATAATGCAAAAGGGGCAATGTCAAGTTCTGTCATAGTTAAGGAATGGCAACATATTGCATCTAAAGTTTCGGTTTAAAAAAAATGCAACATACAGTAATGAGTATTCTGAAACATCTAAATAGATTTAATGTACACAAAATTTATGCCTGAAAGTACATGTCCTGAATGTGGTATAAGACTTTTTCATGAAAATGAAGTTACATTAAAAGTTCAAGAAACAATTCATTCAAAGTTCTGTAGAAAGAAGATAGGCGAAACTCATAGTTTCATGCACAGAGACCCAGCACATATGAATACATTTGATTCCGAAAGAGAAAATGATTCAAAAGGATCTCCAGTTTTAAAAAAATAGGGCATAAATGCTCAAAAATATATCCAAGCAGTTAGAGATCAGATAGATTGGTACAGAAATTCGAGTATGATTTAGTCATAGTAGGTGGAGGTCCTGCTGGCTCTTCTGCAGCTTTTGAGGCAGCAAAAAGAGGAATCAGAACAGCATTATTAGAAAGAGAGGAGTCTATTGCAGAAACAGTCAGAACAAGTGGAGTGACATGGATCCAAAATATTAAAGAATTTGGAATTCCAGAGGATTGTTTCAACCCTATCAAAAATTATTCATTTTGTTCACCAAATAACGAAGTGACAATTAGTGATGAATTGCCAAGCGCAGCAGTGTTAGATGTTAGAAAAACATATCGATGGTTAGCAGACCAAGCAGCAAAACAAGGTGCCGAGATTTTTGTCAAAACAAATGTCAACAAGGTAATAAAAGATGATAAAGGAGATATCGTTGGAGTTAGCGGTACAGGCCTTCAAGGAGAAATAGAATTTCATTCAAAAGTTGTAATTGACGCTAGTGGTTTTTCTTCTACTGTTTGTAAGGCAATGAATTTTGTTACACAATGGAAGAGATTTGGAGCTGGGGCAGAATATGAAGTGAAAGCAGAAAATATAGATAAAGACACATGGTGGTTAATGGTAGGTCAAAAATATTCGCCGGCTGGATATGCATGGATATTTCCTGTTTCAAAGGACGTTGTGAGAATAGGAGTAGGGATAGGGAAACCAGAGTCATCAGTAGATCCTACTGAAAGACTCAAGGAATTGATTGAGACAAAGATAGGACCTATTGGTAAGTTAGGAAAAATTACACCAATTGAATTTCATTATGGATTAATTCCAAATGATGGGTTGTCCAGAAAAACAGTATACAATAATTTAATTCTAGTAGGAGATTCAGCAGGACAAGCAAACCCTTTAGTTTTAGAAGGAATACGCTATGCAATCAAATTTGGAAGAATTGCAGGAAAAGTGGCAGCCCAGGCCATCAAGGTAGGCAAAACAGATGAAGAATCATTAGCTCCATATGAGAAGAATTGGAGAAAAGAAATTCAGTCAAAAATAAATTCAGCTGGAAAAGTTCAAGAAAGATGGATTGGTTTTTCAGATGATGATTGGGATAAAGAATTAGACGTCATCAAGGAATTAAAACCTGAAGAGTTTTTAGATTTTATTAAAGCAGATTTTGGATTGACAAACATGATAAAATTGGCAACTCGTCATCCAAAATTAGCAGTGAGACAATTATTCAATTTAGTTAAAAATGCTAAAGAATAGAAATGGTAAACATTGTAAGCTAAGAAGATTATAATGTTAAAAACACGTAGTCATACCAATGGATGCAATAAGAAAAACTTTTGATGAATGGGCTGAAAACGGCAGAGCAGAATTAATGGAAATAGAGCATGGCAAAAATGTAACAAAATTTCTAAAAACAATTCCATTTGCAAAACCATTTTCATTTTTGGATGTAGGATGTGGAAATGGATGGGTAGTGAGAAAAATTGCAGAAGAGAAAAACTGTAGAAAAGCAATAGGCATAGACAAAAGCAAAAAAATGATCAAACAAGCAATCAAGAAGAAAACATCAGGAAAAGAAAAATTCATTTGTACAGATATTCAGTCTTGGCAGCATAATGGAAAATTTGATTTTGTTTTCTCAATGGAATCACTATACTATACAAATTCAATTGAGGACACATTAAAGAAGATATTTAGTATTTTGAAACCAGGTGGGCAGTTTTTTTGTGGCACTGATTTTTATAAAGATAACAAAGCCACAGCTAAGTGGGCAAATATTATGAATATACAGATGCACCTTCATTCAAAGCAAGAATGGAAAAAATTTTTCAAAGAGGCAGGTTTTGAAACAAAAACCAGACAAATCAAAGAATTGAAGGGTAATAAAAAATGGAAACGAGAAATGGGGACATTGTTCATCATTGGACAAAAACCGAAAAGGTAATCTTCAAATTAAATTAAAAACACAATACATTGTGTGAGCTGGAGCACGAAACGCTGCTACGGCAGAGGAAACTCCTCCCTCCATGCAGGAAATATGATCCGGAGATGGATAATCAGAGATGGTTGGCAACGGAACAGAAAAAATCTGACCTGGCGCACGATGATGGCAAAACCTGAGATTTCCAGAGAAGGAATGAAAATCCGCCCCATATGGAGCAAAGCCAAACAGAACTAAAGGCACCTGCACCAAGTTCAGGTAGGCTGCAAAGCGCAATATCGTGAAAACAAAAGGAGGGTTACTCCCAGCACACACTAAGTTTTCAGAAAAATAGTCAGAGTTTATCTCATGGAACTAACATGATCTTTGCATACATCTGCATTACACATGCATGTTCCATCACACAAACAAGAACCCTGCATTTCACAATCACATTCTGAACTCATTTCAGCAGATGCTGCACATCCACATGCTGCTTCTTCTCTACTGGTCACTGAAGGAGTGAGTTGTTCTTGTGGTGCTGTATCTTCGTATAAAGTACGGGTTTGAGCATAATCAGATTCATCTCTTAATTGAGCCTCACCTCTGTTGGTTTGATAACCGCCTGCAGATGCACTGGTTTGATAACCTACAAGTCTACTTGGATCAATACCTGTCTGGCCTTGTTCATTTTCCTGTCTCTTGAGTGCGCGATTACTAAACATAAAGAATGCACCACCAGCTATTGCAGCTACTCCAGCCATGCCATACACTATCATAACTGGAAAATCACCGGTGGATGTTGTTGCATATCCCTCAGGGGGCTTTGGTGTAACACCTGCAATTTCAACACCATCCAAGATATCTAATGCACCAAATCCAATAGTATAGAGATTTCCTTGATCTGATGATTGAACAGTTCTAAAAACATAACGTTGATCAGCAGTAACTTCTGCTTCAAACACTCGTTCCACCTGTCTTCCTTCTCTTAAGCTACTCTCACCCATGGTCCAACTTGATACGACAAATCCAGCGATTGTTTCATCTAATCCAAACGTTCCTGCATCCACATTGATTCCTGTTGGATCAAACAAAAAGTGCCAATTTGTTAATGGCTGTTCTAAAATAAAGTCGGCATCAATCATATTTTTACTTAAAATTTCTTCTGCTTCAGTTCCAGAAACAACATTGTAAATCAGTGGTTCTTCTACACGAAGCATATTAATTGGATGATTGATATCTACCCCATCTATTGTAATTTCAGCATTAGTTGAAAGCCCTCTCCAACCAAGATCAACTAGTGTTCTAACCTGATCTTTTGTAATTACATAATCAGTTAAAGTACCCTCAATGATTACTTTATAATCAATTGAGGTGTTTAGATTTCTACCTTTTAGATGAATATCATACAACACATTAAGGTCAGAAATTCTAGCTTGGCTTCCATCATCAGCAATATTTTCATTTAATTTTTTAATCAAATTTTGCACTCCAGGATTTGAAGAATCAGCGGTACCGCTTATGGTCCATGTTTTTTCACGAAGTTCATCAAACAATTGACCTCCATTGGGATATTCAATAAAGATAGTTTTTTGATAATTCATTTTGAAAGGCGATGAAACATCATTAGGATTTATTCGGGCATCTAATTGTGCCCCCCATGCAGCTGAACTAGTACCAAATACCATCAATCCTGCAAGAAATACTGTAAAAAGTAAGGCCCTAGTCACATACAAAATTTTGATAGTGAAAGTAATAAACTTATCCAGTATATCGAAAATCAGATCGGGTATTTTTTGAAAAAGTAATATGTAGTGATTCATTTAGACTTTACAGTTTTAGGAGAAAATAAGATGATAACAATACTAGCCGGCGGTACAGGTTCCGTAAAATTGGTCAGAGGTCTAGTTTCTCAAGAATCCAAAGTTAATGTAATCAGTAATGTAGGAGATAATTACTGGCTGTATGGCCTGTATGTGTGTCCAGATATTGACACCATTGTTTATGGTCTTGCAGATTTGCTGGATCAAGAAAGAGGTTGGGGTATAAAAAAAGACACTTTTAATTTTCTAAGACAGATGGAGGTCTTTGGAGAAGAGACATGGTTCAGAGTGGGAGACAGAGATGCTGCAACACATTTGATTAGAACAAATATGTTAAAAAACGGCAAAAACTTGAGCGATATTACAAAATGGATGTGTGAAAAATTTGCAGTAAGCGCCAACATAATCCCCGTAACAGACAACAGTGTTGAGACTAGGATAATTACTGATAAAGGTGAATTACACCTTCAAGAATTTTGGGTAAAACATAGAGGAAAAGATCCAGTTGAAGGAATACAATACATCGGCGCGGACAAAGCACGACCAAACCCAGAAGCAGTCAATGCAATTCACGATGCAGACATGGTAATTCTTGCACCTGGAAATCCATTAACATCAATAGGTCCAATGCTGCAAATCAAAGGAATACGAAAAGAGCTATCAAAGATTAAGAAAAAAGTTGTTGCAGTAAGTCCACTTATTGGAGATAAAGCAATAACAGGACCAGCTGCAAAATACATGGAAGCTGCAGGAATTGAAACTAATGCATATGGTCTTGCAAAAATGTATTCGGATGTTTGTTCAAACATAATCATTGATTCTAAAGATAGATTGATTGCAAAAAAAATTCAAAACCTAGACATGAAAGTGTATGACACAAAAATAACAATGAAAAACAAGATAGCTGAAGATGCATTAGCAAATTTCATTTTAAAACAAGTACACGTATAATTTGAAAATTGCAGCAATCATTCCTGTAAAGACTTTCTCTCAAGCAAAAACACGATTAGGATTACCATCTCAACAAAAAGAAGAGTTGTGTAAAATTATGTTAGAAGAAATATTATACATAATATCAATCTCACCTCAAATTGAAAAAATAGTAATGGTAACAAAAGAAGAAAAAGCATTAGAAATTGGTAAAAAATTCAACACCATATCAATAATTGATAATGAGGAAAAAAATGTGAACGGTGCTGTTGCATTAGCAGACAAATATCTTTTAGAAAACAGTTTTGATGCATCAATTGTTTTTCCTCAGGATATACCATACATTAAGACACAAGACATTGATTTTATTTTAAATTATAAAATCCCTCCAAACTTTGCAATAGTTGTACCATCCAGAAGATTTGATGGGACAAATGCACTTGTTAGAATGCCAGTTGATTTGATGAAGACCCATTACGATGAAGATAGCTACAAAATTCACATGAATGCTGCCAAAGAGTACACACGAAATGTAGCACTAGTGTTTGCAAAGAGGATTATGTGGGATGTTGATAATATTGAGGATTTGGAGTTTCTTTTGGAGCAAAATGAAAAACCACTCATTGCTCAAAAAATAAGAAGTGTTTTGAATTCGAATTAATTCATTTATGTTAAGAGAATACATAATTTAGCCAGAGATCACCAACAGATTTATAAGAAATGAATTAGCAATGGTTAAATATTATCATAAAATACTTTGCGAGGTTAAATGAATGGCTAAAAATGTAAATCCAAAAGACAAATGCCCAAGATGTGGTCAAAGTACTCTAGTAACAGATGCAAATACTGGAGAAAATTTCTGTGGAAAATGCGGTTTTGTCATCACAGATAAGGTCGAAGAGTCAGGACCTGAATGGAGATCATTTTCCAATGAAGGCGAAAACAAGAGTAGAGCTGGTGTACCGACATCATTAGCCATGCACGATATGGGTTTGGCAACTATAATTAATCCTCAAAATCGAGATGCAACTGGAAAGCCATTAACAGCATCTATGAAAAGTACAATCGAAAGACTCAGAACTTGGGACAGTAGAAGTCAAGTTCATGAACCTGTGGATAGAAACTTTAGACAAGCTTTTAGTGAACTTGACAGATTAAAAGACAAACTTGCTGTAGGGGATGCAGTAATTGAGAAGGCAGCTTACATTTACAGAAAAGCATTAGAGAAAGGACTTGTAAGAGGACGTTCAATTTCAGCACTTATTGCATCAGCATTATATGCAGCATGTAGAGATACTGAGACTCCCAGAACATTAAAAGATATTGGGCAAGCAAGCAACATCAAACGTAAAGATATTGCCAGATGTTATCGCCTATTGTTAAGAGAGTTAAATCTGAAAATGCCAGTAGTAGATCCAATAAAATGCATTTCACGAATTGCCAGCAAAGCAGGATTATCAGAAAAAACAAAAAGAAAAGCAACTAAGATTTTACAAACAGCTGAAGAAAATAAAATTTCAGCAGGAAAAGACCCCATGGGGTTAGCAGCAGCAGCTCTTTATGTTGCTTGTGTCACCAATGGTGAAAACAAAACACAACGAGATGTTGCTGAAGCTGCAGGAGTTACAGAAGTTACAATCAGGAACAGATACAAAGGTCTCAAAGTAGCACTAAATCTCTAATTTTGATTCTATTTTTGAATTGAAATAATTTGCAACCAATATACTGACAGAGAGAACTCCAGAAATCAAAAATAAAATCTCCATAGTATTAATTAGTGGATGGTAAAATGCTGCATCAATTGTAATTTCATTTATTTGAGATACAAAATGGGCAAAAGAGAAAATAAAATAATTTGTTGCCCAATGAACAAGTATTGCAGAAAGCAATCCTACTCTAAAGTATAACCATCCAAGTATTATTCCGCTCAAAGAAGCCTGAGCAAACTTTCCTTCGCTCCAGGGTTCACCAGTTGCAATATGTGCAAAGCCAAAAAGCACCCCTACGATCACAATTAAAACCATGACCTTTTTTGAATCATAGATGTGTAGATTTTGGGTAGGACTCCAGAGAGATTTTAAAAAATGTTTTGCAGAAGATTTGTGAGAATATATGACAAAAATAGGAATGCCAATTAGTAATGCTCTAAATCCAATCTCTTCAAAAAGAGGAGCTAAAGTCATATGAAAAAATAAGATTAAGTCATTATCTGTTGGAGGAGGTAATGTTTGAATTCCAAAGCCGTCTTGAACAAAAGTAATAATGGCAGATACAAGAATTAAGATAGAAAACCATTTTGTAATTGAAACAAGATAATTTGCATGTAAAATTATTTTTCCATGAGAAAGAATAGGAGACAGTGTTTGCAGAAATCCACTCTTTGGTCCAAACATGGAAATTGCAAAAAGGATTGCATAAACAGACCACACTATAACAAATATATCACCAATAGTCACATCAAAAGGAATTTGATATTCCATATTCGTAAAAACGTCTAGTTGATCAATGGGATATTCAAAGTTAATTTCATCACCAATGTCTGTATTAAACACAACAAACATACCTATAGGAAAAGACAATAACATCATTCCAAATATAACGGATAAAAGTGCAGAATAGGGAATACCCAACCCCTGCAGAATTTTGTTTGATTCTGGCAACTTTGGTCTAATGCAGTTCTATACTTGATTCTGGAAAACCCAAATGAATCAAAGTATCTTTGATAGTATCTCGATGATCTCCTTGTAAAAAGATGTATCCATCTTTTGCAGTTCCACCACATGCGTATTTGTTTTTAAGCTCTTTTGCGACGGTTTCTAAATTATTTAATTTAGGATCAAGGCCTTCAATCATAGTTCCTTTTTTCTTAAACCTTCTAGTTTCCAAACGAATTATTATTTTAGTACTGTCTTTTGCAAGTTCACCACAAGCACACAGATCTTCAGGTAGTCCACAAGTATTACAAATTACTGCCATACGTTCTATGAAGATTCGATTTTACGCACTATTAAGCCTTGTTTGGAGATTGAGGCTAAATAATGATTTTTTAGATAGAAAATCCAAACTGTTTTGTGTCAAAAGACATTAGAAAAAGAGCAGTAGATATGCTTCTTAATGGAGCAACACTTCTAAGTGAACCATGTCCGTATTGTTCAGGTGTTAGAGTTAGGAAAGAAGGTCATGCACTATGTATCAATTGTGGAAAAGAGCCTGAGGAAAGAGAAATTCCCAAAGAATCTGAGAGAGAAATAGAGAAGACATTTTTGGAAGAAACATTGGAAAAAAAATTAGGGGCATTATCTGAAGAATTAAATCAAGAATCCAACCATGAAAAACAACAAGAGATTCTAAAATCAATTAATTCTATAATAGAGACCATCGAGAGGATCAAAAAGAAACAATAAAGTTTTTATGTAAAAATTTTACGAGATAATTCACCATGAGTAGTAAAAAGAAATCAGCGCCACTACCAGCATCAAGTGGAGGCTTAATGCGTTTCTTTGAAGACGAAACAAAAGGGTTTAAAATTGATCCAAAAATTGTCATATCAGTACCAATTAGCTTAATTGTAATCTCATGGGCAATAGATATCTTTTTAGCACCTCGATAAAATATGGAAAAATATTCAGATGATGTTTCAAACATACACAACAGGTTTTCCCTTACACTAATCAATCCATCATCACATTACTTTTCCTTAGTTGTTTCATTAATTATTGCAGCAATAATTACAGTTACAACATATTTAGGATATCTTGATTCTGATGATTTTTTGTTTAGGATTCCTCTTGTCGTAGGAGTTTTGGCAATAACACAATTAATTGATACCAGATTCACAAAAAAGAAAGAATATTCCAAAGCACTTCATGCATCCCTTTTTGCAAATATGTTATGGTTAGCAACCCTGTTTATGGGATTGTTAGCAAGTGTGGTATTATCTAAAGAAACATCTTTGTTTTTTGTAACATTTGGAATGTTTTTGTTTGCAAGTTTTAGAATAGGTATTTTCACAACTACATTAGGGGTTCAGATCAAAAAAGCATGGGCAATTTGTTTTGTACAGCCACTTGCAATGTTTTTAGTATTAATTCCAGCGGATTTATGGCTTCCAATAATTACAAATCCAATCTCATTAGGATATGGAATTGCATTTTTGTTTATTTCTAGTGCATGGTCTCTATTAACAGATAAAGCAGGAAGACCGGGAATGCAAAGTACACACAAAACAATTCAAGCATATTTAGCTTCACAAGGAAACGATTTCACAGAAGCAGAAGAAATAATGGAACAACGCTCAAACAAGACAAAAGTTTCTACATCCCAAATTCGACTATTATCATCTAATGGAGACACAGATTTTAGAATGGTATTACCTGAGATTCATCCAGGTCCATATCATCCAGTAGGAGGCAGCAACATACCTTATCTAATTTATAAAAATCTTGATTCATCAGCTATGGTAATGCATAGCATATCAGATCATTCACTAAATCTACCTTCCAAAAATGAAGTAGAGAATTATCTAAAAAATCTAAAAACCAGTGCAGTCAAAGAAGAGGGACTTGTTTGTACAGAGCCAGTAGTAGTTCAAATTAACAAAGCAAGAGTAATCGGGTTATTATTTGGAAATAATCCATTATTGTTTTTGTCCTTATCACCACATGGAATGGAAGATATCCCAAGTTACATGAAAACAGAAATTGAACAATATGCAAAAAATCGAAATTATACAAGAACAATGATCGTAGATTGTCATAATGCAATGGGTCCTGAAATTTCAAAAGAAGATGGTGAGGATATGCTAAAGGCAGCCAAGTCTTGTCTGGATTCATTGATTACAAAAGAAAACCATGCAATTGAATTCGGATATGCAAATTCTGACGACATGGATGTTTGGACAGAGGATTTAGGTATGGGAGGTCTTGGAGTAATGTGTCTAAAAATAAATGGTAAAAAATATTTCTTAGGGTGGGCCGATGCAAATAATATGGAAAATGGAGTAAGAGAGAAAATTGTAGAGAGTTTTGCAGAAAAGGATTACAATCTTTTAGAAATTTGTACATCAGATACTCATTATGCTCCAGTTAAAGCTAGAAACAAAAATGGATATTATCAGTTAGGTTTGATCACAGGGGCTGAAAAATTATCAAAGTGGTTTTTAGACATTGCCAAAAATGCTGAAACTAAAACAACTTCTGCAAAGTATGAAATTTTGGAAAACCACACAGATGTAAAAATTATGGGGCAGGGGATATTTGAGGATTATTCCAAAGCACTTGACAACTCTTTGAAAATAACAAAAGGATTTTTGATTGGTAGTGTGTGTCTTTTCATATCTAGTTTGTTTTTATAGTTCTCATCTGATCAAGATTTCCATAAAATTCATCAATAAATGAAGAAAATTGGAAAATTGGAACTATGGGGACATTATCAATAAAATTAACTTTGTCTTGATACAGAGTTACGATTACAGGAACAGCAATTGCGTTTTGAGTTTTTGAAACGTATTGTTTTGTTCTATCTATTTGCTTTTTCACAGCAGTAGATAGAGCAAAAGAACTGTATCGTTTCCAATGTTTACAGTCTATCAACATTGCAACACCTAGACGAATACCAATCACATCTATTTCCATTCTCGGCTTTGTAAGAATTAGGTTTTTTATTACCGCAAAATCTTTATCAGAAAGGATTTCTGCAACCAACCCTTCAAAATCTTTCCAGTCTAAAACAACAGAAATCTCATCAAGAGGGCATCCATTTTGAAGTAATTGAATAGCTGCCCTTAATTTATCGCCAGACTCAAAAAGATATATTTTTTCTTTTTTTATTCCAATTCCATTTTGTACAAATTCATCCAATATTTTTTTTGAATCAGCCTCAGAGGTTTTTGTGATTACTGAGAAATCTTTTGAAGAAATACCTCCAGGAATTATTCCACGCAATCCTTGAATCATATTGGGAAAAAATCTCAAGTTCGTGTTATTTTCTAAACAAGAAAATATAGGTCTTGAGAGTTAAAATTTGAGGTTATAATGAAAAATGAGAAGAATAGATTTTATTGTTTGTCCAAAAAGCAACTTTATGAAATCACTGCTAGTAGCCATACTAGCCCTTTCATTTGGAATACTAATCACATCGGAAGTATTTGGAGAAAAAACAGCCTTTGTGGATACTGTAAAATTTATCCAGTATTTAGATGAGAATACCGCATTAGAAGAAGTAAGAAATGGAAATTTAGATATCTATTACTATAAAATTTCTTCAGACAGGCTTGAAAATATTGAATCACGAGAAGGATTGCAGGTATTTGATTCTACAGGAGGATCATACAGCATCTTAATCAATCCAGCAGAATCAAACAAATTCAACCCTTTTTCTGAAAAAGAGGCGAGATTTGCTCTGAATTATTTAATTGATAGAAAATTGATTGTCAATGAATTAATGGGAGGCTATGGTGCACCCATGATTTCCTATTACAGCCCCTCAGATCCTGAATATCTTACAATTATTGAGCAATTAGAGGAATTTAATTTCAGATACAATCCGTCTCTTGCCAATGAGATAATTTCAGAGACATTAAACAAAAGAGGGGCCATAAAGAGAGATACCAAATGGTTCATGAATGAAACCCCTATAGAAATTATCATTTTTATTAGAAACGATGATCCTGTAAGAAAATCAATTGGCGAGATCTTATCCTCAGAGCTAGAGAAAATGGGTTTTGAAGTAAAAAAAGAGTTTGGAGATTTGAATAAAGCTTTTGTAATTGTGTATGGTTCAGACCCAGCTGAACTCAAGTGGAATGTATACACAGAAGGTTGGGGAAGATCAGCTTTTGTGAAATATGATTCTGTAGGATTGGGTCAAATGTATTCTCCCTGGTTCTCAAATATGCCTGGATTTAATGATCCTTCATATTGGAATTACAAAAATGATTACATTGATTCTATTACTCAGAGAATCTATACTGGGGATTTTGATTCAGCAGAGCAAAGAAACAGCTTGATTCGAGAGGCAGTAAAAGAAGGAATCAATGAATCAGTCAGAGTATTTCTTGCAAGCAAGATTGATCAGTATGTTGCAAACGAGAGAGTAAAGGGAATTGTAAATGACTTTGGTGCAGGAGTTCCCAGTAGATTCACTCCAATTAATGCAAAGAATGAAAAAGAAGAGTTAGTTGTAGGTGTAAAACAAATCTATCAAGGTTCATGGAATACAGTAATGGGTCTAAGTGACACATATAGTAGACACATCTGGGGAATAATTTCTGATCCGGTTACATTCAAACATCCATTTTCAGGAGAAACTTTTCCTGTCAGAGGAAATTGGACTGTAGAAACAGCAGGACCACATTACAAATTAGATTTGCCAAAAGATGCAAAGATATGGGATCCTAAAAGTAAAAAATGGAAGCAAGTAGAAGATGGAACTCAGTCAGCGAGTAAAGTAACATTTGATTTTGAATTTAGTAATTGGCACAATGGTCAAATGATGGACATGAATGATATTCTGTATTCATTATACTTTACAATTGAGTGGGGAACCCAAATCGATGAAAATGATAAAACGTTTGACACGGAATTTACTCCTAGGGCAACACAGATAGTTCAAACGATAAAGGGTATTAACCCAATTGATGATGATAGTATTGAGGTTTATGTAGATTATTGGCATTTTGATGAGGGAGAGATTGCAGATTGGGCATCTTTATGGAGTGCAGTGCCATGGGAAATTTCAGATGCGATGGAACAGGCAGTTATTGATGGAAAAGTATCATATTCTAGATCAGGGGCTACAAGTAAAAATGTCAATTGGGTATCATTAATAATTTCAAAAGATGCCAAATTAATTCAAGAATATTTAGAAGAATTTAAAGAAACAAAACACATTCCATATGCACTGCAGGAATTTGAGATAAACTCTGAATATTTTGATTCAAGATATATGGCATCAATTAAATGGATTCAAGACAAGAACCATGCAGTAATAAGCAATGGCCCATTTTTCCTCAAATCATATTCGCCGGAATCAAGAACAATAACTGTCAGTAGTTTTGAGGACAGTACATACCCATTTACTTTGGGGCATTGGTCCAAATTTGAAAATACCGAATTTCCAAAGATTTCAAATATTAAAATTTCAGATATTCTCAATAAAAATACAGAATTCAGTGTAAACGTTGAAACATTAAATGTAGATTCTTTACTTTATTTTCTATCAGATAGTAAAGGAAGCATTATTTTCTCTGAATTGGTAAAAACAAATTCAACTGAAACAGAGATCATTTTTCCAAACAATATTGTGAAAAACCTGGATTTGGGAGCCAATAATCTAAAAATATTTGCAATTTCTGAAAAGGTGTTAAAACCAGATTATTATTCAGCAAGTTTTTTGGTTACGGAAAATAATAAAAAATTAC
>Ga0224497_10001735_pt1 | contig 13550 bp, 10 predicted proteins | sample SF_Jul11_sed_USG_4_FD_167970 | JGI IMG/M metagenome (GOLD analysis project Ga0224497, IMG submission 167970) | Sediment microbial communities from San Francisco Bay, California, United States - SF_Jul11_sed_USGS_13 | ecosystem: Environmental > Aquatic > Marine > Sediment | place: USA... | reverse complement strand
GCCGCCGAAAATCGCCGCATAGCAACCCAGGAATTCAACCATGAAAGCACCCGTACGCGTCACCATTACTGGCGCTGCTGGCCAGATCGGCTATCAGCTCGCCTTCCGCATCGCATCAGGCCAGATGCTGGGCAATGACCAACCCGTGATTTTGCAGCTGCTGGAAATTCCGCCCGCGTTGGCGGCACTGCATGGCGTCGTCATGGAGCTTGATGATTGTGCGTTCCCGACGCTGGCCGGCATCGTCGCAACTGACGATCCGAATACGGCCTTCAAGGACAGCGATTATGCCCTGCTGGTGGGCGCGCGGCCGCGCGGCCCAGGTATGGAACGCAAAGACCTGTTGACAGCAAATGCCGCGATTTTTTCCGTACAGGGCAAGGCGATAAATGAGCACGCGAGTCGGGATATCAGGGTGCTTGTCGTCGGCAATCCTGCCAATACGAATGCGCTGATCGCGAGCAGCAATGCCCCCGACATCGACCCACGCAACTTTACGGCGATGACGCGTCTGGATCACAACCGCGCCAAGGCCCAGCTCGCGGCCAAAACAAGCAGCCACGTCAATGACATTCGCTGCATGACGATCTGGGGCAATCACTCGGCGACACAGTACCCCGATATCAGTCATGCCAGCGTTGGCGGCAAGGCAGCAAAAGAACTGATCGATCAGGCCTGGCTTGTTGATGAGTTCATTCCGGTCGTGCAGCAGCGCGGCGCGGCTATCATTCAGGCACGTGGCGCATCATCGGCCGCATCGGCGGCCTCGGCTGCGATTGACCACATGCACGACTGGGCGCTCGGCACAACCGACGATGACTGGGTTAGCATGGCTATCCCGGCCGATGGCAGCTACGGCATCGAGCCTGGCGTCGTCTATTCCTTCCCGGTGCGCTGCCGCGATGGCCAGTACGAGGTCGTTGAAGGGCTGTCGATTGACGACTTCAGTCGCGACCGCATGGCCAGAACGGAGACCGAGCTCCGCGAGGAACGTGCTGCGATCGAGGAACTGCTATAGAGTGTTGATTGGTGTCGCATCGCGACTTTAACGTCAGGTTCATTGTGTTCGTGAGGTATTCGAATTGTCCGGTTTGATTGTTAGCGTGCTCTGGTTGCTGCTGTTTGTAGGCGGTGGAATATTTCTCGCGTACCAACGCATCGATTTGCGTACGTCGACGATTGCGACGGGCATCGCTTTGCTCGCCTACTGGATCTTCGGCGACGGTTTCGTGCTCTGGAAGCTCTTCCTGACTCTTTTGTTCGGGCTCATGCTGATCCCGAACTTCGTTGAAGTCAGGCGCGAAAAAATTACAAAGCCGTTACTCGACGTATACCGCAAGATGCTGCCCTCGATGTCGGATACCGAGCGCGAGGCGCTCGAGGCCGGCAGCGTTTGGTGGGACGGCGAATTATTCTCCGGGATGCCTGACTGGGACAAGCTTATGTCGTATCCGGCACCAAAGTTGTCGGATGAGGAGCAGGCATTCATTGACGGTCCCTGCGAAGAGCTTTGCAGGATGATCGACGACTGGGAGATCTGCCACAAGCTCGCCGACATGCCCAAAGAGGTTTGGGATTTCATCATCGAGAAGAAGTTTTTCGCGATGATCATTCCCAAGCAATATGGCGGCCTCGAGTTCTCCGCCTATGCGAACGCCGCGGTCATTACGAAACTCGCCAGCCGCAGCCCAACGGTCTCATCGACGGTCGGCGTCCCCAATTCGCTGGGACCCGCGGAACTGCTGCTGCATTACGGCACGGAAGAACAGAAAGACCGTTATCTTCCCGGCCTCGCCGCTGGCACCGAGATTCCCTGTTTCGCGCTGACCTCCTCGCAGGCAGGCTCTGACGCGGCCGCACTGATCGACAATGGCGTGGTGTGCAAAGGCACGTGGAACGGAAAAAGCATTGTCGGTATTCGCCTCAACTGGAGCAAGCGCTACATAACGCTGGCACCGGTCGCGACCGTAGTGGGTCTGGCGTTCAAGCTCTATGATCCCGACCACCTGATCGGTGACAAGGACGAATACGGCATCACCGCTGCTCTCGTTCCGACGGACACACCTGGAGTGGAAGTAGGCCGCCGGCATTATCCGCTCTCGATCCCCTTTCAGAATGGCCCTACTTCGGGCAAAGACGTTTTTGTGCCGCTCGACGCCATCATCGGCGGTCAGGAACAGGCCGGCAACGGCTGGAAGATGCTCGTTCAGCTGCTCTCGGTTGGCCGCGCGATTACGCTACCGTCGACGGCCTCGGGCGGTGGACAAGCAGCGAGCTATGCGTCCGGCGCGTACGCGATTATTCGCAAGCAGTTCAACACGTCTATTGCGAACTTCGAAGGTGTCGGCGAAGCGCTGACACGCATTGCAGGCCAGACTTATATTATGAACGCCGCGGTCGCCGTTACTGCCGGTGCGATCGACCAGGGCGAGCAGCCCGCCGTTCCATCCGCCATCCTCAAGTATCACTGCACCGAGATGGCTCGCAGGGTCGCCAACGATGCGATGGACGTGCACGGTGGCAAAGGCGTGATGATGGGGCCCAAAAACTACCTTGGTCGTGGTTACATGGCGACGCCGATAGCAATCACGGTCGAAGGTGCGAACATCCTCACGCGCAGTCTCATCATTTATGGTCAGGGCGCGATTCGTTGCCACCCGTTCGTGCTGAAAGAACTTCAAGCGGCCGGTGACGAAGATCATGATCGTGGCCTGATCGAATTCGACGATGCGCTGTTTGGTCACATTGGATACGCGATCAGCAACCTGGCGCGTTCGTTTTTCCTCGCATTGACTCACGCCAAGTTCAGTCGCGTACCGCTTAACACGCCGACACGCCGCTACTACCAGAACATCAACCGTTACAGTGCCAACTTCGCGCTGGCTTCGGACTTCGCCATGCTGACACTGGGCGGTGGCCTGAAGAAACGGGAACTCCTGTCAGCGCGACTGGGTGATGTTCTGAGCTCCATGTACCTGGCATCCACCGTGCTCAAGCATTTCGAGAACCAGGGACGACGTGCGACGGATTTGCCGCTCGTGGAATGGTCTATACGCACGCTGATGTACCAGGCGCAGGAATCACTGCACGCGTTCCTGCGTAACCTGCCGAATCGTCCGGTCGCCATGCTGCTGCGCCTGTTTATCTTCCCGCGAGGCCGCACTTATTCCGCGCCGTCGGATGAACTCGCTTCCCGAGTCGTCGAACTCGTGACGACGCCGGGCGAGGCAAGAGACCGTCTCAGCGCGCTCGCGTACACGGCGCTGGAACCCGGCAATCCGCTGGGACTGTTACAGGAAGCCCTGGAACTGACAAAGCAACACGTACCGCTCGAACGTCGCCTGCGCCAGGCACGCAAGGAAGGACTCATTCACTCCGACTACCTCGGTTTGCAGATCGATGAGGCAGAAAAAGCCCAGGTAGTCAGCAAAGCAGAGGCGCGCGCACTGCGAGAGTACCATGGCAAGGTTGAGGCGCTGCTCGACGTCGACGACTTTACAACCCAGGAACTGGCTCGAGTACCTGTCGACGAGTCAGTGCCAACTCCACCAAAAGCGAGCCCGAGGAAAAAGGCTGCCCGCAAGAAACCGGTGGCCGCCAAGAGAGCTGCGAGCAGGAAGGCTTCGAGCAAGAAGAAGACCAAGAAATCCTGATCGGGCCCGATGACGACGCACGCCGGGCCACTGTATGAACTGACAATCTCGGTTGAGCAGGAAAGGGCCGCCGAGCTTGAGCACTGGCTGGACGAACTCGCCGAAAAGTCCTTGCAGAAACATGGCATCGCAGATGCTCATGTCTTCATTTGCAGCAGCGACGCCGCTGACGGCGCGACCCGGATCTGCCAGTTCCAGTGCACCGGCGATCGCGCTTTCAACGAACTTCTGGATGGCTTTTTCGCCGACGCCGAATCGTCCGCCGCTCAGGAGTTCGGTACCGCAGCCAAAATTTCCAGTCGCACACTTCGCGAAGACGACGCACCGGACTTGCCGGCAGCGATCGAAAGCCCCGATTGTCTCAACTGTGGCACACGCCTCAGGGGCCAGTATTGCGGGAACTGCGGGCAGCGGGCAAGCAGTCGCCTGATCAGTCTCTGGGAACTCATAACTGAAGCATTTGGCGACCTCCTGGAACTCGATTCGCGCCTGTGGCGAACGCTGATACCGCTGCTGGTCCGTCCCGGTCGCCTGACGCGCGATTACCTTGAAGGTCGACGTGCGCGATTCATGCCGCCGTTTCGCACTTACCTGGTGCTTAGCGTCATCTTTTTCGTCGTGGCGTTCTTTGATCCCCGCGACGACCTCAGCCTGTTATTCGAACCCGAGCCCGAGCCGACGCCGGAAGAAATCGCCGAAAAAGCCGCAGAAGCTGCCGCCGCGAAACAGGAAGTCCTCGACGAACTTGCCCAGGAGGGCATTATTGTCGGTGCTGCGAATCCCCAGGATCACGCGGAAGGCGAAGACAACGACGAACAAGATCCGGAAACTGGCGGGAACAAGGTCAATATCAATGCAGGTTTCAATTTCGAGATCGACGATGAGACCGGAGAGTGCCTTGTCGACGACGATGACGTAACCGACCTGCCGCTGTGGCTGAAAAAACGACTCACGCCCGAACGCCTCGAGCGTGTTTGCGAGCGCATCGGTGCGGACAAGGGCAAGACGCTAATTGGTCTGATGCTGGACAACATTCCTGTCGCGTTAATCGTGTTATTACCGCTCATGGCGCTGGTTCTGAAGATCCTGTACCCGCTTTCACGCCGCTACTTCGTCGAGCATCTGCTGTTCGTCATTCATTACCACGCGTTTTTCTTCCTGATATTGATCCTGGAGATATTGTTTGCGCGAATTTCGGCGCTTCTGAGCATTCCCGAGGCAATTTCCGTGCTTGTACTCGTTGCCGCGTCACTCTACATACCTGTTTACCTGTACATGGCGATGCGCCGTGTTTATGGTCAGGGGAGAATCCTGACGTTCATAAAGCACGTTGCGCTGGTTATCAGCTATTCGGTAGGCGCAGCCCTGACGATGCTGGGTGCCTTTTTATTCGCGCTGTTCGCCGTCTGAAACAACAAAAAAAGAGGAAGTACGAATATGATTCGACCCGATCTGGCTATCACTGCACTGGCCCTGACATTGTGCCTGTCCGCGTGCGGCGAGCGGTCAACGCCGGCAGCGGAAAAAACCGCTATGGCCGAAACGGCGACGGAGGCAGCGACAGCGGTAAAACCTGAGACCGCTATCCGGCCGCGCACCGCCTCGCCGGAAGGTGCCCGGGTATTTTTCATAACGCCGGCTGACGGCGATACGGTCTCAAACCCGATCGACATCGAATTTGGGATCGACGTTATGACCGTCGCCAAAGCGGGCGACAAGCAGGCCGATTCGGGCCACCACCATTTATTGATCGATACGGACCTGCCCGACCTCACGGCGCCGGTGCCGGCCGACGCCAATCACGTGCACTTCGGCGATGGCAGCACCCGAACGGTGATTACCCTCGATCCAGGCCAGCACGCGCTGCGCCTGCTGCTCGCCGACCACCTGCATATCCCCCACGATCCGCCGGTCGTGTCCGAAGTAATTACGATTACAGTGGAATAAATGGTTGAGTGATGTGCCCGGGGCCACTAAAATCGCCGGGCTACGTTGAGCCAGTCAGAAGACATGTCCAGATCGAATAAATCCATCGGAATCAGCGGCCTCGCCGCCTATATCCCGCCGTACCGCGTATGGCTTGAGGACTGGTGTGACTGGACGGACAACCAGTGGCCGAAAATTCGTGAGGTGGTGGGGCGCAGTTTTCGCATTCGCGGGCCCAATCACAGCGTCTACACGATGGCGGCAAATGCCGTATTGCGGCTGATCGACCAGTACGACGTAGACCCGACGCGCGTAAAATTCTTAGGATTGGGCACGGAATCGAGTACCGACAATTCCGCCGGCGCTATTGTCGTCAAAGGCATGGTCGATGCTGCGCTGATCGAGCGTGGCAAGCCCCCGATATGCCGCAGCTGTGAAGTTCCCGAATTCAAGCATGCCTGCCTCGGTGGCGTTTACGGCATGAAAGGCGCTATCCGTCACCTCGCACTGGACGGTGCGGGCAACCAGGCGATTGTCGTTTGCGCCGATATTGCCGAGTACGCGCGCGGCAGTTCGGGTGAGCCGACGCAGGGTTCGGGCGCCGTGGCGATGCTGCTCGAGGAAGAGCCACAGCTCGCCGTCGTGGATCTCATCGGCTCAGGCTCGGCATCTGATTACCGCATCATGGATTTCCGCAAGCCGATGCTGCGCTTCTGCGGACAGGATCGCACTGAGTCGCACCAGGTACAGGACTTCCCGGTTTTCAACGGCAAGTACTCCACGACCTGCTATGTCGACGAAACGCTGCACGCGCTCAACGACATGTACGTAAAACGCAGCTTGAATCCGAGCGATTACATGCGTTCGCTCCGGACGGTTTTCATGCATCGACCTTATCGGCGCATGCCCGAAACCGGCTGGGCGGTTTCCTACCTGTTTGCGCTAAGCCAGGGCAGCGCAGAAGACCGTGCCGAACTGGCCTCCTATTGCTACGAAGCCGGCGTCAACGTTGAGGCCATCCGTACCGAGATGCTAAGCAAGCCCGAAGTCGCAGCGCTGGCGACGCCTGAAGCGCTGCACTACGAAGCTTACCCGCTCACCATGGCGACGCTGCGTGCATTCCGCGCGTCGCGCCATTACCGCAGGGAAATCCTCGACAAGATGGCCCTGGGCAGCGATACGATGCTCGACCTCGGTAACCTCTATACCGCTGCTTTACCGGCCTGGATGGCGGCCGGCTTCGAACAGGCGCTGGATGAAGATTCACTGAGTCCCGGCCAGGAAGTGCTGACGCTCGGCTACGGCAGTGGCGACGCCGCGGAGGTCATTCCGTTCTTCATGGCGGACGGCTGGCGCGAAGCGGCGGCAAAAATTCGCTTCATTGACGCAATGCAGCCAAGCGTCGATCTGAATCGCGAACAGTACGAGGCGCTGCATGACGGGCGTCGGGTCACGGGCCTAAGCTACATGCCCAACAACGAATTTGTTATCGACCGCGTTGGTGGTACCGACGAGCGCCACTTTACCGATCTCGGGATCGAGTACTACAAGTTCATCGCCTGAGTGCAATAGGGCGCCAGTTGTTTGCGGTAATGACCTGCAAGCTCCCGCCACTCCTGCTTGAACCAGGGCGTAAACCGCTCCGGGTATCGAGATAGTTCTTCGTCCAGCGCCCCACTCGAAACGTAGCGTATAGAAGCAATTTCGCTGTCGTTCGGCTGTGCTTCGCCCGCCACTCTGCCGAGGTACACATGACAAAGCTCGTTCTCGGAGCCGGCCTCACCAAACTGCGCCGTGTAGCAAAAGCGATACACGTGTTCCAGCTTTGCCTCGATATTCAGCTCATCGGCCAGTCGTCGCACCGTCGCCGTTTCCATCGACTCGCCGCGGCGTGGATGACTGCAGCAGCTGTTTGACCAAAAGCCGGGCCAAAGGCGCTTCTTGTCGCTGCGCTGCTGCAGCAACAACTCTCCGGCTTCGTTAAACAGGAACAATGAAAAAGCGCGATGCAGCACGCCCTCCCCATCGTGGCAGCGGGCTTTGGAAAGATAGCCTATTTCCGTATCGTCACGATCAACAAGTATCAGCTCCTCGCTTTCGGACGACACGATTCGGTTTGTCTCGCTCATCGTTTCAGCGCCATCGTCTTGTACCCGGCCTGCCGCAACGCGTCCTGCACGCCGTCCATCGTTTCGGGACAAAGCGCGACGATCGAGCCACCGCCGCCACCACCGGTAAGTTTCGCTCCGGCCGCGCCGGCGCGCCGCGCCAGCGTGACCATCCGTTCGAGCTCAGGCGTCGACACTTCGAGCGCATTCAGCAGGCCATGACAAACATTCATCGCCAGGCCGAGCTCCGCATAATTCCGCGCCTGCAACAGTTTTGCGCCCGCAAGGCTGATTTTGTCGATCTCATCGAACAAAGCGTTATAGCGCTGCGGCGCCCGCTCGAAACGTGATTTCACGCCTGCAACCTGTTCACTCGTGAGCCCCACTTCGTTGCTGCAGGCAACAACAATCGGCGGGATTTCGGTCAGGCTCAACGGCTCGATCTGCAGGGCGCCATCGTTGCGAAACAACATGGGTTCGGCATAGGTCGAGATCGTATTGTCGACTCCGGACGGCGTACCATGCGCCAGCTTTTCGCACTCGAATGCGATCTCATTGACGCGCTCATTGTCAATGGGGAGTTCCATGACATCACAAATGCCCCGCGTCACAGCGACCGCGATCGCCGCGGACGAGCCCAGTCCCATTGCCCGTGGCAACTGCGAATTCACGGTAATGGAAAAATTGGCGCCCGTGATTTCAAGTTGTTGCAGGATAAGTGCGATAGCCGCCGCAATGCCCTCAGAATCGGCGAGGTCAATTGCCCCCCCGATACCCCAGTTGGGAATTGCGAGAGACGTAGCCGCCTCGGCAGGTTCGACGACCACGCTCACGGCATCCGGGATAGGCAGGGCCAGGGCGTGGCGACCGTAAACCGCCGCATGCTCGCCAAACAGAATGACCTTGCCGGCCGCTGTTGCGTTCGGCGCTTCTTGCCGCGTTGCTGACGCCGTTACTTGCTCGAGAATTTCTTGGGCCTTCCAGCGCTTGATCTCGCCGCTCTCGATGATTTTGGTAACCACATCGTCAAAATACTCGTCGGGCGTGCTGACGGCCGCAGCCAGGCTGCGAGCGTGCAGCTTCATGTGGCCCTGCTGGATACCGCTGCTCGCCAGTGCCCGCAGCGCAGCAAAGTTCTGCGCCAGACCCACGGCCGCCATGAGCAATGCAAGTTCGTTGGCCGACTTTGCCCCGGTTACGGCGAGACCCAGCGCCGCCGCCGGGTTGGCGTGCAGCGTGCCGCCGACGGTGCCCACTTTGAGTGGTATCGCTATTTCACCCAGCAGGTCACCATCCGTATTCACCGTCCACTGCGTCAGCGGCAGGTATCTTCCACTTGCCGCCGCGAAAGAATGCGCAGCCGCTTCAATTGCCCGCCAGTCGTTACCGGTTGCAATAGCGAGCGCGTCGACACCATTCATGATGCCCTTGTTATGCGTCGCGGCGCGGTGCGGATCGGCCAGGGCAATATTGCTCGCCATGACAATGGCGTCACGAACCACTTCACCAAAAAAACCTCGACTCGCGAGATTGTCTGAACTAAAGCGAACACTGGCCGTGACGACGGACCGGTCCGCAAGGTTCGACAGAATCCGCAGCGACACATGACCCTGACACAGCCTGGCGATCGTCGGCGCAATGGCCTCACAAATTGTATTGACCAGGTTCGCACCCATGGCATCAACGGTATCGACAAGCAGATGCACCCGAATCAACGGCGCTCCGTCGGGTAACTCAAGCCGCCGAACTTCGATGTCGCGAACGCCCCCGCCCCGTGCACTCAATCGGGGATGGACGTCATTTGCCGCATCCAGCAAGGTGGATTTTGCGGCTTGCAGGACCTGCATCGCTGCATCAGAGTCTGCCATACCCGTGACATGCACCTGTCCCGCCAGCAGCGACTCGTCGCAGCTGGCGAGGAAACCTCCGCTCGTTCGAGCCAGGCGCGCCGCATCGCTGAGGGCGGCGACGATCGACGGCTCCTCGACAACCAGCGGCACCATGTGGTCGCGATCATTGACCTGGAAATTCGGCGCGATTGAGAACGGCAGTCCGAACACACCGACCACGTTTTCGATGATCTTGTCGGCCGCAGCGCTCGACAACACCTGGCGACCGTCACGTAATCGCTCGGCATCGGTGCGCGACAACCAGCCGTGCTGCCGGAGCGCTTCGATACGCTCGGCAACATTCAGTTTGTAGAGACCTGCTATGCGGGAATCTTTCAACTTTGCTCCAGCAAGACACCATCGCGCTCAAGTTCGAAGTCGAGGATCTGGCAGCCGGGACCCTTCCGGCCATTCATGAAATCGTCAAGCTGCTCGTCACCATTCCCCAGCAAGATGCCGACGTCGCCGCCGCCGGCACCACAGGGCTTGTATACCAGCCCGGCCGCGGCAGCCGCGCTCACGAGCTGCTCGTGACCAGCATCGAATATGCCGAGATCGTGGTCAACACTGAATTGTTGCAGGGCCGCGATGTAGGCCGGGTACTGGCTCATGACAGCGGCTGCTGAGCGCCACGCCCTCGCCATGTTTTCGGCGGCGCCGAACAGCGCGGCTCGAGACGCCCCGTGACCGCTCTTTTCCAGCTTGTCGAGCTGTACTCTTGTACTCGCCGGCACGCCGGTCCAGACCAGTCGATACGCCAGCCCGGTGGGCCAGTTTAGCGGCGCTACCGCCGCTCCGTTTCTGCGGTATTCGATTAGCCCGCCGCTGATACTGGTCGCGATATCGACGCCGCTGCCGGTACCGCCCTGAAAGACCCGATGGGCGTGCAAAGCAGGTTCAAGTACCGCGCCGGATTGCGTCAATGCCGCCGCCAGCGCGACCGTCAGGGCGGCGCTGGAACCTATACCGATCTTCTTTCCTGACGCTTCGTCAACAAACGCGCGTGTATCGAGCTCGATCGACAAACAGCGCATTGGCACTGGCGCAACCGCACGCCAGACGGCATCAACAATTCGGTATTCATCCTCCCCCTGCAGCCACGCGATGGCGCTGTCGTCGACAACAAACCGCCCTTCGAGAGATGAGTGTCCGGGTGCCGAAACCCGGTGCCGCTGGCCGTCAACAGCCGTTATCCTGACCTTCGCACGACGATTGATGGCCATGCAGACGGCGGGGGCACCGTCCAGCACGGCGTATTCGCCGCTCAGCACGAGCTTGCCGGGTGCGCTGGCACGAACGCCGCTCACGAGACATCCACGAGCCGGGCGGCACCGCCAAGACCGGATACCATGATGTCCACGACACCGTCCGTTGCAGCCAGCGCAGCGCGAACGTCCTGTGCTTGTTCGGGCAGGCAGATCGCCTTGACCTGCGGGCCTGCATCGATCGTGAAGAACACACCGATGCCGCTGCGCTGCAGTTTGCGCACGGTTTGCAGACAACGCATCGTCACCGAATTCCAGTACACGATGGGCGGCCTTGATGCCCACATGACCGAGTGCATCTTCAAGCAGTTGTGTTCGGCAATCGCCGCCAGTTGTTCGAAATCACGCTTCAGAATCGCGTCACGAGCTGCGTTGAGATCGTCATCCTGGCGTTCAATCCAGTTGGAATAGAAGGGCGAGGTCTTGCGACTGATTTCCATCGCCTCGGTCGAACCGACAGCTTTCGGCCCCGTTTCGGTAATCGCGATAACCACGGTCAGGGGCCACTGCTCGCTTTCACACAGCGTGCTGATGGCAATTTCGCTCTCCCTGTTCTCGAGTTCGGCAAATCCGCCGTACAGCGAACGCGCCGCTGATCCCGACGAGCGTCCGGCAAGATTCGCGAGCGCGGCAACGCCAGGCGATTTTCCTGCAGCGTGCGCGGCTGCGATCGTGGCAGCCGCAAATGCCGATGCCGAAGAAGCAAGACCGGCCGCGACGGGAAAATTGTGACGGCTGACGATGCTCGCACGTGAGCGAGCGCTTCCGATAACCAGATCGAGGCAGGCTGACAGCCGCGGCAACATCGTCTCATCGAGGGAGCCGTTCACCGTAAGCTTGTCAGCCGCCAGGCCCTCATCAAGCTCTACCTGCATTTCCGTAAAAAGGTCGCGCAAGGTAATTGAAATAGAGCCGACCGCAGGCAGGTTCCGCTCGAGGTCGCGCTTGCCCCAGTATTTGATAAGCGCAATGTTTGGCTGGGCGATCGCTGTTGCCCGCATGTCCAGGTCTCTTGTTGTTTTCTGCCAGTCAGGGACGCGGATTATAGCCCAGCCGGACGCGCGCACCGCGGCATAATTCCGTGTACGCTACATGGGCCGAATCCCGAGGCTCGAACGCTTTGCCGGACACATTTGCAGATCGCATTGCCACTTACACGGAACGCGTCGAGGAGCGTCTCAATGCGGCGCTGCCGCTGCCGTCGACCGACCCCGGCCGACTGCACGAGGCGATGCGTTACGCCGTGCTGAACGGCGGCAAGCGGGTCCGGCCACTGCTCGTGTATGCGGCGGGCGAATGCCTCGGCGTCGACGCTGTGTTGCTCGATGCGCCTGCCGTAGCCATCGAACTGATTCACGCATTCTCGCTCGTCCATGACGACCTGCCTGCCATGGACGATGACGACCTGCGTCGCGGCAATCCGACCGTACACATCAAGTACAACGAAGCCACGGCAATACTCGCGGCCGACGCGCTGCAGCCACTGGCGTTTTCTGTGCTGTCGCAGCAGGAGCACGTACCGGCGACAGTGAAGATCGACCTTGTCAGCCTCATTGCGAATGCCTGTGGTTCAACCGGCATGACGGGCGGCCAGTCGATCGACCTGGCCGCGGAAGGAAGCTCGTTGAGCGCGGAAGCACTTGAGCTTATGTACTCGCTGAAGACAGGAGCACTGATTCACGCGGCGGTCATGTCGGCTTGCCTGCTGCGCGAAGATCTCCGGGAGGCGGACACCCGGGCGGTAGACGCTTTCGGTCGTGCTGTCGGCGTAGCCTTTCAGATAAAGGACGATATCCTGGATATCGAAGGCGAGACTCATGTGATCGGTAAACAGGTCGGCGCCGACCAACGGCTCGGTAAGGCGACGTATCCGGGCCTGTTCGGACTCGACCGGTCACGGCAGCGCTGTGACGAATTACTGAACGGAGCGTTACATCATCTCGAGCGCTTCGGTGACGCGGCGGCGCCGCTGAAGTGGCTTGCCCGTTTTATCGTCGAACGGGGCCAATAGACGGATGTCACCAGCAACGCGCAGCGTACTGCACGTTGATATGGATGCGTATTACGCGTCCGTCGAGCAGCGCGACAACCCTGTGCTGCTCGGCAAGCCTGTTGTCGTCGGCGGGGGCACCAACCGCGGCGTCGTTGCAGCGGCCAGCTACGAGGCACGGACCTTCGGCATACGCTCGGCGATGCCAATGGCTGAAGCCATCCGGCGCTGCCCCGAGCTCTGCCGCGTCAAGCCGCGCATGTCTCATTACAAGTCCGTATCCGAGCAGATATTCGCCATCTTCCGCGAGTTCACGCCCGCAGTCGAAGGCCTGTCGCTCGATGAGGCTTTTCTCGACGTCACTGCGAGCGTGACCCTGTTCGGCACGCCGGCAGAAATCGCAATGGCCATCAAGCAGCGAATACTGGACGAGACCCGGCTGACGGCCTCGGTCGGCGTCGCCGAAAACAAGCTGGTGGCGAAAATCGCTTCGGATCTCGACAAACCGGACGGCCTGACGATTGTCTGGCCCGAGGACTATGCGGCCCGACTCGATCCACTGCCCGTTTCCGTGATTCCGGGCATAGGTCGCAAAACCCTGGCGCGCCTCACCGCTGTCGGCATCGGCACTGTCCGCGATTTGCGTGTTGCGGAGGATCGCGTGCTCGAGCCCATATTCGGGCGATTCACACGCAAGACGCGTGACCGTGCCTCGGGAC
>Ga0224497_10001734_pt1 | contig 13562 bp, 8 predicted proteins | sample SF_Jul11_sed_USG_4_FD_167970 | JGI IMG/M metagenome (GOLD analysis project Ga0224497, IMG submission 167970) | Sediment microbial communities from San Francisco Bay, California, United States - SF_Jul11_sed_USGS_13 | ecosystem: Environmental > Aquatic > Marine > Sediment | place: USA: California... | reverse complement strand
GCCGGATAAATGCCCGCCATGAGTGCCGCGACTATCGCAAAGAATACCGCCGAGACCAGAATGCCGGGGGCGATCGCCATATCGATGTGCCAGCCGAACGCACGCCGGTTGATGACCTCGATGAGCACGTACGCCATGACGAGCCCGAGCGGAATTGCGGCCAGACCGCTCATCAGGCCAATCAACCCGGTCTGCATCATGATCATTCCGCCGAGCTGAAGCTGTGTCATCCCCAGCGCGCGCAACGTCGCAAATTCGCGCGCTCGTTCGAGCTGCAGTGCGAGCATCGCACCGAGTATGCCGATCAGCGCAACGCCGATCGCCAACCAATACAGCACATCGGTGATGATGAACGTACGGTCGAAGATCTCGAGCGACAGGTCACGGATCCTGCTGCTGGAGCTCACGACAAGCTGTTGCCGGCTTCGGTTGACGGATTCGATCCCGGCAACGACATCCTCGACAGCCGAATCCGCCGGAAGGTAGAGACCGATCGAATCGATGCCCGGATCGTCCCAGTGCCGGTCGTAGGTGGCCCGGCTCATTAACAGCGCGGTTGCGTTGATGTCATAGCTTTGATACGTCGCAACAACGCGAAAGTTTCTGATGCCGGCAGCCGTGCGTAAACTGATGTCCGTGTCGATCCGAACGTCGTTCTGATAGGCATAAGGTTCGGACACGAGGACGGCATCTTCATTGTCGAACGCGCGCCATACCGCCTCCGGGTCGGCATCGAGGATCTCGACGCCTCTGTAGCTCGCGGGCGCCATCTTGATAACGTGAATGCGCGTGCGGCCTGACTCGCTCTCGAGCCAGGCACGGCGACTCGTGCTGAAATCGTCGATGCCCGGCACGGCAACGAGATCAGAAATCAAAGCGGCGTCGAGCGTGCCGCGGCGAACGCCGACATACAAATCGGCCTGCAGGGTCTGCGTGAGCCATGCGCTGACGGAGCCCCGAAAACTGTCTACCATGACGCTCACGCCAATCGTCGCCGACACCGCAATGGCCAGCGCAACGATTGCGACGCCGGTGCGGCTCAGGCTGGCGCTTATTCCGGATACCGCCAGCTGCACCGGCATGCTGCCCATGCGTCTGCCGAGAGGTGAGAGCACGTCTGCCGTCACGTTTGCGGCAACCGGGACACATAGCGCAAAACCGAAGATCAGCAAGAACACGGACGTAAGCCCCGCAACGAGATTTCTGCCCGAGAGCGATAACACGAGTGCCGAAACCGCAATCGTAACGAGACCGATAATTGTGATGATGGGCAGCAGGCGATGCGCGCGCTGTTCGAGTACCGAGCGCGTCATCGCGAGACGCGGTTGATACGCGGCTGCTTCAACCGCTGGCACGGCCGCGGCAACGACCGCGGCGGCCGTGCCGGCGACGATTCCCTTGCCGATGGAAAACGGGCTGACGCTGACATCCGTGACGCTGACCCGGAAATAGAAATCGTTGATCGACTGCGAAACGAGTGCCAGCAGCTGCTCGCCGAGCCAGATGCCGACCACAACGCCGAGTACGGCCGAGATCAGTCCAATGCACGCGGCCTCGGACAGGATCAACATAAAAGACTGGCGTCGCGTTACGCCGATAGCGCGCAGCACACCGATAAGCCCGCGCCGCTGTAACACGGAAAAGCTGACGCTGTTGTAGATCAGAAACAGCCCGACGAGCAGCGCCAGCAGGCTCATCGCGGTCAGGTTGGTCATGAACGCCGCACTCATTTCGGCCGTGGTCCGGGTTCTGCCGGCCGCCGTCAACAGCGTCATGTCCGGCGGCAGGAGGGCCCGGAGACGCCGCTGCCCGGCCTCATCGCGATCAAGCCGCACATCTATGCGTGTCAGGAAGCCCGGCTGATTCAGCCAGGCCTGAGCGGTGGCGATGTCCGCGGTTACGAGGTTGTCGAGACCCTTGTCTGCGCCGGCCCCGAAAGTACCCAGCAGCATTGCGTCATGCGTCCGACCGTCAGCGATAACTTCGAACCGATCGCCGGGCGCAATGCCGAATAACTCCGCGGTATGCCGGGACATCAATACGGCGCCGGGCTCGGTCAGCATGTCGCGGAACAAGGAACTCGCTTTGCCGACCGTCGCGTCCGGATCGATCGCGCGGGTAAAATCGCGTATCGCACGCTCGGCGAACAGGTCGACGCCGAGTAGCTGCACTGAGCGCTCGTCGATGTCCACGCTGCCCTCGACCACGGGCGCAATACCGCGGATACCGTGGTCGACGCGAAGTCTCGTGTACAGGCCTTCATCGACACCACGCGGCCCGCCGATGATCTGATGCGTCGCTGCCCCCGACACGGCGTCCATTGATAGCTCGAACGCCTTACGCGCACTTGTATTTGCAAGATCGACGGCAACGATGACGGCCACGCCGATGCCTATGCCGAGGACCGCGAGCGCGAGCTGCCAGGGGTGCCGCAACAGGTAGCCGAAATTGGCACGATAAATGATGGGGATCATGCGTCGTCCGGATTTCCCGTCTGGACTTCGAGCTTGCCGTCACGCAGTTCCACGGTGCGGTCACAGGTCGATGCGACTCGCGCGCTGTGCGTGGCGATGAGCATCGTACCCCCGTTGTGCCGAACGAGCGTGTCGAGCAACTCGAGTATCGTGTCGGCGGTCCTGTCATCGAGATTTCCCGTTGGTTCGTCCGCAAGCAGAACCGAAGGCCGGTGACAGAGAGCGCGAGCGATTGCGACCCGCTGCTGCTCGCCGCCGGAGAGGACATCCGGATAGCTGTCGGCACGATCCGCGAGGTCCACACCGACAAGCAGGTGCTCGATACGTTGCGACGACTGCCGGGCCGGGACACCGTTGAGTTCAAGCACCAGGCGAATATTGTCGGCAACCGTGAGCGTCGGCACGAGATTGAAAGCCTGATAGACAAAGCCGATGTGTTCGCGCCGAAACAGCGTCCGGTCGCGCTCGGTCAGCTTCGTAATGTCGATACCCGCGACTTCGACGCGGCCTGCGTCGGGCGCGTCGATGCCGGCGATCAGATTCAAGAGTGTCGATTTCCCGGAGCCGCTGCGGCCCCGTATGGCGATCGTTTCGCCGCGCGCGAACTCGGCGCTAACGTCGTCGAGCACGCTATGCAGGTGCCTGCCTTCCGTAAACGCACGGCTGAGGTGATGCAGTCGAATCTCGACTTCGCTGGGAGAATTCATGGCAGATTGTCGTGTCACGCAATCGGGGGACATTCTGCTTTCTGGCGAGCCAAAAAACAGAATGTCCCCTTAGCCGGTATTCTGCAGGCCCAGGGCGATACCGTTCACGCTTGCCAGCAGGGCCTGAAAAAGCTTTGCGTCTTTGTATCCCGATTTCCGCCAGCGTGCCAGCAGATCCACCTGCATCAGGCTCATCGGATCGACGTACGGATTGCGCAGCATGATCGCACGCTGCAGCGTGATGTCACCATCGAGCAGACTTTCGTGATCCGAATACTCGAGAATAAGCCTGCGAGTGATATTGTATTCTTGTTCGATAGTGGAAAAGAATACGTCATGCAGATCTCCCGCGAGTTCTGAATACAGCCTCGCGATACCCAGATCGGCTTTCGCCAGCACCATCTCGGCATCTGCGGTAAGCGCCCGCATGAAGTACCACTGGGCGAACATGTCACGAAATGCCTTGTCGTCGAATCGTTCGGCCGCCCTGGCGAGGCCGGAGCCGAAACCGAACCAGCCCGGCAGCATGCAACGCGCCTGGGTCCACGCAAACACCCACGGAATCGCGCGAAGATTTTCGATGCCGGACTGCGATCGTCGTGATGCCGGCCGCGAACCAATACGCATGCGCTCGATCAGATCGATCGGTGTAGCGAGACGAAAATACTCAAAGAAATCGGCCGTATCGTAGACGAGTTTACGATAGGCGCGGCGACTCTCGGTCGCGATCACATCCATCATCTCGTGCCACTCGGGCCTGTCGCTGCCCTGATGGTGTGGCAACGCCGTGGCCAGCGCGACAGAGCCCGTCACCTGTTCGAGCGTGCGCAGCGCTATGCCGCGCAGCCCGTATTTCTCGTTGATGATCTCGCCTTGCTCGGTAACGCGCAGGCGGCCATTGACGGTGCCGGGAGGTGCGCCGAGTACGGCGACGTGGGTCTTGCTGCCACCGCGACTGATTGTGCCGCCACGACCGTGGAACAGCGTGAGTTCGATGCCCTTGTCAGCCACTTCGGCGACGAGCGTGCTCTGGGCCCTGTGTAGTGCCCATCGCGCCGATGCCAGGCCACCATCCTTGTTGCTGTCGGAATAACCGATCATGATGGTCTGACGATTGTCACGCTGCGCGAGGTGCGTGCGGTAGATGTCGATTGCCAGCAGATCTTCGACGATCTTCGGACCTCGCTCGAGGTCATCGACGGTTTCGAGCAATGGGGCGATATCGAGCGGCACGTCACCGCGACGATTGTGCAGCTCGGTCCATTGTGCGAGCAACAGGATCGAAAGAACGTCGTCCGCACCCTGAGTCATGCTGATGATGAAAGGTCCAATCGGGCGCGGCCCGAATTTGCGCCGGCAGAATCCTATCGCCTCGAACACCGCAATCGTCTTGCGGCTTTGCGTGCCCAATGTCTCCGCTATACTCTCGCGCGTTTTGATCGCATCCACGATACGTGCTGCGCGATCCTTGGCCGACCAATCCAGCCAGTTGTCTTCGCCCAGGCACTCGCCGATAACCTGACGATGCACTTCGGCATCCTGACGAATGTCGAGCGTGACCAGGTGAAAACCGAAGGTTTCGATGCGTCTGAGCAGGCGCCGAACCGAGAATAAACCGGCATTTTCGCCCTTGTTTGCCGTCAGGCTGTCGGCGATGAGCACTATGTCGCGTCGAAACTGACCGACCTTTTCATAGGGATAAACATCATCGTCGAACGTCGATTGCAGCCGCTGCTGAACGAGCCGCAGAAATACTCGATACGGCATGTCGCGATGCCGTGCCGGCACCGCGTGATAGGCGTTCGGAAAAACACCGCGATACTCCTCTATCCTGGCAAGCAGCGCGTCACTGAAGCCGATACGCCTCGTCGATTGACTCAATTTCGCCGACAATGCCGCGCACTCGTTGTAATACAGGTCGAGTACCAGCGAGCGCTGTCGTGCCAGGGTGGCCCGAATTGTTTTCGCATTGACGTTCGGGTTGCCGTCCATATCGCCGCCAACCCAGGAACCGAAACGGACGATGCCGGGGAGTTTGACGCGCCTGCCCTCTTCGCCGTAGATGCGCTCGAGCGCATGCTCGAAGTCTTCGTAAAACGGCGGCATCGCGCGATAAAGGACATCGGTAATAAAGAACAGGACGTGCTCCAGCTCGTCCGCAACCGTCATCTGTTCCGACGGATTTTCGTCCGTTTGCCAGCCGGTCGTCACGAGCAGCCGGATATTCTCCAGAGCAACGTCGACTTCCCGGCTGGTCATCGTCGGATTCAGCAGATCGACGAGATGCCGCACTATATTCTGTTCCTTGCGCAGAATCGTGCGACGGGTGGGCTCGGTAGGGTGTGCCGTAAATATCGGTTCGATCGAGAGCAAATCGAGCAACTTCTGAAGGCCGTCAACGTCCATGCCCGAGGCTTTCAGCTTTGTGAGCGTGTCTTCGAGACCCCCCGGCTGAAATTGACCGCCATCGCGCAGATAATCCCGTCGCCTGCGAATGCGATGGACTTTCTCGGCTATGTTCACCATCTGGAAGTACGTCGAGAAACTGCGAATGACCTGGAGCGCGAGCTCGGGATCGAGGTTCTCGACGATCCGGAACAATTCCTCGCCCGGTTTCTCGTTGCCTTCGCGGCGCCGGATCGCGCTCAGGCGCGCGCTTTCGACGAGATCGAAAAGCGCCTCGCCGCCCTGTTGACGAACGAGATCGCCAACCATGGTGCCGAGCGTGCGCACATCGTCGCGCAAGGGCTGTTCCTTGTCCTTGAACGTGATGTCCTGGCGCCGGAGTACCTTGTCCGTTTGCGTGACCATCGTTTCAGTCGCGGAAATTCTCGAACTGCAGGGGCAGCCCGATGTCGGCATCCTTGAGCATGCCGATGACGGCCTGCAGGTCGTCACGTTTCTTGCCGCTTATGCGCAGCTTGTCGCCCTGAATCGCCGCCTGCACCTTGAGCTTGCTGCCTTTAATGAGCTTGACGAGCTTTCTCGCCAGGTCGGGTTCGATGCCGCGTCGCATGATGACGCGCTGTCGCGCTTCCTGGCCGCTCAGTTCGGGTTGCTGTTCATCGAGGCAGCCTATGTCGATACCTCGTTTGGCCAGTTTCAGGCGCAGGATGTCCATCATTTGCTTGAGCTGAAAATCGCTCTGACTCGTCAGCGTAATGAGCTGACCGTCAAGTTCGAACTTCGAGCCGGTACCCTTGAAGTCAAACCGGGTATTGACCTCGCGGTTCGCCTGATCGACACCGTTCGACGCCTCATGAGCGTCGAAATCACTGACCACGTCAAATGAAGGCATGGATGCGGTCCTCTGACTTGCTCATAATGAATTGACCGGAGAGTTTTCCCGAGCTTTCGGTTGACAATGCGCGCCTGCGCGACTCAAGTCCAGAATCGTGACGTTCAGTCTGACGTTTCGAGAGCCTTCTGGTGTTTTTTGACCAAAGCGAGAAATTTCGGGGTCAGGCCGACGTCCTCGTAGACCGGATCACCCTGATCGTCTTCTCGAATGACTGCGCCGCCGGGAATGTAGGGGAACGCCGCCTCCACATAGTCGAGCGCGGCCGACAGCAGGTCGGTAATGACTCGTTCGCGGTCGATACCCGGAAACATCTCGGTCAATGCGTCGATGCGGGCGGCATCGTTGATCGGCAATTTTACCGCATACGATGCCCTGGTCTTTACGGACGCCTTCCTGGCGGCCCAGTCATCGAGTAGCGTTTTGAACGTCATGCCGTTGCTCTGGTTCGTCCGTCAAGCCCTTCGGGGCGAGGCGACAATAGCAAAATCTCGGCGACCTGCCCAGATTAGCCCGGCGCATGCCTGACCGGGGCCGCTGACAATGGCGCGAGGTCCCGTGACCAGGGAAGGATCGTGACTCCGGAAAGCTACCGTTTGACACCGGCATCGCCTGAATCGGGCAGTGACTCCGCATGGCTGCACGACGCAGACGTCGAGCACGCCAGGCGGCTTTGCCATGAGCTCGAGGCCGCAGGCGGCGCGGTCCTTTCGCCCAAAAAATCGGGTCTTGCGGCAGCCGGCGCCGTATTGTCGCTAAACGCCCGTCGGGTACTCGTATCCGATGCCGCGATGGCACAGTTCCGCGAACGGGTGCTGATGCTGTTGGCGAATCGGCTGCCCGTCTCGATCGCAGTCGACGAGCTGGATCACGACGCCCTTAATACGCAGCTCGAGAGTATCTGCGAATCCTTGTCCGCCGTCGCTCGTGACATCGGCGCAAGTCCGCGGTCGATGCAACTGGTCATTGATGCAGACACGGTATCGTCACAGGCGGTTGAGCTGTCGTGCCGTAAATGGTTCGGCATCGGTCGAGTGTTCGTCCGCGCCGGGATGTCACAGATGACGGCAGAGCATCGCAACGCGAGCCGGGACAATGACAGCAAGTTCTGGCTGCAGCTGGCGCGGCTGCGTGAGCAGCGGAATTTTCAGCTCGTTTATGCCTCGCAAGTGACGTCGCCCTGCGCACTGTTATCCGCGGAGACAGCCGAAGCCGTATTGCCTGTAACCGGTATTCAGGTACCCGCAGGTTCCGCCTGGGTGCCGATCCGGATCAATATCCTGCGATTTGCCGATGAACGCGGACACATCAAAGAGCAGGCACTCGAACGGGCCCTGCATTGCGCAGTCGACGCCGGCGAAGCGTTACATGAAATCGTCCGCTGGCCAACCGCACAAATGTGCCACGATGCCTGGTTGAACCGGCGGCTCGCCATTTCGATTGCGGGCATAGGAGATCTGGCGATGCGGCGACGACTCGACCCGGGCCGATTCAGTAGTTTATCGAATCTCGATGAATGCCTGCGCGCCGTTCGCAATACGCTCATCGAGCGATCTCGCATGATTGCCCGCCGATCCGGCAGTTTGCCCGCGCTCGAATCCACCGATCGAAGCCTTGCGTTGCCGGGGGGCGACGCGCGTGAGACGTGGCGACAGCGGTGGCGGAGTGCGATCGAAATTGCCGCCATGCGACACCGCAATCTGCTCGTTCTGTCTCCCTGGTCGCTGTTCCCCGAAGCCCGGCCGGCCGAATTTCGCTATACGAACCTCGTTCCATTACTCGGCTTGTGCGATGCGTGTGCCTTCGACTCACCGCGATCGCTGGCGGCGTGGAGCGACAGCGAGTTGCGAAGTTTCCATCAGCACGCATGGGCAGTGCTACACCAGAATGGCGCCGTAAAACAGATTGCGGAACAGGTGTGAACTGATATACGGTTTCTTGACCTGATCGATTCGAACCGGTTGTCCGGCACGGCAGGAACGAGGGGACGTATTGCAGCCGATTACTCCTGACGCTCACGGGATTGCCGTAATCATACTGACGGTCGTCGCGCTGTTTCTGTTTACACGCGATCGCATTCCGCTCGAGTCTTCGTCGCTCGCCATCCTGATCCTGCTCGTCGCGGGCTTCGAACTGTTCCCTTATGTCAAGGACGGGGAAAGACTGCTCGGCCCGGTGAACTTCTTTGCGAGCTTCGGTAATGAAGCGCTGGTCGCGATCTGTGCATTGATGATGGTAGGCAAGGCGCTGGAAACGACGGGCGCGCTGCAACCTCTCGCAAACGTCGTTTCACGCGCATGGTCAACGCGCCCGATGCTCGCTTTGCTGACGACACTTGTCGCAGGTGCGGTGCTCAGCGCATTCATGAACAATACACCGATCGTCGTGCTGCTCATGCCGATTCTCGTCGGTGCGTCGCTGCGCGCCAAGTTTCCGGTTTCGGAAGTCATGATGCCGATGGGTCTCGCAACGATCATCGGTGGCATGTCGACAACGATCGGTACTTCGACGAATCTGCTCGTCGTCGGCATTTCGCAGGACCTGGGGCAGCACACGTTCACGATGTTCGAATGGGTGTTGCCCGTTGCAATTGTGGGCGGAGCGGGGGTCCTGTTTCTGTGGCTCATCGCGCCGCGCCTTCTGCCCGATCGTACGTCGCCGATGCCGGATACGTCACCGCGTATCTTCAGCGGTCAGCTGAATGTGAAAGAGGGTGGATTTGCCGACGGCAGTACGCTTGCCGAGGTGTTGGCCAAGGCGGACGGTCAGATGCGCGTCGACAAGATCCAGCGCAGCGAATCGCTGTTCCTGGTCAAACTGCCGTCGGTCGTACTGCAGCCAGGCGATCGCCTGTTCGTCAAGGACTCGCCGGAAAACCTCAAGTATTTCGAACAGCTGCTGGGCGCGACACTTTACAACATCAGCGATAGCGAGCATCCGGTCGACGAAGAGACGCCGCTGAAGGCGGAAGGACAACAGCTTGCCGAAGTCGTCGTGACACGCGGTTCGCCCCTACATTTGCGCAGCCTCGCTGCAGCGCGATTCAGCACGAACTACGGCCTGATGCCGTTGGCGCTGCATCGTGCGCGCGCGCCGAGCTCGCAGATTACCGGCGATCTCAATATGATTCGCCTGCGCGCCGGTGACGTGTTGCTCGTTCAGGGATCCCGGGAAGCTATTCAGAACCTCAAGGATAGCAGCACGATGCTCGTACTCGACGGCACGACGGACTTGCCGCATACGCACAACGCGAAACGCGCACTCGGGATCATGGGGCTTGTCGTGCTTGCGGCTGCGCTTGGCGTGGTGCCGATATCCGTCAGCGCCGTGATAGGTCTCGGACTCATGCTGGCAACGGGCTGTCTGAACTGGCGCGATGCGGCGAGTGCATTGTCAATTCCTGTTGTGATGATCATTGTCACGGCGCTCGCGCTCGGTAAGGCGCTGATGGGTACGGGCATGGCAGACTACATCGCTGTCAGCTTTGTCGGAGTCGTGTCGGCCCTGCCGACACCGTTGATATTGAGCGCGTTTATGTTGCTCATGACGCTGATGACCAACGTCGTATCGAACAATGCCGCCGCCGTCATCGGCACGCCGATTGCCATCAGCATTGCACAGCAGCTCGGCGTTAGTCCCGAGCCTTTCATTCTCGCGGTGTTGTTTGGCGCCAATATGAGTTTTGCGACGCCCTACGGATACCAGACCAACCTGCTGATCCTGAGCGCGGGCGGCTATACTTTCAGCGACTTCCTGCGGGTTGGAATTCCATTGACCATCGTCATGTGGATCGGTTTTTCCGTGGTCCTGCCCGTGCTTTACCCGCTGTAACGGCGCCGTGGCGCGTACGGTTACGGACCTTTTTGCAGGTGCACGGAGTGCACCCTACGGAATCTCCCTGCGATCGTAGGGCGCGTTTTACGCACCGTCCGCAATCGTAGGGTGCGTTTTACGCACCGTCCGCAATCGTAGGGTGCGTTTTACGCACCGTCCGCAATCGTAGGGTGCGTTTTACGCACCGTCCGCAATCGTAGGGTGCGTTTTACGCACCTTCGATAAAGGTGCACGGAGTGCACCCTACGTCCCCGTCGCGGAGGCGGACGCAATGCACCCCGCGTGCCAATCGCGGAGGGCACGGAGAGTGCCCGGGTATTGGTTGCATGCGTAACCGACATCCCGATACTTGACCGTTGCGGACCCCCCGGTAATACTCGGGCCCATGATCTCTCGGCACATCAACCACTGGTCCTGGCAGCCTGGCAGGGAGAGGGCGCCTGGCTGACGTTTAGCTGAGCAAATAGATTCCGGAAGCCCATCTCCGCCGAAAGTGGGGATGGGTTTTTTTATGGGTCCCGAATAAGCACATGCAAGCACCGTTCGACATAGCCGCCGACCTCGATACGCCAGTGTCTGCGTACCTGAAACTGCGCGATCTCAAGCCGCGATTTCTGCTCGAAAGCGTCGAGGGCGGCGAGCGCCTCGCGCGCTATTCGTTTCTGGGCTTCGGCGATGCGCTCGAGGTTCGTATGGACTCGGATCGGCTGCGCGTCAACGGCAATGCTTGGCCGCGCCCCGAAACCCGGCAAGGCTATCTCGATGCGTTGCGAGCCGCGCTCGCGGCCGCACCGAGGCCGCAGCCCGATGTCGAGGGTCTGCCGTTCTCGGGCGGGCTCGTCGGCGTGTCGGGTTACGATGTCGTCCGGCTCTTCGAGCGTCTGCCACGGGACACGGAGCCGCAGACCAATGTCCCTGACGCGGCGTTCGTCGCACCCGTCTCGCTGCTCGTTTTTGATCACCTCACGCGTCGCGTCGCGATCTTGCACGCCGGGCCCGAAACCGAGCGACAAGACCTGCGCAGGGAAGTTATCTGCCGGCTGCGCGGCGCAATCCCCCAATCCAATGGCGTCGTGACAACGTCGATACCCGAAGCGAGCTTTAGCGAAGCCGAATTTACCGGGCGGGTCGAGGCCTGCAAGGAATACATAGCGGCGGGCGACATTTATCAGATCGTGATCTCGGTTCTGTTTCGGGGCCGATCGAACGTTGCACCGTTCGAGGTCTACCGTGCACTGCGGCTGCTCAACCCGTCCCCGTACATGTTCTTCTTCGAATTCGGCGACCTCAAGGTCGTCGGCTCGTCACCCGAAGCGCTGGTCCGCCTGCACGACAATACGGCATCGCTGCGACCGATCGCGGGTACGCTGCCGCGCGGCGAGACACCCGACGAAGATCGGCAAAACGAGCAGGCGCTGCTCGCGGATCCGAAAGAAGCCGCCGAGCACGTGATGCTGGTCGATCTTGCACGCAACGATCTCGGTCGTGTTGCGGTCCCGGGTTCCGTGCATGTCGATCCGTACCGGGCGATCGAACGTTACAGCCACGTCATGCACATCGTCAGCGGTGTGCAGGGGGAGCTGGCGGATAGTTTTGACCAGTTCGACCTGTTCGCAGCGAGTTTTCCGGCCGGGACACTCGTCGGCGCGCCCAAGGTGCGCGCGATGCAGATCATCGAGGAAATGGAACAGATCGGGCGCGGCCTGTATGCCGGCACGGCAGGCTACTTCGGCCTGAGTGGCGACATGGACCAGGCGATTACGATAAGGACGCTCGTATTCTCAGGCAACGAATACAGTTTCCAGGCGGGTGCGGGTATCGTCGCCGATTCGGTGCCGGCCAGTGAGTATCGTGAAGTGCTCGCAAAAAGCGCGATCCTGCGTCGTGCTCTCGAAATCGCCGGGGAGGGTCTGTGATGCACTCGGCCGCCGACGTGCGCATGCTGCTGATCGATAATTACGATTCGTTCACCTATAACCTCGTGCAGGCGTTCGCTGCGCTGGATGCCGACGTCAACGTGTATCGCAACGACGCCATTACGGTCGACGATGCGATCGAACTCGATCCGACTCATGTCGTTATTTCGCCGGGGCCGGGGCGACCCGAGGATGCAGGGATTTCACTCGCTATCATCGCAGCGTTCGCGGAGCGCGTGCCGATACTCGGGGTCTGTCTCGGCCACCAGTGTCTCGTGCAGCATTTTGGTGGCGACATCGTTCGAGCCGAACGGCTGATGCACGGCAAGACCTCGATGGCCCGGCATGATGCAAAGACGATATACAGCGGCCTGCCCCAACCCGTCGAGGTCGGTCGTTATCATTCGCTGTGCGCCGAGCACGCGAGCCTTCCCGATGTGCTCGAGGTGACGGCCGAGACCGGGCGCGGCGAGATCATGGGTGTTCGGCACAGACGGTTGCCGCTGGAAGGGGTGCAGTTTCATCCCGAGAGCGTGCTGACTCCCGCGGGTGATCACCTCATGGCCAACTTTTTGCGGATGACAGCAACATGAGCAACGATTTCAGTGCCATGCTCGACCGGCTTCTCGACGGACAGAACCTGACCGAGGCTGAGGCGCACGGTCTCATGCACAAGCTCGCCGAGGGTGACATGGCTGCGGCGCTCGCGGGCGCGCTGCTCGCCGCGCTGCGCGCCAAAGGCGAAACCGCCGACGAGATTCGCGGCTTCGCGACGGCGATGCGCGAGCTTGCCGTGCATCCGGCAATCCCCGAGGGGACGCCGACCGTGGATACGGTCGGCACGGGCGGCGACGGTTCGGGCAGCCTTAACCTGTCGACCGGCACCGGGCTCCTGGCAGCGGCCTGCGGCGCCCGCGTCGTCAAGCACGGCAATCGTTCAGTATCGAGTCGTTCGGGCAGTGCCGACATGCTCGAGTGCCTCGGTATGCCGCTGCCGTTGCACGAGCAAGCCGCGGTGCGCTGTCTCGAGGCGACGGGCTTTACATTTCTATTCGCTCCCGCGTATCACCCGGCAATGAAAGCGGTGGTACCGGTACGCGGGGCGCTCGGCGTGCGCACGGTCTTCAATTTGCTCGGACCGCTGACGAATCCGGCGGCCACACCCTACCAGCTGATCGGCGCGTTCAGCACGGACGCTGCCCGCCTCATGGCAGAGACGCTGGCGGGCATGCCGATCGAGCGGGCTTTCGTCGTTCACGGCGCGCCGGGCTGGGACGAAGCCACACCGGTGGGCGAGTTCACGTTGTTCGACGTGGTTCCGGACAGGGTGACC
>Ga0224497_10001733_pt1 | contig 13563 bp, 13 predicted proteins | sample SF_Jul11_sed_USG_4_FD_167970 | JGI IMG/M metagenome (GOLD analysis project Ga0224497, IMG submission 167970) | Sediment microbial communities from San Francisco Bay, California, United States - SF_Jul11_sed_USGS_13 | ecosystem: Environmental > Aquatic > Marine > Sediment | place: USA... | reverse complement strand
AGCGGCCTCCAGTTGTCCCAATTGTGCCGTTTTCTCGACTGCACAAACTTCATGTCATAGCCCTTATTCCCTAACACCTTGCGAAACTTGTATTTCGCCGACGTGTTGTTATTGAACGACCCGGTACCAAGGAAAATTCTCAGCGGCAGCCTGGGTGACTTTTCATACGCCGGCAGCAGGTTCTTGATTGGGCCGTTTGAGGTGAAAGCATGCCAATGCCGGAAAATGTTTCATATCCCAATAAACCAAATTAGGGAACGTCTCACACTATTTTCGAGCCATCCCGGCACATTTGGTTCCGCAAGGCTATGCCTAAGTCTCTGCCGCGACGCACTAGCGCGATTTGAGCGCCGCGCTCCGATGCTCACGGGTGCGCAGGCTGTTAAAGAGATGCGCCGCAGCCAGCACCAGTGCGCCGATGATCGTAAACACGCGATCGGCGGCCAGACCAAGCTGCGTGTGCGCTACGGTTGCGCCGATTACCAGCGTGAGCATGCCCACGGCGCCCGCGATCACGATCTTCTGGTTGCGGTGGTGGCGAAATCCTAGCCCAAGCGCGACGATGCTCAGCGGCAACACGATGACCAGCATCTGCAAATGCAGGTGTCCTTCTGCGAACTGCGCGAGAAACGGCAGGCCCGCCACGACAAGCGGCAGCGCAAGGCAGTGGATCAGGCACAATGCCGACAAGCCGACCGCCAGGCCATCGAGCCAGCTGGCCGATTTCGACATATCTTGATCCATAGCGAGATGCCGTTATCCTATCAGAGACCGGGAAGGTATATGGACAAACGACTACTAGCAATACTGCGCTGCCCTGTGACCCACAAGGAGCTGTCGCTCGCCAGGAGCGGGACGCTCAAAGAGGTCAATGAAGCGATCGATGCCGGGAGGCTGAGCAATCGGGATGGCCGCGTGCTCGACGCGCGCCTGGCGGAGGCGCTGGTCACCGATGACGGCAAAATGCTGTATCCCGTGACCGACGGTATTCCGGTGCTGCTCGAAGGCGAGTCGGTCAGCATGGAGCAGCTTGGTTGAAGATCAACGCAAACCAGCTTCCCTCGCATCTACAGAAAAATCTGGCGCATTGTTACCTGGTGACGGGCGACGAGCACCTGCTGGTGTCCGAGGCGCTCGACACAATTCGCGAAGCCGCACGACTGCATGGATTCACGTCTCGCGAGCTGCATGTTGCGGCGCAAGGATTCGACTGGGCACAACTGCGCGACTCGAGCGCCAATCTGTCGCTCTTTGCCGAGAAACGAATCGTCGAATTGCGTCTACCGACCGGCAAACCCGGCCGGTCGGGTAGCCAGGTGATCGTTGATCTTGTCGAGAGAACCGACGCTGACCTCATGCTTATTGTGAGCAGTGCAAAGCTGGATCGCAGCGGGCAGTCATCCAAGTGGGTCAAATCGATCGAGGCCAAAGGCGTCCACAGCCAGGTGTGGCCGATCGGCGTGCGCGAACTGCCAGGATGGATCGCGGGGCGCATGCGCCAGGCAGGACTGCAGCCCGATCGCGATGCTGTTCTACTGATCGCCGATCGTGTCGAGGGAAATCTGCTGGCGGCCGGCCAGGAGATCGAGAAACTTCGCCTGATACTCGGTGAAGGCAAGGTAAGTGCGGATGATGTCAGCACGGCGGTCGCCAACAGCAGCCGCTATGACGTCTTCAAGCTGGTGGATGCGGCTCTCGGTGGCGATGCGAAACGCGCACTGCGGATACTGTCCGGCCTGCGCGCCGAGGGGGTCGAGCCCGTTATCGTCATATGGGCGCTGACCCGGGAACTGCGCACGCTTGCAAGACTTACGGACACCGTTGCCAGAGGCATGGACCTTGCGAGCGGTATGCAAAAAACCGGCGTGTGGCGCAATCGCCAGACCCTGGTGCGAAGCTGTGTCAGCCGCCACAAGCATGGAGATTTTCACCACCTGCTCAAGACTGCCAGCCATGCCGATCAGGCAGCAAAAGGGCAGTCGCGCGCCGACCCCTGGCAGCTGTCAACCGATATCGTTCTCGGGATGTCGACGCGATGAACCCGATCGGGATATTCGGCGGCACGTTCGATCCAATTCATTACGGACACCTGCGAACGGCATTCGAAGTGCTGCAGGCGCTGCGCTTCGGCGAAATCTGGTTCGTGCCCAGCGGTGATCCACCGCATCGTGGAGAGACGTTCGCGACGGCCCGAGTGCGGCTGGAGATGGTCAGACTTGCAACGCAGGGACAGCCCGGGTTCGTCGTCAACGACTGCGAACTTCGGCGTACAGGGCCGTCGTACACAGTCGACACGCTGGCCGAGATTCGTGAAGAACGCGCGGATGCACCGTTGGGTCTGATTGTTGGTATGGACGCATTCTTGGGGCTGACAAGCTGGCATCGCTGGGATGAGATTCTTGATCTCGCCCATATCATTATCGCGCACCGGCCGGGCTGGAAAGCGCCGGACCTCGGTAAACTCGGCGACATGATTATGGCTCGCGGCACGCATCGCGTCGACGATCTGCATCAGAATCTTCATGGCCGTGTCCACATCCATGCCGTAACGCAGCTCGAGATCGCGTCGACCGAAATTCGCGATCTGATCGCGGCGGGCCGGGACCCGAGATTCTTGATGCCGGATGCTGTCCGTGACTTCATTAAGGAACATGGCTGTTATTCCTCAGACAACTTGTAGGAGACAAATTTGAAATACGCAGAGAACAACGCATGAACAGTGAGCAGTTATGCACGCTTGTCGTCAACGCCCTCAATGACATCAAGGCGCAGGACATTATCAAACTCGATGTCCGTGATATGACCACCGTAACCGACTTTATGATCGTAGCAAGCGGTACGTCGAGCAGACATGTTCAGGCTCTCGTCGATAACGTTGCCGAGAAAGCCAAAGAAGCCGGTCACAAGCCGATCGGCGTCGAGGGTGAAGAGGGCGGCGAGTGGGTGCTGCTGGATCTGCAGGAAGCAGTCGTGCACGTAATGCTGCCTAAAGTGCGTGAGTTCTATAATCTGGAGAAACTCTGGTCGCTCGGTTTGTCGGGCGATCTTGCCGCCACGGACAGGTAGCCAATGCATATCCGCGTGATTGCCGTTGGCGACCGTCAACCCTCTTGGGTCGATACAGCGTTTGACGATTATGCGCGAAGATTACCGCGCGAGTGGAAGTTCCGGCTTGACCGTATAGCAACGGTGCGGCGTAGCAAAAATGATAATTCCGGAGGTGCGAAGCGAACCGAGGGCGAGCAATTACTCGCAAAGCTGGACGCCAACGAGCAGGTCGTGCTGCTCGACGAAAGAGGCAAACAAATGACCAGTACTGATCTGGCTGCGCGGCTCGCCGATTGGCAGTCGGACGGTCGCAATCTGTGTTTTCTGATCGGTGGGCCCGACGGCGTGTCCGCGGCATGTCGTGAACGTGCGGATTTCATTTGGTCTTTATCGAGTTTGACGTTGCCGCACGGCCTGGCCCGCGTACTCTTTGCCGAGCAGCTGTATCGCGCATGGTCGTTGCAGGCAGGCCATCCGTATCACCGCGAATAAGCGGTGCCTGCCGACCCATGTCCGTACCGACCTTACACCTCGCATCCTCGTCGCCGCGGCGCAAGGAGATTCTCCGCGCATTGGGCCTGACGTTCTCCGCCGCAGGAGTCGAGGCTGACGAACGTAGGCTGAAGGGAGAATCGGCCGAGGCAATGGCGCTGCGACTGGCCGTGGCCAAGGTCAAGTCGGCCGCAACTGACGAATCACGGATCGTGCTTGCTGCTGATACTGTTGTCGCGCTTGGCGAGCGTATATTTGGCAAGCCACAGGACTGTACCGATGCCATCGACATGCTCGAGGCTCTGTCAGGCCAGACCCACAGAGTGCTGACAGGCGTCGCGGTGCAGGCGCAAGAGGGTATTCGTACCGCGTTGTCAGCCACGGAAGTCAAGTTTCGGGAAATCCGTCCTGACGAGGCGCTCGCATACTGGCAAAGTGGGGAGCCCTGCGACAAGGCGGGGGCTTATGCTATTCAGGGTCTTGGCGGTGTGTTCGTCGAGGCCATTAGTGGCAGTTATTCAGGCGTCGTTGGATTGCCGGTTTTCGAAACCGTGCAGCTGCTACGCGATGCGGGTTTGAGAGTATTGTAAGGCGCCAACTTGCCACGTGGCCTCGGGGCGCCTGCCGGTCAGGCCAGCAGCATTAGCGGGCGGTAGCAAGAGCAGCAGAGATGAAAATGACGGACGAGTCACGAAAAGAAGAAATCCTGATCAACGTGACGCCGAACGAAGTGCGTGCGGCGCTGCTCGAGAATGGCGTGCTGCAGGAAGTCTATGTGGAGCGAGCAGCGCGCCGCGGCGTTATCAGCAACATCTATAAAGGCCACGTGTCACGAGTATTGCCTGGGATGCAGGCGGCCTTCGTGGATATTGGCTTGCCGCGTACTGCGTTCCTGCATGCGTCCGACATCGTGCGGCCGCAGAACGGCGACGTCTCGAACGAAAGCTTGCCGAATATCCGCGAACTCGTCAAAGAGGGCGAAGACGTCCTTGTGCAGGTCGTCAAGGATCCGCTCGGCAACAAGGGTGCGCGACTGACATCGTTTATTACCTTGCCATCGCGCTATCTTGTGCTGCTGCCCGAAGGCGACAGCGTCGGAGTCTCTGCGCGCATCGAGGATGAAGATGAGCGAGAGCGCCTGCGCAGCCTCGTCGTGACATTGCTCGAGGAGGCAGAACTCGATTGTGGCGCGATTGTCAGGACAGTTGCCGAAGGTGCCGAAATCGAGGAACTGCGGGCCGACCTGAAGTTTCTAGCGAAGTTGTGGGCCGTCGTTCAGGAACGGTGCAGGAAAGCTCAGGTAAAAACACTGGTTCACGAAGACTTGTCGCTACCATTGCGGGTTCTTCGGGACCTCGTTACGGAGAATGTGGAACACATCCTCGTCGATTCGGGACAAGATTTTGCGGCTATGCACGATTTTGCGGAGACATTTTTGCCACCCGTGGCGCCGATGCTGGAACTGTACCGGCGCCGCCGGCCCATCTTTGACCTGCATTCGATCGAGGACGAGATTCGCAAAGCGTTGGATCGAAGTATCCCATTGAAATCCGGAGGATACATAATTTTTGATCAGACCGAGGCGATGACGACCGTCGATGTCAACACGGGCGGCTATGTCGGCCATCGCAATCTCGAGGAGACCATATATCGCACGAATCTCGAGGCGGCCGTGACGATCGCGAGGCAACTGCGGCTCAGGAACCTCGGCGGCATCATCATTATCGATTTTATCGACATGGAAGAGCCGGCTCATCGCGACAACGTTCTGCAACTGCTCGAACAGGCGCTCGCTAGCGATCACGCACGGCACCAGATATCAGCCGTATCCCCGCTGGGCCTTGTCGAGATGACGCGCAAGCGCACCCGCGAAAGTTTGCAGCATATTCTTTGTGAAGATTGTCCAAGCTGTGCGGGTCGTGGATTTGTCATGACGGCCGAGACCGTTTGTTTCGAGATATTTCGCGAGATTATTCGTCAGTCACGGCAGTTCGAATTTGATGAGGCAATGGTTTTGGCGCATCAGGGCGTGATTGAGTTACTGCTGGACGAGCAGGCACGGAGCCTAGCGACCCTCGAAGAGCAGACAGGCAAGTCCATACGCCTGCAGCCTGAGTCGCTGTATTTACAGGACCAGTTTGATGTCGTCTTGATGTAACCCGATACGATGACGCCGAAGCGATGACCAAGCTACTCAGACGACTAATTAAGTATCTCGCTTATACGGCGGGCGGCATACTGATATTGCTGGCCATTGCCGTTGGGTTGTTCCGACTGTTTTTGCCGCGGCTTCCTGAATACCAGGAAGACATCAAAAGCTGGGCGAGCACCGCCATCGGGTTGCACGTCGAATTCTCCGGTATGGATGCGCGTTGGGGACTCAGTGGCCCCGAAATCGAGTTCTACGATGCCGAACTCATTGCGCCGGAAAGCCTGACGCGAATTGTCGCAGCCGATGAGGTCAGTATCGGTCTCGCACTGACGCGATTGCTGTTCGATCGCAAGGCCGTCGTCGATCGCGTGGCCGTCCGAAATACGAGCATCGAGGTCCGCCGGCTGCCCAATGGTGAGTGGTGGGTGCAGGGCAGTCGGCCCGATCAGTTGATTCCTGCGCGCCCTGACAGAGGCGATGGAGCAGCGGGATCCGGCATGGGCCCGATTGAGATCGTCGGCGAAAATATCGAGGTGCAGTTCCTGCAGCCCGGAGATGAAAAACCCAGGCTTTTCCAGATCTCACGTTTTCTCGTGCACCGTGACGCCGCACGCATGACCGTCGACGCGGATCTGGAGCTGCCCGACGACCTGGGCGGAAGCTTGGTGGTATCTGCAACGCAACTCCTGTCGGCGGAAACGGCAGAACAAAGCTGGGACATTAGCGTCGAGATCGACGACCTCAGGCTGGCCGGCGTTACGGCGCTTGAGCTCTCTGACGCAGTTCAGTTCGAATCGGGCAGAAGCGATTTAGAAATGTCGCTGGTTTATGCGAACAAAACAGTGCAGAGTGCCACCGCGGATATCGATGCCAGGAACGTCTCGATTGCCGGTCTGTCGGGCCTCGCTGTGAGCGGCAGGATCGAATTCCTGAATGACGCTGATGGCTGGCTCGTCGCCGCCAATGAGCTTCGAGCGACGACGCCGGCGGGTGAGTGGCCGCTGACCACGTTGCGTCTTGAAACGGGCACGGACACGGAAGGTAAAGTCGTAATGCTCGATGCGCGCGCATCGTATCTGGACTTTGCGCATCTCGCCGTCGTCAGGCCGTGGCTCAATGAGAATCAAAGGAGCCTGTTGACGCAGTACGATCCCAGCGGTGTCGTGCGTGATCTCGCGCTAACGCTGAGCGATCTGGAAACCGAAACGCCCCGCTTCAGCGTAGCAGCCGAAATGGCTGGCATTGGCGTGGCTGCCCACGACAAACGGCCTGGCGTCAGGGGTTTCTCGGGAAGCATTCGCGCGGATAGCTCAAGTGGGCTGCTCGAGATCGATTCAGACAGTCTCGTCGTCGATGTACCCGGAATTCTCGGACAACCGATGGCTTTCGACACGGCATTGGGAACCGTAATCTGGCGTCGCAGCAACAATGGCACAACGGTACTTTCCGACAGCATCATCCTGCGCAACGATTTCTTCGACAATGAAACGAGCATTGAATTGTCGCTTGTCGACGGCGATGGCAAGCCTTTTATCGATCTCGAGAGCACATTTAGCGTCAGCGACGTTGCTGCGGCGAGACGATTTGTTCCTTTCATGCCCAAACGGCCCAGGATGAGTCAGTGGTTTCGGGAGGGGCTCGTATCCGGTCGGGTCGAAAACGGCAAGGCGACGCTTTACGGACCAATGGACAAATGGCCCTTCGATGAGGGCGAGGGCAAGCTATTGATCGAAGGCACTATCCGTGACGCTGTGGTCGTTTATCAACCGAAGTGGCCCGCAGCACGCGTCATCGATGCTGACATCGCGATTGAGAATATGAGTCTTTACTCCCGCCGCAGCCACATCATCAATGCGGGCAATGAAATTACGAATGCGAAGATCGAAATCGCGGACTTTCGGAATCCGTATTTGACGCTGAATGCGCTTGCGACCGGAACTCTCGAATCGTTGCGGCAGTTATCAATTCAAAGTCCGATCGGTGAGATGTTCGGCGGTCAGTTGGATCGGGTCAGCGTTTCGGGTGAGGCCTCGGTCAATCTCGACCTCAATGTGCCGGTTCGCGACTGGCAGAGCTTCGCGTTCACCGCACGGCTGCAAACAAGCGATGCGAGCCTGCAATTCGAAGGCTTTAACGCACCGCTGCAGGAAATGAGCGGGACCATCACGATTGAGCGCGAGGATATCAGCAGTGAATCACTGCGCGGAACGTTTCTGGGCAAGCCTATTTCTATCGAGCTCTCTCAGGCGCCGGAGACGATGCCCAAGTATCGCGTCATCGCGAACGCTGCGGGAGCTGCTACGGCCGAGGCGATGAGCGGGGAACTCGGTCTGCCACTGTCCAATCGCGTAACCGGCGAGTCCGATTTTTCGGCGAGGCTATTATTTCCACGTGGCAAGGTCGAAGAACCGGCTCCGTTTGCGATCGAAATCGCGAGCGATCTTGCTGGATTTTCGATTGATCTGCCGCAGCCACTTGGCAAGCCGTTGTACGACACGGTCGACTTCAATGCCACTGTTTTTATGCCCAAAGGCGGAGAACTCGTCGAGAGTACCGGCACGGCCGGCGATCTCCTCTCGTGGCAGGTAACGTTTGGCAAAGCCGAAGATCGCTGGGATCTCGATCGCGGTGTCCTTGCATTTGGCATCGAGCCTGTCATCGAGAGCGTTCCGGATACCCGGGGCCTGCATTTGCGCGGCAATGCGGCATATGTGCACGTTCAGGAGTGGTTTGATCTCGCTCGCCAGTCCCAGACCAAGACCGGTATGGCGGAGCGTATTCGCTCGATCGATATGACGGTCGGCAATCTGCACATGCTCGGCCAGCACCTTGTTGATCATCGCGTTCGCGTCGACCGCAGCGCGGAAGACTGGCTCGTGCAATTACAAGGCGAGGATATCGTCGCTTCCGCATTTGTCCCCTATGATTTCAACTCGGGACGGGAGATTGTCATCGAGGCATCGCGGCTCGTGCTGCCCGGTGACGATCTGGATTTCAGGGAACAGAGCAGCAATATCGATCCAAGATCGCTGCCGCCGATATCGATCAAGTCCCAGGAAACCGCGTTTGGCAGCCGCTTTTTCGGGGCCGTGGACGCCAGGTTCTTACGCACGGCGGACGGGCTCGAGTCGCAGGAAATCATCGCCAGAGACGAAACCTTCGAGATTGTCGGTACCGGCAAATGGGTCCTCGACGAATCCGACCCGCAAGGACATCGCAGTTCTGTTACGGCGTCGCTGACAAGCACCAATGTCGAACGCACAATGCAGCGTCTTGATTATAACCCCGGCATCATCAGTGACGATCTGGGGATGCTGCTGGACCTGAGCTGGTCGGGTGGGCCGCGCGACGACATGCTGGAATCGCTGGATGGCGAGGTGAAGGTTCGAATCGGCAGCGGCCAGCTCGCCGAGGTCAAACCCGGAGCAGGCCGGGTATTTGGCTTGATGAGCGTCGCGGCTCTGCCACGCCGACTGTCTCTCGACTTCCGTGATGTATTCGGCAAGGGTTTCGGTTTCGACAGAATCAAGGGCACCTTCGTAATTGTCGACGGCGATTCCTATACATGCGACCTGGCGCTCGAAAGTCCGGCTGCTGACATCGGCATCATCGGGCGTGCTGGCCTCGTTAGCCGGGATTACGATCAGACGGCCGTGGTTAGCGCGAACTTTGGCAATGCGCTGCCGGTCGCCGGTGCGCTCGTTGCCGGCCCGCAGGTCGCGGCTGCATTGCTGATCTTCTCGCAGATCTTCAAGAAGCCACTACAGGAGGTCAGCCAGGTCTATTATGGTGTCGGTGGAACCTGGGATGAGCCGGAAATCGAGACGTCGACAGCCGAGGTCTTTGCACTCAACGGCGCGTTGGCGGGATGTATCGAACAAGCGCATTAGGAAAGGGCACAAATTACAGGTATGCGGGTCGCTGCAATTCAAATGAACAGCCAGGCGGAGGTAGATAGCAACCTGCAGTTGGCGGACCGTTTGCTTGGGGAAGCGGCGGCGGACGGATGTTTGTTCGCAGTGCTGCCCGAGAATTTCGCTTTGATGCCCATCAGGAGCCGCGACAAAGCGAAGCATGCCGAGGAACCGGGCGACGGGCCGATACAGAGATTTCTTGCCGACGCAGCACGACGCCACGGCCTCTGGATCGTAGCCGGCAGTATGCCGCTGCGGTCACCCGAATCCGAGCGTGTCTACGGTGGCTGCCCGGTCTACGACGCTGCCGGCAGGCAGCAGGCGCTGTATCGAAAAATTCATCTGTTTGATGTCAGGCTGCCGGATCGGGAAGAGTCCTATCAGGAATCGTGGTCGATGTATCCGGGTAACGACGCCGTAACGGTCGATACGCCCATTGGCACAGTCGGCCTCACGATATGTTACGACGTCAGATTCCCGGAGCTTTATCGGCGTCTTGTCGACGATGGGGCAACGGTCTTTACCGTTCCGGCTGCCTTCACAAAAGTGACTGGCGCCGCCCACTGGAAGACGCTGCTCTCGGCACGCGCGATCGAAAATCTGGCGTACGTCATCGCGCCCGGGCAATATGGAGAGCATCCGGACAATCGATCGACATTCGGGCATTCGATGATCATAGATCCTTGGGGCGCGGTGCTCGCGGAACAGGCGGAGGGCAATTGTCACGTCGCAGCCGACATAGATCCGGACAAGCCAGCCAGACTGCGCAGTGAATTTCCGGCACTCGCGAATCGGCGTATTTGAATGACAGCAATTGGAAACTGAATGAGCAAAGTTGGGGAACATCCGGTTAACGCGGTCATGTCGCGAATGCTCGAGCCCGTGGGACTCGATGAAGGCCACCTGAACAAAACCCTCAGTTCGATGATGCAGGGTGGCGTCGACTATGCAGACCTGTATTTTCAGGTTAGCCGCCAGGAAAGCTGGACCGTCGAGGATCGGATCATTCGCGAGGGCAGCTTCAGCCTCGATCAGGGCGTCGGTGTTCGAGCGGTCAGTGGCGAGAAGACCGGTTTCGCGTACTCCGACGAGCTGATCCTGCCGGCGCTCGAAGAAGCGGCGACCGCGGCACGGGCGATTGCGCGGCAGGGAGACACGCAGGCGCTGCAAGCCTGGAATCGCGCAGATGCAACGCGGCTTTATCCGGCTACCGACCCAACGACGAGTATCACCGATGCACAGAAGACGGCATTGCTCGGAGAAATCGAAGCTGCGACCCGCGAACTGGATCAACGTGTCGAGCAAGTGATCATCAGCCTCGCCAGCAGTCAGGATCTCGTGCTGGTTGCGGGCTCGGACGGCACCTTTGCCGCTGACGTGCGGCCGCTCGTGCGCCTGAATGTCAGCGTCATTCTGCTTCAGGACGGTCGCCGCGAGCAGGGTTATGCGGGCGGCGGCGCTCGCGCGGATCTCAGTTACTTCCTGTCGGGTGATACGCCGATGCAGTACGCACGCGAAGCCGTGCGTCAGGCTGCCGTGCAACTCGAGGCGATCGCGGCGCCGGCCGGTATGATGCCCGTGGTGCTGGGACCGGGCTGGCCCGGCATCTTGCTGCACGAGGCTGTCGGACACGGCCTGGAGGGCGACTTCAATCGCAAAGGCACCTCGGCATTCTCGGGCAAGGTGGGTCAGCAGGTCGCCTCGAAACTCTGCACGATAGTCGATGACGGAACCTTGCCGAATCGACGCGGATCACTGGCTGTCGACGATGAAGGCACACCCGGCAAGTACAACGTGCTGATCGAGAACGGCGTGTTGAAGGCTTACATGCAGGATAAGCTGAATGCGCGCCTGATGGGGGTTCTGCCGACAGGCAATGGCCGACGTGAGTCTTTCGCACACATGCCAATGCCACGCATGACAAACACCTACATGCTGGCCGGTCCGCACGATCCTGGCGAGATTCTGGCATCCGTGGAAAAAGGCCTGTATGCGCCCAATTTCGGCGGTGGCCAGGTCGACATTACGTCGGGCAAGTTCGTCTTCTCGGCAAGTGAGGCGTATCTGATAGAGAACGGCAAGGTCACCACGCCCGTCAAGGGTGCAATGCTGATCGGCGACGGTCCTGAAGCGCTGACAAAGATCTCGATGGTCGGTAACGATCTCGAACTCGACTCGGGCGTCGGTACCTGCGGCAAAGAAGGTCAGTCCGTCCCTGTCGGCGTCGGCCAACCAACCTTGAAAATAGACGAACTAACCGTCGGCGGCACCGCATAGTTCGGAGGGGGCTGTGGCCGGGATGTTTATCGAGGGAAGTAGAGCGCAGCGCAGCGAGCCATGACCAAGACAAATGTCCGGACCGCAGCTTTGTTCGTCTTTACATAAGCCTACGACATGATGCTTCACGCTTTGCATTGCGAGGCCGTTCACGGAATTCGACATATGGTTCCGGTAACGTTCCTTTGTCTATCAAAGGAACACCGACATGGCATTCGAAAATACAATCACAGAGAAGGATCTGGACGCCAATTCCCAGCGCTTCGTGCAGGGATTTCGCGCTGACGGCCATGACGCTGAACCCGATCTTGCGGTAGACGGCTTGTCTGACTCGATCTTGTCGCGCCTGCTTGGCCTCTTCGGGATCGGCCGCTCGAAACACTAGATTACCCCGAAAAACATCCCCCTCCGACGCGGTTTTCGAGTTTCCTGTCTAGCAAAAGGCGGGATAGGCTTTGTTGTGACTGGACTCCACCGCAATGGCTATGGACAATGGGCCTCGTAGCTGGTGAAGAAGTGGACGCTATGTGGGTCTCTAGACCAATATACGAAAGCCTGCCATACCTGTATTTACTCGTCGGCGCGTTGTCACTGGGCGCGTCGATGTACAACAACTACTGGTATTGGCCAGAAATCTGTTTCGTGACGGGAGTGCTATGCCTCGTTGCGGGCCTGGTCGTGCTTCTGAAACGCCGCGACTATCGCGTCACTGATCGCCGCGCCGGGCAGCGACCCGAAAACTGATCGACTTACTCGCCGACGACCGATGCTTCGTCGTCGTTCTCGGCAAAACCCTGTTCGTTGGTTGTATCGATCTCGCGCAGGTCGGTGTAGACGAGCTCGTGTACGCCCAGGGTCACGACGTCGCCACTTCTGAGGCGATGCTTCTTGATTTGTCTTTCGCCGATGAATACGCCATTGGTGCTGTTCAGGTCTTCCAACACACAACCACTCTCGTCGCTGATGAGCTGAGCGTGGTGACGGCTGACGAATTTGCTCTTGATGTAGATCTCATTGTCCGGCGACCGGCCTACGATGATGCGGCCCGCGGGGAACGACTGTACGGACAGTCTGTCGCCGTCGGAACGTACTTCGATCTGGGTTATATTGGTCTTCATGCTCAGCCGATCAGAAACCTGCTGCAGCTTGTCATACAGTCCCGTATCGCTCTCGTGTTCCTTCCAGTTGAGCTCGGCAACGGCCGACATGATCTCTTCGCTGCCAACGACCCGTTTTTCGTCGGCAAATGCGCACAGCAGCGCCGTATCGCATAGCGTATTGATGAGCCGCGGCACGCCGCCCGAATAGCGGTGAATAATGTCGTACGTATCTTCGCTGAACAGGTCATCGCCTTCTCGGCCTGCGACGTTGAGCCGATGCCTGATGTACTCGCGCATCTCGCGACCGTCGAGCGGACCGATATGAAAGCGGAGCCGGACCCGCTGTACGAGCTGCTTGAGGTTCGGCGACTCGAGCGTTTCCTTAAGCTCGGGCTGCCCCGCGAGGATGATGCGCAGTACCTTTTCCTTTTGGGTCTCGATGCCCGACAACATGCGGATTTCCTCGAGCACTTTCCTGGTCAGGTTCTGTGCCTCGTCGACGATCAAAACAACTTTCTTACCGTTGGAGTACTGCTCGATAAGAAACATATTGAGCATGTCGAGGAGTTCGACTTTGCGC
>Ga0224497_10001731_pt1 | contig 13577 bp, 11 predicted proteins | sample SF_Jul11_sed_USG_4_FD_167970 | JGI IMG/M metagenome (GOLD analysis project Ga0224497, IMG submission 167970) | Sediment microbial communities from San Francisco Bay, California, United States - SF_Jul11_sed_USGS_13 | ecosystem: Environmental > Aquatic > Marine > Sediment | place: USA... | reverse complement strand
TTCTGCCGCCCGACGGTACTGAACTCCTCGTCGGCCGGATACGCGAGCCGCGCTGGTCTGAATCTCACCTGGGCAGCGGGGAGTGGGCCGTCGACCCCGCTACAGCGGCGTCCGCCACAGCACGGGGTCTGTTTCGTGTATGGAGCCAACGCTTAGGCGGCGCATTTTACTTTCGGGGTACGGACGCCTACCGTCTGACGAACTCGGCGCTGGCGGCCGCCGCACAATGGGACGAATTCGAAGACGACCCTTTACTCGACTGCACGGCTCCGGGAATGCCTGCCGCGATGACTAATCCGTACCCGATGGAGTTCGTGGAGCGCGCCGGCGGCGATGTCGTCTTACGCTTCGAGGAGTTCGACTCGGTTCGCACGATCCACATGACAGACGTTGCAGATCCGGCCGACATCCCGGCATCTCCCATGGGTTATTCGATCGGGCACTGGGAAGGGGAAACGCTCGTGGTCTCTACATCCCGGATCAACTGGCCCTACCTCAACCGCGTGGGCATTCCCCAGAGCGAAGCCGTAGAGGTCCTCGAACGCTTCACGCCTGTCGAAGACGAGAATCGTCTGGACTACCAGCTGACGGTCACGGATCCTGCAACCCTGATCGAGCCCTTCGTTTGGGAGGGGTATTGGGACTGGCGCCCTGGCGAAGCGGTGCAGCCCTACGAGTGCTCGGTAGAGGGTTAATTAATGTCAACGAATCACCGCTTGTCAACGAATCACCGCTGCTGGCCGGAAGCCGTCGTTCGATAACGCTATAGCGCAAGAAAACTATGCAACCTTGCCGAGAATGCCAGCATGAGGTGTCAGAGCAGGCCACAGCCTGCCCTGCCTGTGGGGCGCCGTTCCCGGCGAAGGAGAAATGGGACGGATGGGGGTTCGAATACAAATCCGAAGCAACGTTTCTCGGGTTACCTTGGATTCATATCTCATTCAAATTTAGGCCGAACCGTGTCCCCGTGCCAGCCAAACGTGTCATCGCGATTGGTCAGTTTGCGTACGGTATCTTTACGCTGTCGCAGTTCGGTGTCGGGGTCGTGAGCATCAGCCAATTCACGATCGCTGCTTACGCGTTGGCTCAGTTCGCCATTGCATATTCCTTGGTCGCCCAATTCGGGATTTTTATTCATGAGGGGTATGGTCAGCTGGTGATCAGTCTCAATGAGTTGATTGCAGTGATCCGATGACTCTACGTCTTATGAATGATTCTGGCTTGGGGCGAACGTCCGCTCCCTAGCTATAGCCGACATGCGCGTTGCGGTTTCTAGTGCCGTCTATGCTGTCGGGAAACCAGGGTCAGACCCGGGTTGTTGTTTTGGGCTCTAAGATAGACCTGACACGTTTGTTGCACCTTTCTTCGACCACGGCCGGCATGCGAAGAATATTGGTCACCGCGTTGGCGGTTTTGCTCTCGACAGGCATCGGGCGCGCACAGCAGACGTTGGACATCATCGTCTACGGGGCGACCGGTGAGGTCGGCTCCCACATCGTGCGCGAAGCGCTGCAGCGCGGCCACCGGGTGGCCGCAGTCTCACGCGACCCGGCACAGATCGCAATGCAGCATCCCAATCTATCCGCTGTTAGAGGCGATCTTCTCGACAAGGCGAGCGCCAGCGCAATCATGACGGGCAAGGATGTCGTTGTTCTCTCGGTACGCGGTGTGGTCGGTGATTCGGCGACGCCGGAGAGCGCGCTGCAATTCATCGCGGCAGAAATGCTCGTCGATGTCCGGTCCTCAATGGGCGATGGCGCGCCGCGACTGATTCACGTGGGCGGCTCGGGATCGCTCGAGGTCGAGCCAGGCGTCCTGCTCGCCGCGAAGCAGACCGAGATCCTGCTGCCGGAAGGGGCTCGAGGTGGAGGTTCTGGGCCAGATGCTGGCGCTCGAGCTCTACCGGAAGGTCGACGACGTGAGCTGGACTTACGTCACGCCGCCCGTGAACTTCACGAACGGGCCGCGCACCGGTGACTATCGCATCGGGGGCGACAGGGCACTGGAAAACAGCCGTGGCAGAACGCGCGTTTCACGCGCCGATGTCGCGGTGGCAGTGATCGACGAAGCGGAACGGCGATGTATCCCCGGCAGCGGATATTCGTCGCGTACTGAGCGCGCCGAGCGACGTCAGCGCCAGAACCGGGCCGAGCCGGCTCGCAGGCTATCGAACCCGCATCCCGTTTCTGGTCGCTTGCCGTCTACCTGAATATTTAAAAGAGAATCGAGAATCCCGCGCTCAGGCGATAGTCGCCGGCTGCGTCATTGAGGCCCGCTCCGGCTTCGAAGTCGATTTGTCGCCTGTCATCCAGCAACCACATCAAGCCGCCATTCAGCCAGTGCGCGTCGTTACCGCCCTCGGGCAGGTTCGCTTCCCATTCTACAAAGACGGTCTGACGGTCGTTGATGGAATATGGCAGCTGCAGTCCGTTGTCGAGCTGATACCTGTCGCCGGAGTCGCGCACCATGACAGTACCGACGAGTGGAATGCGACCGTCGTAGGCCCAAACATAGGCGATGCCCGGGTCCCAGTCGTCACTCGAGAAGTCGCTGTCACCGATCGGCACCGAAAGCTGAAACAGAACGGCACTACGCAACCTTTCACCGCCGCCCGCCGCGATCTTGATGCCGATGTTGGCATCGAGCAGTCCACTCGAATCGCGGCTTCCGGACTCGCTTCTCGCCCAATTGAGCGAAGACACGAAAAGTTCCATATCGTCAGCGACGCCGTAGCGCAGCTCGGCGAAGGGTAAGGATGTCGTACGTGAATTGCTCCCCGGACGGGCATAGGCGATGCCGGTCTCGAGTTGCCAGCGTCCGTCGGGGACGGTGCCCGTCGTGAATGAGAATCCGGGACGGTTGGCATCGATCGTCTGCGCCGATGCGACGTCGAATCCGAAAACTGCGACGAGTGCGATCAGGCCCCATTCTTTGACAGTGAGTATTCGAAACATGGCCGGGAGTTTGCGCAACGAGGACGGCGCTCGCAAGTATCCGATGCCGGCTCTAGCGGCGTCGGCGCCGCGCTGCCGCGGCGGGCAGACGGGCTCGCGGCGCAGCTTCGAGCAGACTGCGCGCGGTCATTTGCTCGACGCTCGTGAGCTCGCCGAGCCATTCGATTCGCCCGGCGACGGCGCTGGCGACGGGCACGCCGCCGCGATAGAGCACGCGGTGACCGGCAACGGCGGCAACTCGACCGCCCGGCGTCAGAATTCCGGCCAGATTCAACGGATCGGCTGCTGCGAGCACGAACCAGCCACTCGAATCGCGCTCGCGGCGGATTCGCCGCAGCACCGGCAGTGCCTCATCGAGCGCGAACTGCTCCCCGCCGAGGCCTTCGACGAAATGGCCACCGCGGATCTCGCCACGCGCCTCCCAGGCCCGATAACAGCGTGCGAGCTCGCGCCAGCTCGGCACGTGCTGCTCGCGCTCGAGCACGCGCCGGCAGATCACGCCGTAGCGCCGCAGCAGGCTGCGCGCGGCATGCTCGATCGCCTCGGCGCTCGGGCGCTCGGCACGGACCGGCGCAATCAGCGCCCAGCGCCCGGCCGCGTCGAGATCCGGTCCGCGACGCCGTGCCCGGCCGTGAAAACCGCGACGGCGACTCGGCGGTGTCAGCAACGCCCGCAGTCCGCGTATCGAATCCGACGTCACCCGGCCCGCTGCCGCAAGCTCCGCCAGCGCCTCCTCTGCCTGCACACGCAACAAGCCCGTGCTCTGCACGAGCTCGAGGAAGAACAGGGCTCCCGATTCTCTTAGCGCAGTATCGACCCGCGCCGCCGGGCCGGATAGCGACGGCGTCTCGGCCGCCGGCCCCTGGATTTCGAGCCACTGAGCGAGCGACTGTCGCGGCAGCAGCGCGATGGGCGAGGCTCGTGCGAGCCGGCGCGGCTTGGCAGCCTCGCTGCTGCGCACGCCCGGATGCAGCCAGACGAAGGCACCGCCCGCCGTAAGCTGGTCGAGAAAATCGGGCGCGTAATCTTCGAGTCGTGCGGGCAGGAGCTCCTGCTCCCAAGCGATCGCAGGCGCCGTCATGCCCTGGAACTCGTTGAGCACGGCTTCAGCGGCCTCCACGCCGCTGCGCCGGTGCGCCCCAAGCCCCTGCCACTCGAATAGGAAGCGCTGATAGTCCGCAACGGCAACCGGCTCGATCTCGCTGCGCAAACGCTTGAGCGTGTAGCGGTGAATGCGCGCGAGCAAGCCACGCTCGCACCATTCGAGCTGTGCCTCGCCGCCCGTGATTGCCGTCTCGGTGAACTGTCCGCGCATCGCGACGCCTTCGACTTCGAGTGCGACGAGTGCCTGAGATACGTCGAGCAACGCGAGGTCGAGGGCCGTTGCGAGCTCGATGGCTGTGACGGGGCCGAGCCCCGCGAGACGACTGTGTGTGAGCGCCTTCAAAGCGGCCTCTGCGTCGGCAATCGTCGTTTCGAGCTCGACGAGCGTCTGCTCGGCCGTGCCGTGCGGGTGCACGCGCGTGATCTCGGTGAGCCGCTCGGCCGCGACCCAGAGCAACGCGCCCGAGCTTGTGCGAAAACGCGTCGCTCGGCCCGCAACCATGAGCGCCTGCAGCCAGGGGAGCCACGACCGCGAGGCGTCGTTGTCGACGTGGCCGCGCTCGGCCTCGAGCGCCGTCACGACGCCGAGGTTCACGAGCGCATCGTGCAGCTCCTCGAGATCGCGCGGCGCGGGCCAGGCTTCGCGGCGGACACGCGCAATGGCTTCTGGATCGAGCCGACCGAGCTCGGCCGCCTGGTCGACGTTGAGGTAACGCCGCGCCTGCACGGCCAACGTGCGACGCTCCTCGGCCGGTGCGTCATCGAGAAACGCGTACGGCTTAGCGCAGAGCACTTCCTGCGCCAGCGGCGACGGGCTCGTGAGCTCGCGGCAGTGAATTTCGACGTCACCGGCCTCGATGCGGCCCAGAAGACGCTTGAGCCCATCGACGTCCATGAGGTCATGGAGGCAGTCGTGCATCGTCTGCGTGACGAGCGGGTGATCGGGTATCTCGCGCTCGCCCGCGAGGTTCTCGGCGCACGCGAGCTGATCGGGAAACACCGTTGCCATGAGATCCTCGGCGTCGTTGCGCTGAAACACGGCCGGCGCCTTGCGGCCGTTGCGAAAACGCCGTACAGCGAGCGCGATCGTCGCGTTCCAACGCCACCGCCCTGGGAACACCGGTGCCGCCAACACCGCCTGCTCGACGACGTGCTCGACGGTCTTGCTCGACAGGTAACCCGCAACCTCCTCGAGCGCGAAGCTGTGCACGGCACCGAGCGAGATCACGATGGCGTCTTCGAGTGCGGCTGCCTGGAGCTCGAAATTGAAGCGCCGGCAGAAACGCTTGCGCAGCGCGAGTCCCCAAGCCCGGTTCAGGCGCGAGCCGAGCGGTGAATGGATCACGAAGTGGGCGTCGCCGGTCTCGTCGAAGAAGCGCTCGAAGACGATGTTCTCGGCTGTCGGTAAACGCCCGAGAGCGGCACGTGCGCTCGCCAGGTACTCGACGAGCTGCTCGGCAACGGCCGGTGAGAGGCCGAGCGACTCGCTCAGCGTCTCGGCGACGCGTTCCGGCGGGCTCGCAGCGAGCTCGGCATCGAGCCTGCCCCGCAACGCGGACACGGCAGCAGACAGCTCGTCGCTGCGCCCGGGCGCTTCGCCGAACCAGAACGGAATCGTCGGCGACTGACCCTGGGCGTCCTCGACGAACACCTTGCCGGACGTGACTTTGAGAATTCGATACGACGTGTTGCCAAGCTGGAAGATGTCGCCCGGCAGGCTCTCGAACGCGAAGTCCTCGTTGAGCGTGCCGACGAAGAGCTCGTCCGGCACGCGCACGACGTCGTAGTCGAACTGATCGGGGATCGCCCCGCCGTTCGTCACGGCGGTCAGCCGGGCACTGCGTCGCGGCCGCAGCATGCCGTTGACGCGATCGTAGTGAAGATACGCGCTGCGCCGTCCGCGCTGCGTGCTGAAGCCCTCGGCCAGCATCTTGATCACGGCGAGGAAATCGTCGCGAGACAGATCCGCGTACGGCGTCGTACGGCAAATGCTCGCATAGAGGTCCTCGACATCGCGCTCCTGCATGCTGATCTCGGCGACGATCTGCTGGGCGAGCACATCGAGCGGCCGACGGCAGAGCTCGACGGCATCGAGCGCGCCCGAACCGACGGTCTCGAGCAGCGCGACCGACTCGACGAGCTCGTCACGCGACAGCGGGAAGAGCCGCCCCTTGGGCAGCCGTGCGATGCCGTGACCCGAGCGTCCGACGCGCTGCAGGAACGTGCTGATTCCACGCGGCGAGCCGAGCTGGCAGACGAGGTCGACATCACCGATATCGATGCCGAGCTCGAGCGAAGCCGTTGCGACGAGCGCTTTGAGCTTACCTCCCTTGAGCGCCTCCTCGGCGGCGAGCCGGTGCTCCTTAGCAAGACTGCCGTGATGAGACGTGACGTGAGCCTCGCCACAGCGCTCGGCGAGATGCCGTGCGACGCGCTCTGCCATACGCCGCGTATTCACGAATACGAGCGTCGTTCTGTGCGCATCGATGAGCTCGGCGAGGCGATCGTAAATCTCGATCCAGACTTCGTTTGCCATGACGGCCTCGAGCGGCGAGGCCGGCAGCTCGATCTTCAAGTCGCGCGCGCGCCGATGTCCGGCATCGACGACCGTGCACTCGGGACGAGCAGTACCCGTCAAAAAGCCTGCCACGACGTCGAGCGGCTTGATCGTCGCGGAGATGCCGATTCGAACGGGCGGCCGCTCGCAGAGATCATCGAGCCGGGCGAGCGACAGTGCGAGATGCGCGCCCCGCTTGTTGACGGCTACGGCGTGGATCTCATCGACGATCACGGTGCCGACCGTGCGCAACATCTCGCGCCCGGAGACCGAGGTCAGCAGAATATAGAGCGATTCCGGCGTCGTCATGAGAATGTGCGGCGGGCGGTTACGCATACGCGCGCGCTCGCTCTGCGGCGTATCGCCCGTACGCAGCCAGGCGCGGATCGGCGCATCGGGACAACCCGACTCCAGGAGCTCGTCGCGTATCCCGGCGAGCGGTTGCTGCAGATTCTTCTGAATGTCGTTGGACAGCGCCTTGAGCGGGGAGATGTAGAGCACGCGCGTCTCGTCCGTGAGGCCGGATTCGACCGACTCCCTCACGAGAGCGTCGATGACCGCAAGAAACGCGGCCAATGTCTTACCCGAGCCAGTCGGCGCTGAAATCAGCGTATTGGAGTCCGCCCCGATCGCAGCCCAGGCCTCGCGCTGAACGTCCGTGGCGGCGTCGAATTGCTGTGCGAACCAGGCCGAGACTGCCGGGTGAAATTCTGCGCTGGCCATCGAATCAGAATACGCAAAAACTGGCTCCGACGTTAGCCCGAATGTACCGGCTTTTCGCGATAGGCTCCGTATAATGTCGGCCGTCGGCGTAGACGAGCTTAAGCATGAAGATGAGCGGCAGGGAGTTCCTCGACTGGCCCAATAAGGCAATCACCTTGTTGGGCATGTCGGGCGTGGGTAAAACCACACTCGCTTACAAGCTACCGGCATCGAAGTGGTTTCATTACTCCGGCGATTACCGCATCGGCACGAAATACCTCGACGAGCCGATTCTCGACAACATCAAGCGCCAGGCCATGCAAGTCGAATTCTTGCGCGATCTGCTGCGCAGCGATTCCATTTACATCGCCAGCAACATTACCGTTCACAATCTCGCGCCGGTTGCGAGCTTTCTCGGCAAAATCGGCCGCGCCGATCTCGGCGGCTTGAGCGTCGAGGAATTCAAGCACCGCCAGCGTCTGCACCGCGAAGCCGAGATCGGTGCGATGAAGGATGTCGCAGACTTCATCGAGAAGGCGCAGCAGATCTACGGCTATGAGCATTTCGTCAACGACGCCGGCGGCAGCATCTGCGAGCTCGACGACGACGACGCGATATCGGTGCTCGCCGAGAACACCGTGATTCTCTACATCGAGGCCGACGCCGAGATGGAAAAGATCATGATTCAGCGCGCGATCGATCATCCGAAACCGATGTACTACCAAGAGCGTTTTCTCGACGAGCAGCTCGCCGCATACCTGACGGAAACGGGATTGGCTGGCCCCGGAGAGATCGTGCCCGATGATTTCGTGCGCTGGATATTCCCGCGGCAACTCGAGCACCGGCGGCCGTTGTATCAATCCATTGCAGACGACTACGGTTACACGATCGACGCACGCGCCACCGAGCAGATCGAAGACGAAAAGGACTTTCTCGAGCTCATCGCAGCAGCAATGGCCTAGGTGACGATTACTCTGACCCCTTCAATTTTCGGGCTGACGCAGCGCCTCGCAGCGCGGTGGAAGCACGGGCTCGCGCCTGACGCCGGGTGGACGCCGCGGCAACGGGCCACGGTCGAGCCAGCCGTCGATCTCGGCGCCGCAGCCGTCACCCGCAGCGGGCGGCGCCTGCGCCACGCAGTCGGTACTGCCCGAAGGACAATGCAAGCGGACGTGCATGTGGTCTTCGTGTCCGTACCACGGTCGTACGGTGCGCAAGAAAGTCCGGTCCGGCCAATCCTGCTCGCAGAGCGCCTGCTTGATCACGGGATGCACGAATATGCGAGCCACGCGCGGATCGCTGGCGGCGAGGCGCAGCAGCTCGAAATGTTGCCGGCCGAACCGCGCGTCGATCCGCTGCGGTGCGCCCTCGACGAACGAGGGAAGATCCAGGTCCTCGCGCTGCGCCGGCGCTAGGGCCGGCAAGTCGAGGCGAAAATAGATATCGACATCGAGGCCGATCTGGTGGCTTGCATGAGCCTCGATCATCGGTCCGCCGCGAGGCTGGCTCATATCGCCCACTGGCAGAAGGCCGAGATTGGCACCGTCGGCCTGGCGTGCAAGGTCCTGCACGAAGCGCACGAGCTCGGGATGTCCATAGTGGCGATTACGGGAGAGTTGGACGGCCTGAAAACCGGACCCGTCGGAATCGAGGCGCTCGCCGCCCATCAGACACCCCCCCGCATAGCGACCGATGGCTTCGGACGGGCCCGGTGACGGACTCGCGAGATCGTCCCAAGCTTGGGCGCGAAGTGTGCCGCACAACAACAGCCAGGCCACGCTCAGGCCGAGCCCCGTGCGCAGTGAGACTCGATACACCCTTCCAACACTCATCGGCAACGCTCCCGCAACTCGCGTCTCAGCCAGTGTACAAGATGCCGCGCGCGCTCAACTCGCAACTGAACCCCAGACCCATGCGGCCACGAGGATCGCCGCGGCAACGCCGCCTGTGTAGGTCTGGATCCGCCTACGACGCGGCAGGCTCCACAGCGCCAGCAGCACACCGATCGCAAACCCCGCGATGAAGCCCGTCAGGTGCGCGATGATGTCAACGTTACCGCCCTCACCGCCGCCGCCAGTGCCGACGAACGCAAGCAAACCGATCGCTGCGGTCACGGGTGCCGCACGTGTCTTCCAGCTCGTCTGGCGGAAGAAACCTCGCCGCCACGTGTACGCGGCGAGTAGCCCCAGCGCCGCAAAGACGGCTGTCGAGGCGCCAATCGCGAGGTGACCCGACGGCTGGATGAGCGAGTTGAGCGCGTTACCGAGCAAGCCACCCATCAGAATGCCGAGCCAGGCAACACCGCTGCCGAGGTAGCGGCCGGCGAACAGCCCGAAGAAGCTGCCGAAAGCGAGATTGCCCCCCAAGTGCCCGACATCGGCGTGCAGACAAAGCGCTGTGACCGTGCGCCACCATTCTCCCGCCAGCACGCGATCGACATCGAGCCGGCCGGTACGAAGCCAGTCTTGGCCAAGCAAATCCTGATTGGCTGCAACGCCGGCAACGAGCAACACGGCCGCGTACGCGATGACGCCAAACCAACCGTGACTGATCTCCTCGATCTTGATGCGGCCATGCCTGGGGTCGGCCTGCAGCTCGGCGTGATAGGCCGCGAGCTCCGTGCTTGCGCGGCTCGCGCTCGCGGCCGGGACGCTGAGCTGCCACATCCCCTCGAGCCGGGTCAGCGCATGCTCGATCCCAATGGCGCGTAGCACGAAGATTGCCTCATCAGCGTACCTGGGATCGCGACCTTCGAGCACGACGACCCATGGCTCGGCGCCGAATGGCCCGCTAACGCTCATGGGCTTTGCTCTGCGGTAGGGCGTCGACTATATTTCTGATCCACGTGACGTCTAAGGGGAATGCCTGCGATGCGAGATGTCTATTATGCTGAACTCGAGTCCGCGCTGGGCACCCTCTCATTCGCCTGTGACGGCGATGGAAGGCTCATCGAGCTGAGTTTCGGCCCCTGTGTCGCCGCCGCACCGATCGACGCTCGACGCTGCGCGCACGTGAGTGAGCAGCTTACCGAGTATCTCCACGGCACACGCACGACGTTCGATCTCGTGCTCGCGCCGGCCGGCACACCGTTTCAGCGGCGTGTCTGGAAAGGACTGACCGCTATACCTTACGGCCAGGTCATCAGCTACGGCGAGCTCGCCCGGCGAATCGGCATGCGCGGTGCCGCGCGCGCCGTGGGACAGGCCAACGGCGCGAACCCCATCCCGATCGTAATCCCCTGCCATCGAGTCATTGCCGCCAACGGCACGATCGGCGGGTTCTCGAGCGGTCTTGCCAACAAGCGCCAGCTCCTCGCCCTCGAGCACATCGAGCTCGCTGCCTGACCCCCTCGACACGTGGACGCTTTGCGCTGTTACCGCTGCGGCACGTCCCTAGAGAAGCTCACGCTGCCATTGAGCCGGCGCGACCAGTGCCCGGAATGCCTCGTCGATCTCCACGTTTGCCGGATGTGCGTATCGTTCGCACCGCAGCTGGCCGACCAGTGCAGCGAGGACGATGCCGAGGACGTTCGCGAGAAAGCGCAGGCCAACTTCTGTGACTACTTCGAGCCGAATCAGACTGCGTACGCACCGGGACGCATGACCGGTCATCAACGGGCCGAAGCCGAGCTCGAGACGCTGTTCGGCGCCGACGGCGCCTCGACGTCGACAGCCCCCGACCCGAATTCCGCGCAAGCCGACGCGCTGCATCAGGCCGAGGACCTCTTCAAGTCCTGAGGGCACTTGACATGCGCACGCCGAGCTCCAAACTGGCGTCTACCGGCAGTGGGAACGGTATTATGCGCGCGCTTCATTTGGGTCTGGTCCTGAGCCTCGCAGCCGTGGCTGCGAGTTGCTCGAGCCGCCCGGCGACGGAGACCGCGGCTCGACCGGTCAGTGCCGAGCCCTACCAGCAGGACACCATACTGCGAGAGGCGGAAAGCTTCTTCGGCAGAGGCGCGCAGGGCGTCGCTGACGTGCTGAATCGCGTCTTCACCGATAACGGCCCGCCCGAGGCGTATATCAAAGGGGAGGAAGGCGGCGCAGCGATCGGCGTTGGCTTGCGCTATGGCCACGGCACCGTGTACTTGCGCGACGGCACGACTGAAAAGATCTATTGGCGCGGCCCTTCGCTGGGTCTGGATTTCGGCGGCAACGCTGCCAAGACTTTCGTGCTGATCTATAACGTTAGCTCGCTCGACGAGCTATATCAGCGCTTCGGGGGTGTCGAGGGTAGTCTCTACTTCGTTGGTGGGCTCGGAGTTAATTACAACCGGCAAGGCAACGTGATTCTCGCGCCTGTGCGTTTCGGCGTTGGCTGGCGGCAGGGAGTGAATATTGGCTATCTGCACATATCGCCAGAGCGGTCTTGGATCCCGTTCTGAGTGCAGCTGATCAGCTAGCCGTAGCTTTTTTCTCTTTCTTCGGTGTGTCGGCTGAGTCGCGGGCATCCTGCAGCGCATCCCGCATATTGATCGCGACCGTGCGCTCGGCGATCTTGTCGATGACAGTCTCGGCATCACTATCTGCGTCGTCAGCGGCGACCCTAGCTACCACATCCGGCATCGTGCTGATCATGCTGTCGGCAATATCGTGGGCTGATTTCAGCGCCGCGTACCTGTCCTTCCAACGTCGCACGCTGTCTTTTAGCTCTGCAATCGTGGCCGCCTGGCTGTCGAGCGATTTCTCAAGCTCGCCGATCGTCGCGCGCTTCTCATCGAGCCGATCCTCGAGGGTCTCGGAGCGCTCCGCATCAGTCCGCAGACTCTTGATCAAGGACGTCTTGGCATCGAGCTCGGCTCGGATCGCTTTGAGCTCCGTCGTATCATCATGGCTCTGCGCCATCGCATCCTCGGCTTCGCTCAATCGCTGCTCGGACTGAGCGAGACGCGACTCGAGCTTCTCGTTGGCCTTGGCGAGTGATGCAAGCTCCTCATCCTTGCGCTTCAGTTTTTCGCCGAGGTCGGCGGCCTCATCGGCATTCTTGCGTAGTACCTTGACGAGATCACGCTTGGTCTCGAGCTCCGAGCGCAGCTTCTCCGCCTCGAGCTCGCTCGCCTGCATCGCCTTGCGCAGCTTGCCTGCTTCCTCGGCATCCGACTTCAGCGTGTCGATGAGATTGTCCTGACCGACAACGCGCTCGCGCAGATCCTCGAGGTCCTTAAGGACGACGGACATCTCCGCACCCCAGTCAGCCAGAAGCTGCGTCAGGCGCCCGCGAAGGGTTTCAATTGGTGTGTCGAGATCTGCCATACAACCGGCATGCCCAATAATCGAAGTGTGAACAGTGCCCAATACGGGCCTGGGTTACGTTGACTCAGTTCACACGCCTGCCGGGAAAAGGCTGTTTCTGGCCATAAATTGAGACTTGGGACCGGATTCCGGCCGCTCGAATCTGCGCTCCAGGCGCCGTCCCGAGTCGCCCCGTCGCGACCGTGCCGCGCTACCGATAGCGTTGCTGCAGCTCTGCGAGCCTCTGCGAGCCCGGGCACAGGCGCTCGTGGGGAACCTCCGACAACGGCGTGAGCGTCGTACGGTTCAGACCATGCATATCCGGCTCGCTCTCGTCGATGTAGAGCAAACCCGTGACGACCTCGCCCTTGCGCTGGTGGGACCGGATGTAATCGATCGCCGCGCCGCGGTTGTTAACGTTATAGTCCTCGCTGATCTTGCGCAAAAGAATACGGCTGCCGTCGTGCAGCTGCACGGGCATGACCTCGCCCTCATCGTATGCAGCCTTGATCTCCTCCGCCGGGGCAACGTAATCAAGGTGCATCGCACGATGGAAAAACTGGCGCGTGTAAGCGTAGCTTTTCGTGGAATCCTCGTGATCATTGAACGTTACGCACGGTGAAAGCACATCGACCAGCGCGAATCCCTCGTGCTTGATGGCCGCCTTGATGAGCGGAACGAGCTGCTCCTTATCGCCCGAGAAGCTTCGCGCGACGAACGTTCCGCCAAGCGTCATGGCTAGCTGCGCGGCATCGATCGGCGGCTGCTGATTGACTTCGCCTTTCTTGGCCTTCGAGCCGACGTCGGCCGAAGCGGAGAACTGGCCTTTCGTGAGACCGTATACGCCATTGTTCTCGATGATGTAACACATGTCGAGATTGCGGCGCACGGCATGGGCAAACTGGCCGATACCGATCGACAGCGAGTCGCCATCCCCTGAAACACCGAGGAGATACATATCGCGATTTGCGGCCGCGGCGCCCGTGGCAACCGAGGGCATGCGCCCGTGGACGGAGTTGAACCCGTGCG
>Ga0224497_10001728_pt1 | contig 13582 bp, 11 predicted proteins | sample SF_Jul11_sed_USG_4_FD_167970 | JGI IMG/M metagenome (GOLD analysis project Ga0224497, IMG submission 167970) | Sediment microbial communities from San Francisco Bay, California, United States - SF_Jul11_sed_USGS_13 | ecosystem: Environmental > Aquatic > Marine > Sediment | place: USA... | reverse complement strand
GTCCGGGCCGCGCTCCTGGCGGTCCACAGACACCACCACGCCAACTGCTCGGGCGCCACCGTTGGAGATGATGCGCAGGGATTCCCTCACCGAGGTTCCGGCCGAGACCACGTCGTCTACGATCAGGACTCTGCCGTTGAGTGGCGCACCGATAACCGAGCCGCCTTCTCCATGGTCCTTCGACTCCTTGCGGTTGAAGCAGTACGGCGGGTCCCGGCCGAAATGTTCGCTCAAGGTTATCGAAACCGCGGCGACCAGCGGGATCCCCTTGTACGCCGGCCCATAAAGCATGTCGTAATCGATCCCCGAGCTTTCTATGGCGCGGGCGTAATGGCGAGCGAGCCGGGAGAGTGTTTCACCGCTGTTGAAAAGACCGCTGTTGAAAAAATACGGACTCCTGCGTCCGGATTTCAGAACGAACTCGCCAAAGCGAAGCACGTTGCAGCGGATAGCAAACTCAATGAAATCTTTCTTCTGCTGGTCCACGTAAACTTTGTCGAATTCGAGCAGCCGCGTCGCGCTGCGGTCGCGTATCATATCGGTCACGCAACGTCGCCGCCACACGGCGCCAATTTTACCGAATAGGCGAAGATCACGCGAAGAATAACCATAACTGCACCGTGCGGATTCTCACCCTCAACGTCAACGGCATACGCGCCGCAGCCAAGAAAGGCTTATTCGAATGGTTGATTCGCCAGCGCGCGGACGTGGTTTGTTTACAGGAGATCCGCGCCCATCAATCTCAGCTCGAGGGGAACAGATTTCGGCCACGCGGCTTTCACTGCTATTACGTCGACGCCGAGCGCAAGGGTTACAGTGGCGTGGCTATCTTCTCCAGATTTCGTCCAAAGCAGGTCATCATGTCCCTCAGCTGGCCAGAGTTCGACGCCGAAGCGCGCTTCGTCGAGGCCCGTTATTCGAATCTCAGCGTAGTTTCCCTTTATGTTCCTTCGGGCACCTCTGGCGACGCGCGCCAGGCCATGAAGATGACTTTTCTGGATCGGCTAATGGGGCTCTTCCGGCACTGGGAAAGCGGCAGTCGGGAATATCTCGTCTGCGGTGATTTCAATATCGCCCACAAGCAGATCGATTTGAAGAACTGGCGCGCGAACCAGAAGCATTCCGGGTTCCTGCCAGAAGAGCGTGAATGGATGGATCTGCTCTTCGACCAGATCGGATTTATCGACGCATTCCGCGAGGTAGACTCGCGCCCAGAAAGATATACCTGGTGGTCGAACCGGGGCCGCGCATGGGAGAAGAACGTCGGCTGGCGCATTGATTACCAGGTGGCGACCCACAGGCTCGGTGCCTCAGTGAAGAAGGCGCGCATTTATACCCGCCGGCGATTTTCCGACCATGCGCCGCTGATCATGGATTACGACTGGTTCTTGGAGTGACCGATCAACCTGGTCCCGCGCGGCCAAAAACGAAAGTAGATCCGGCCTGAAAGTGAGACAGGGCCCGCACTATTGGCGACCCTCGGGAGCGTTAATAGTGCTACATTTTATTATGTTCTCAAGGGCATCCATACCTGGCCTGAGACCGGCCGCTCGTAACCCTATTGGTTGCGACTCGGCTGTTTTGGCTAGTTGAAAAATAGGGGGCGCAACGAGGTTTAAGTCATGGGCGTGCTCGACGAACTAAAACAACAAGCCGGAAAAGCACAAGCGGGACCCAGGCAACAGCAGGCCAGCCAGGAAGGTCAGCATGCGATTATTGAGCGCAGGCTGATGACGCGAATGGATGACCTCCATGCCTATTTTAAGGAATTCCAGCAGCAGCTGAACCTAGTCAATCCGGAAATTACGGGCGACTTTTACATCACGGATTTGTGCACCCTGAAGAACCTCAGACAGGAGGGATACCAGGTTACCAGCGATAACGCAGATGGCGTCCGCAAGTTTACCTTTCACTATGCTCGCGCCGGCAAGGGTTTGCGCGAGGTAAGGCTTCCCAATAAGCTTATCGCCGAACAGAAGCGGGAAAATCTGTGGCGATACGGTTTCAAGTTCAAGCTCAAAGAGTACTCCCCGAATCGATGCGCTCTGCTCATTGAGGCGTACGTGCCCGTGTCTTTTGAGTTCGAAGCAGACGTGGAACGCGCCGCCATTCGCTTGAAGGTCAAGAACAAGCCGATGCCCGGCATTTCCACCTACATCTACGATGCCGATCAGATCGACGCCGAGTTCATGGACGAAGTGGCGAAATACGTGCTGGAAAAACCCAACCGCTTCGACGAGCTAAGCGGAAACACCGTCCCGGAAGATACCCTGGTGCGCATTCGCCGGAAACTAAAGCGTGAGAAAAAGAAAGGCCGTGGCGCAAAGCCAAGCCTGAAGGAAAAACTCTTCCGCAGAAAAGCTTAAGTTTTGGCGCTGGCCGGTCGGGCCAACCCGCCAGCTTGGAGCCATTCGGGAGTGCGTTTCGGCGCCTCGACGGCAACCCGCTTTTCGCGTCCCGTGTGCCCCGAGACAATCCTAACGCGACCGCGGGAAACGCCAAACTCCTTCGCCAGAAAAACCTTGAGCCGGTCGTTGGCGGCGTCATCCACCGGCGGGGCGCTGACGCGCACCTTGATACGCCCAGCGTCAACGCCCGTAACCTCATCCCGGCTCGCCCGAGGCTGCACCCGGATGTGGAGCACCAGGGTGTCGTCTTCGAAGTACCAGGCCCTCGTGCTCAAGCGCGCGGTCAGAAAAACGGTATCGCCATGTCGTGGATGGGCCGGACAATCAAAATGATGGCGAGCTGCAGCACGATGAGCACCAACAGAGGTGAGAGGTCAATGCCTGAAAACGTCGGCAGCAGCCGCCGGGCCGGGCGCAGCAAGGGCTCGTTGATCCTTGAGATGAGCACCGTAATGGGGTTGTGAGCGTGGGGATTCACCCAGCTCAGTACAACCTGCACGATGATGCAGAAAAAGAACAGGTAGATCGTCAGCTGAAGAAGCTCGGCGACGGCAAGAATGCCGATGCCGGCAGCGCTGGGCGGCTTGCCGTGGATTATCAGCAGCAGCCAAATCTCGATGCACTGGAGCAGGAACATAAGCAGCAGCGCGGCGACGTCGATACCGCCGAGCCCGGGAACGATTCGACGCAACGTTCCCAGAGGCGGCTGGGTGGCTTTGACGATGAACTGGGAAACGGGGTTGTAGAAATCCGCCCGCACCAGCTGCAGCAGGAACCGCAGCAGCACCACGAGGATATAGAGCCCGAACAGGGTCTGTATCAGCAGCGTTGCCGCATCGGACGCGTAAGGGTTGCCCATCAGCCGCCACCCAGCTCGTCGCCCAGGGCTACGGCGCGGTCCCGGGCCGCCTTGAGCGCCTGGAGCAGAATGTCCTCAAAATCGCCGGCGGTCAGCCGCTCCAGGGCTGCCTGGGTGGTGCCGCCCGGCGAGGTCACCCTCCTGCGTAGATTTTCCGGTGAGTCTCCGGTTTCCTTCGCCATTCGAGCCGCCCCGAGCGCGGTCTGCAGCACCAGGACTCGCGCCGCATCCCGGTCGAGTCCAAGATCCACACCGATACGTTCCATCATTTCCATAAGGAGAAAATAGTATGCCGGCCCGCTGCCGGACAGCGCGGTTACCGCGTCGAGCAAAGTCTCGTTTTCTACCCAGACGGTAATACCGACGGCTCGAAGGATGTTTTCGGCGCGGCTGCGCTGCTCCGGGCTGACGAATGGATTGGCGAATAGCGCAGTGGCCCCGCAGCCGAGCAGCGCCGGCGTATTGGGCATGGTGCGGACGATGGCGGCGTCGTAGCCCAGCCTGCTGAGAATGTCTCGTTCCCGCACCCCGGCGGCGATGGAAACCAGAAGCGGCGCCTCCTCCCTTGCCGACTGCGCAATGTGTTCGAGCACCTTCGACATGACCTGAGGCTTTACCGCCAACACGATGGTCTCGGCTCGGTGGACGGCCAGGTTGTTGTTCCCCGTGGTGTTGACCTGGAATTTGTCCTGCACCTGCCCGAGCTTATCGGCGTCTACGTCGGTAACCCAGATCGCATCCCTGGGATGTCCACCGGCGACCAGGCCGCCAATGAGGCTGGTGGCCATGTTGCCCCCGCCAATAAATGCAATGGTATCGCTGGTCATCAGGTGTTACTTGGTGCTGAATCGTAGCTGCGCTGCGTGAGTGATCACCGATGGCGCGTTCGTGGTTACCTGGCGGCACCATTATGGGCAATTCCGCGCATGGCGGAAACCGCGCCCGTGGGACAGCCATCGGCGTCAGGGTTACATTAAACTAGGCTTTAATCACGAACTCGATTGAACTCATGATTTGTTCACCCAGTCGCAAGTCGCTGGGCGGTGGTTCTCATAAGCGGCTTATCGTCCTTGCCATTCTTATCACGCTGTCTTTGTCGGGACCGGCGGCTTCAGCCGAGAATGACGGCGGCCTTCTCGGGGCGCAGACCGCGGATGCCGCCTACGACGCTCAGTACCTGCTCCGCCAGGCGGAGCAGGGCGATGCCCGGGCGGCATTCTTGCTCGGATCCCGGTTCGCCTCAGGGCGCGGCGGCGCCCGTGACGACAGCGAGGCATTTCGCTGGTTTGAGCAGGCCGCCGAGGCCGGGTTGGCCGAGGCGCAATTCAACTTGGGCGTCATGTACGCCAACGGGCGCGGCGTGGTGAGGAACATGGCCGCCGCCGCCAGGTGGTACGAAGAGGCGGCCAACCAGGGCATCGCTGCAGCCCAGTTCAACATTGGCACGCTCTACGCTACCGGCGTCGGGGTTGGGAAAGACGAGGTCCGCGCTGCCGAGTGGCTTCAAAGGGCCGCGATCAAGGGCCTGCCCCAGGCCCAGTTCAATCTGGGTGTACTGCACGAGCATGGACGCGGGGTTCGGCAGGACGCTCGCGCGGCCATGGCATTGTATCGGCGCGCCGCGGAGCAGGGCTATCAGCCGGCCAAAGAGAGACTGCAGTATCTGGAGGCGAAGTTTACCCTGCCCCGGGAAGTGGACTCGGGCCAAGCGAGCGTGAAGGTTTCCGCATCCACCGGTCACAAGGACGGCTCTACGGCGGCGTGGATCGCGGGACTCGACCCGGATGAATATATCCTTCAGCTTTTAAGCGACACCGACGAAAGCAACGTTCGGCGATTCGTTAACCGCAACGTGGAGCCTGAGCTCGGTGGTTACCTTTCCTCCCGCATTAAAGGCGAGGTCTGGTTTTCGGTGGTCTATGGTGCCTATCCCAGTTATGAATCGGCCAAGGCCGCGGTGGAGCAGCTGCCTGATTCCTTGCGCAAGCTCAAACCCTGGATCCGAAAGGTGGCGTCCGTCCAGAAGCAGATGCTTCGCTGAGCCGGAATGCAACGACGCCCGTTTGGGTGACCCCAGCGACAATCAGAACGCTGGAGATCTTTATGCAGGTGCTCAGCTCACGGGCCGTAGGGGCGGCCCGTAAAGATCTAAGGGGTACGCGCGTCGCTTAGGGCTCCGGTTTTAGTTCCGGGCGCCGAAAATTGCCGTACCTATTCGAACCCAGGTCGCCCCTTCTGCAATTGCCGCTTCTATGTCGTCGCTCATTCCCATGGAAAGCGTATCCAGGTCGAAGCCGCGCTGATTGAGCGCGAGCATCGCCTCCCGAAGCTGACGGAAGGGGAGCCGCTGGGCCTCGAGGCCGGTGGCCGGTTCCGGAACGGCCATCAGGCCGCGTAGCCTCAAGCGCGGAAGCGCGGACACGAAAGACGCAAATTCCTCCAGCTGCTCCGGGCGGATCCCTGACTTGGTCGCTTCGCCGCTCACGTTCACCTCTAGGCATACTTCCAGCGGAAGCATGTCCGGCGGCCGCTGGTCGTTGAGCCGCCTGGCGATCTTGCTGCGGTCCAGGCTGTGCACCCAGGCAAAGGCGTCGGCAATGCCGCGGGTCTTGTTCGACTGAATGGGTCCGATGAAGTGCCAGACGATGTCGAGATCCCGAAGCGCCTCAAGCTTTGTGCGGGCGTCCTGAAGCTGGTTTTCGCCGAAATCCCGCTGGCCCGCGGCGTACGCGGCAGCAACGGCTTCTGCGGGCTTGGTCTTGCTCACGGCAACCAGGCTCACACTGCCGCGGGGGCGCCCATAACGCCGCTCCAGTTCGGAAATCCGTGCCTTCAGCGCCCCGAGCGCGGCGGCAATGTTCTCCAAATCGACCCTCTCCAATTTTCGCCGGACTCCGCCCCCCGGCGCACCTCGTAAAGACACAGGTGGCGCGCCCTGGTGGCCTGTGCCCAGCCGAGGCCCGGATTTGTGCCCCCCGGAGCCTAGACTATACTTTTTTGGACATTTTTCGGTTTGTCTATGTTCCCCACAAAGCCGAGCGGGGGCGGCTTTCTGTCATGGCTCGATCCAGCAATCTAGGAAATCCGGGAATCAGCGATGGATATTGGTGAACTTCTCGCTTTCGGGGTAAAGAACGGATGCTCTGACCTGCACCTTTCAGCAGGCCTGCCGCCGATGATTCGGGTCGATGGCGACATTCGCAGAATCAACGTCCCCGCCCTCGAGCACAAGACCGTTCATGACCTCGTATACGACATTATGAACGACAAGCAGCGCAAGGATTACGAGGAGTTTCTGGAAACGGACTTTTCTTTCGAGGTGCCCGGACTCGCGCGCTTCCGGGTGAACGCATTCAATCACAACCGCGGGGCCGGAGCGGTTTTCCGCACCATTCCATCGACAATTCTTACGCTGGAAGATCTAAAGGCCCCGTCTATATTCAAGGAAATATCGGAGACACCCCGAGGTGTTGTCCTGGTCACGGGTCCCACGGGCTCCGGAAAGTCGACCACCCTAGCGGCGATGGTCAACCACAAGAACGAGACGGAGCACGGTCACATACTGACGGTGGAGGATCCGATCGAATTCGTTCACGAAAGCAAAAAGTGTCTGATCAATCAGCGCGAGGTGCACCGCGACACGCTTGGCTTCAACGAGGCTTTGCGCTCGGCCCTGCGTGAGGACCCGGATACCATTCTGGTGGGTGAAATGCGCGACCTGGAGACCATACGGCTCGCGCTTTCTGCAGCCGAAACCGGCCACCTCGTATTCGGTACGCTGCACACGAGTTCAGCCGCGAAGACAATCGACCGGGTCGTGGACGTGTTCCCGGCCGAAGAGAAGGACATGGTTAGGGCGATGCTATCTGAATCCCTAAAGGCAGTAATTTCCCAAACCCTGCTGAAGAAAAACGGCGGCGGGCGCGTCGCCGCGCACGAAATCATGATCGGTACTCCCGCGATTCGAAACCTCATTCGGGAGAACAAGATCGCGCAAATGTACTCGGCCATTCAGACCGGGCAACAGCTAGGGATGAAGACGCTGGATCAGGATCTGCAGCGGCTCGTACGCGAAGGCCTTGTTTCCCGCGCAACGGCGCTGTCGAAGGCCGCAAACAAGGATTCCATCTAAGAGTGAGCACCTGATTCAGGGTGTGGAGCCGAGCACCGGAGCATAATCATGGAAAGAGATCAGGCTATAAAGTTCATGCTTGACCTGCTCAAGCTGATGCGACAAAAACACGCGTCGGACTTGTTCATTACCGTCGGTTTCCCTCCGGCTATGAAAATTGATGGAAAGATGACGCCTGTTTCGAAACAGGCTTTGACACCTGACAACGCGAAGGCGCTGACCTACTCCATCATGAACGATCGGCAGCTCAAGGAATTTGAGGGCACCAAGGAATGTAACTTTGCCATCGCGCCCCCCAACATGGGTCGCTATCGGTGCAACGCGTACGTGCAGCAGAACTACCCGGGGCTTGTGCTCCGGACGATTACCACGGAGGTTCCGGACCTGGACAAGCTCGGTCTTCCGGACGTGATGAAAGACGTCATTATGAACAAGAACGGTCTGGTGCTGCTTGTAGGGGGCACCGGTTCTGGCAAATCAACCAGCCTAGCGGCGATGCTCGATTACAGAAACCGCAACAGCTACGGTCACATCATCACCATCGAAGATCCGATCGAGTTTGTTCACCCCCACAAAAACTGCGTGGTCATGCAGCGCGAGGTGGGCGTGGATACGGAAGACTGGTTCATCGCGCTGAAGAACAGCCTGCGTCAGGCTCCCGACGTAATACTGCTCGGGGAAATTCGTGACCGGCAGACCATGGAGTTCGGTATTCAGTTCGCCGAGACAGGTCACCTTGCTCTCGCAACCCTTCATGCGAACAACGCTAATCAGGCTCTTGACCGAATCATCAACTTCTTTCCTGACGAGCGGAAGCAGCAGCTTCTCATGGATCTCTCGTCGAATCTCCGGTCGATAATATCCCAGCGATTGATTAGAAGGCCTGACAAAGAAGGCCGGGTCGCGGCCATCGAAATCCTGCTGAACACGCCGCTTATCAAGGACCTGATCCTCAAGGGCGAGTTTCAGAGCATCAAGCCGATCATGCAGAAGTCGAAAGAGTTGGGTATGCAGACTTTCGACATGGCGCTTTTCGACCTGTACGAGTTGGACGAGATCACCTACGAGGATGCCATTCGATATGCCGATTCTCAGAACGAGCTGAGGCTGAAAATCAAGCTGGAAGGCAAATCGGCGAAATCGAAAGATGCCATGGAAGGTCTCGACCACCTTTCTCTGGAAGAGTCCAAAGAAGAAAAGAATCGGATGATTCGGTGATTCCGCATGCTTCGCCAGCGATCCGTCTCTCCGCTAGACGAAGAGCGCGCGCGAGGTTAATTCTGACGCCCTGACTCGTGCTGGCATCGACGTCCATCAGGGTCTAACTTTTCCAATGAGGTGCGGACAGCGAGATAACCGCGTCTATCTCGACACGGCATCTTGGACGCGAGCCAGTTGAAAAACTTGGATAACGAAGCTTTTTTCTTTCCGTTGGATCTGCATATCGTTAAGGGGCACAGATGGACATCCAGCCTTACCTGAAGCTGATGGTGGAAAAAAACGCCTCGGATCTTTTCTTAACCTCCGGCGCATCTGTAAAAATCAAAATCGACGGCAACGTTCAGTCCGTGGGCAAAACCGAGCTCACTCCGGATCTCTGCCAGGCGGCGGCATTGGGAATCATGAACGACAGGCAGCGCTCGGAATTCGAAGAGACCATGGAGTGCGATTTTGCCATTGCCATGCCGGACAGGAGCGCCCGTTTCCGGGTAAACGTATTTCGCCAGCGTGGCGAGGTGGGACTGGTGCTCCGGCTCGTTCCGGTGAAGATTCCAACGCTGGCGGAGTGGGATCTGCCGGAGGTCCTCGCCAGGGTCATCATGGCGCGAAGGGGAATGGTGCTGATGGTGGGGGCCACCGGCTCGGGAAAGTCCACCACTTTAGCGGCGATGCTCAACCACAGAAACGAAAACCAGGCGGGGCATATTCTCACCATCGAGGACCCCATCGAGTTCTCTCACCCGAACAAACGATCCATTGTCAGTCAGCGGGAGATCGGAACCGATACGGTGTCTTACGCGCGGGCGTTGAAGGCCAGCATGCGCGAGGCGCCGGACGTGGTCTTGATCGGAGAGATCCGCGATCGGGAAACCATGGAAGCCGCGCTGGAGCTCTCCAACACCGGCCATCTGGCCATCGCCACCCTGCATGCCAACAACGCAAACCAGGCCATGGAGCGAGTGGTGAACATGTTTCCCCAGGATCTGCACAAGCAGCTTTTCATGGATCTCTCGCTCAACCTTCGCGCCGTCATCTCCCAGCGGCTTGTTCCCGACGTACGCGGCAAGCGCTGCGCGGCCATTGAAGTGATGCTGGTTACGCCTCACATTGGCGAGCTCATCCTCAGAGGCGAGCTGGACGAGATCAAGCAAGCCATGGCGGAAAGCGGCGCAAGCGGCATGCGGACCTTCGACGACGCGCTTTTCAGCCTATACAAAGAAGGCCGCATTTCCCTCGAGGAAGCGCTCAATAACGCCGATTCGCGCAACAGCCTGGAAGCAAAAATCAACTTTGGCTGATTAGCAGGATGGCGAAAAAGCGCATCCATGCTCTTTTTCACTGCGCTGCGCCGAAAATACGATTTTCGGCTTGCTTCATTTTCAACGACTTGCAGTCGTCGAAAATGGCGGCACGTCCCTATGCCGCACGCAAGCTGGCGAAAAACTGGGTTTTTCACCAGCCTGTTAGCAGCCCGCTATCGTTCTAATGGGACTCGTTCAGCGCCTCGGCACGCTCGTCGGTGGCGGGGTGGGATGAGAGATAGTTGAGCAGGCCGCCTTCAGACGCGCCGTGGGCGTCTGACAGTCGTTTCAACATGCTGGCCAGATGGGCCGCCGGAATGCCGCGAGCGCGCAGCGTTTCGGCGGCGAAAGCATCCGCTTCACGCTCGAACTCGCGGGTGTACTTTTGCTGCACTAAAAAAGTCGGAAGGGTCGCCGACAGCCCGGCGATAGAGCTCAGGTCGCCGAACAGACCGGCCACCAGCAGCGCGGTCATGGAGTTTTGGAGAATCTGCCGCAGTATGTGGCGATGATGCACGTGGCCGACCTCGTGGGCCATGACCGCAAGCAGCTCCTCGTCGTTTTCCGACAGCTTCACCAGGTCATCGGTCATGATGACGATTCCCGATGGCAGCGCGAAGGCGTTGGCGCCGAGGCGCGGGCTGGAGCGGAGCTCGAAGCGGGTTATCGGACTCTCGGAGTCTCCCCGGGTCAGCGTGTGGAACAATCGTTGCAGCTTTGCCTGGGTGACGGGCTCTAAAGTAGTGGGCCTGAAGATTCCCCGGTCGAGGGTCTCCAGGCCCTCGCGGCCCAGCGTCGACTCGAGGCCGGGCGGCAGGGCGAAAGCGACCTGCCGGGCGAGCACGGGGATGCCGTACTCGATGACGCTGAAGACGACGCCTAAGCAAACCAGCAGTGCGGCAAATGCCGTCGTGTACCTGCTTTCCAGAAAATGCAGGAACTGGTTGCCTTCGTAGCCGCCGAGCGTCTTGATCGCCGAGTCGATGGCGTCGTTGTCGGCGATCTCCAAACGGGCCCCGTCGGGAAGGTAAACATAGCGCGGCGTGTTACCCAGCCGGGATGAAATGCGCAGCTCCGGATACTTGAATGAGAGTTCGATCTCCTCGCCGCTGACTTCAATCTGGCCTTGCTCGGTGAATACGAGTTCGGCCGCTCGTTGGGCTGACGAGCGGCCGTCGTAATAAGTTGCGGCAACCCGGATCACAACCCCAGGTCGAGATCCAGCGCGTCGCCCATTTCGTTGCCCGTGGCGGTGATTTTTTCCCGCTCGCTGGCGAGAAAGCCGTCCAGGGGTTCTGTCTCAAGCACCGAGAGGCAGGAAAACCGGTAGCGCACGATGCGTACCCTGGCCCAAGGGATCATCATTCCGATGCTGAGCACGATGACGACCACGTTGCTGAGCTGGATCCAGAGGACACGCATAGGATCCATTCGCATGTCTAACCCGAGGCCACCAAGCTTCGTGTGCTGAAGAACGTAATTGGTGATGAGCGTCTGCACCACGATGGCCGTTCCCAGGACCACCGCCAGCACGGCCAGATACATCACCATCATGGCAACGATCAGCGCGTGTGCTTTTCCAGGATCGCCGGTGCCGGCCTGCGCGTCGGCGAAAGTCCCGGAAATGGCCGCGATGCCGCCGAACAACACGCCCATTCCGACGAACAGTCCGACCACCGCCAGCGTTGCGATGACATAGACGACGTAGAAGTAACGCGCCCGGGCGCTGAATTGGAACGAGGTCTCACCGTAACGGCTCCGATTAACCATGAATCCCTTGCGCAGATAAATGGCGTAGGGATAGGCGAGTCCCAGGGTGAAGATGGCAAAGATCGTCCACAGAATGTAGTAGCGGAATGCCTCCGGGTACTTGCCGTCAAAGTGGAAACGAAGGTTGCGGTAGCTGGAATAGCGCGCGTTGAACGCCAGCGCCTGAACCACCACCCATGGGAGAAGGAAGACGAAAGCTAAGCCCATGATGCCGGCGAGCAGTGGCGCGTAAACGACGACCACCTGGTACACCACCAGCACGGAGAGCACCAGGATTCTGCCCTTGAGGATATTGACCGGATTGGCGGTGTACTCGAAGCTCGCGCCCTTTAGGCTGGTGCTGCCGTAAAAGTACCGCTTGTTACGGACCTTTGCCCAGGCCGAATAGATCCCGAGCGTGAGGATGGAAAGAAGCACGTTGACGATCCAGATTCGAAAGTACTCGCCGCCCGTTCCGGAGAATTCGAAGCGAAGCCGTCCGGGTTCTGCGCCGGCGCCTTCGGCCGCGTCCGCCGGCGGGACCATGACAGGAGCCGTTTGTGATATGTCGATGGAGGCCATGAGAAATACCTCGTCCTTTGATTTCGTTTAATGAAGTCTCGGTGACGGGTCGCGGATCTCTGCCTCCGCCGCTTGAGTCCATGACTTAAGGCGGGCAAGGCGTCTAGATGATGCCCCCGGCTTTGAGCGTCTCAATTTCGTCGTCCCCCAGACCGAGCCTGTTCCGGAGGATCTCGCCGTTGTGAGCACCCACTTCGGGTCCCGCCCACTCGGTTCGCCCCGGGCTGTCCTTCAGTATCGGCAGGATGGCGGGAATTTTTAGCTCGGATCCGTCCACGGAAACAGTCTCGAACATGCCCCGGGCCTGGAAATGCGGGTCGGCCATCATCTCGGCCACGCTGTAGATGGGCCCGCAGGGGACGTCCGCGCGCTCCAGTATCTGCAGCACCTCGGCGGACTGAAGGGTCGCGGTCCAGCGGGAGATGGACTCGTCCACCTCCTCCTGGTGGGCCACCCGGCCGGCGTTGTTGCCAAGACGCGGGTCGGCGGCCATGTCCGGCCTGCCGGCGGCGGTCATGAGGCGGCGGAAAATGGAGTCGCCGTTGCCGCCGATGATCACGTATTTGCCGTCGGCGCAGGGGTAGGTGTTGGTAGGCACGATTCCCGTGAGGGTGGAGCCGGACGGTTCGCGCACCACGCCGGCACCGTCGAACTCGGGGACCACGGCTTCGAGGATGTTGTAGACGGATTCGTAAATGGCCACGTCCACCACCTGCCCCTGTCCCGCTCCGGCGCCGGTTCGGTGATGCAGCGCCAACAGCACCCCGATGACCGCGTGCAGCCCCGCCAGGGTGTCGCCCATGCTGAGATTGGGTCGCACCGGCGGCTGCCCTGGAAAGCCGTTGAGATAGCGGAACCCGCCGAAGCCTTCGCACACCGAGGCAAATCCGGGGCGCGAGGCGTAGGGGCCCGTTTGGCCGTAGCCGGATATGCGGGCGACGATGAGCTTCGGGTTCGCGGATTTGAGCGCTTCCGGGTCAAGACCCCATTTCTCCAGGGTTCCCGGACGAAAATTTTCGATGAGCACGTCGGACTGCGCCGCCAGGCGTGTGACGATATCGCGGCCTTCGTCGCTGCGCAGATTGATCGAAACGGACTTCTTGTTGCGCCCGAGACTTCGCCACCAAAGTGAGGTGCCGTCTTTGAGCACGCGCCAGTTTCTCAGCGCGTCGCCGCTGCCCGGCGGCTCGATTTTGATCACCTCGGCGCCGAAATAGGCCAGCACGCAGCCGGCGAAGGGCCCGGCAATGAGCTGCCCCATCTCCAGAACACGCACGCCATCCAGGGGCCTGGGCCTTGCGCCTTTTCCTTCGGAGGACATAGAAGCGAT
>Ga0224497_10001726_pt1 | contig 13606 bp, 13 predicted proteins | sample SF_Jul11_sed_USG_4_FD_167970 | JGI IMG/M metagenome (GOLD analysis project Ga0224497, IMG submission 167970) | Sediment microbial communities from San Francisco Bay, California, United States - SF_Jul11_sed_USGS_13 | ecosystem: Environmental > Aquatic > Marine > Sediment | place: USA... | reverse complement strand
CTTACCATTTTCAATTAATCTAATTCCACTTCTAGCAGTACAGGAAAAATCACCTTTGATGGGATTGACTGCATAAGTATACCATAATCTTCCAACAAGTAATCCATGTCTGGTGTCCTTTATCATGTCTTCTTGTGAGGCACTTCCTGATTTTATTTGAAGATTATGTGGTATTGAAATTGGAATGGATTCAGAACTCCGTCCCATTGGTGAGCCAGGTCTTGAAGCATTACCTGTAGATTCTATACTTTCTTTGAAACTATCAAAGAGATTGCGATATGTGTCTGTAAATATGCCTTTGTCAACATATGTGTTGATTTGTGTCTTGACTCCTTCATCGTCAAATGGTTTTGATCCTATCCCTTGAGAGATGTGGGGATTATCTATTAAGCTAAATTCATCATCTGCTATTTTTTCTTCAAAATTATTTGAAAAACAACTCCTTTTTTCTGAATAAGTTTTAAAATTAAAATTTGCAGCAACTACAAATGCCAAAAGCTCTCCAACTGAATATGGTTCAAAAATTATTGTGTATTCTCCAGTCTCACATTTTTGTGGATTAATCGAATCAATACACATTATTTTTGCATCGTTCCCTATCTGTTGTGATGAAAATTTTTCTAAGGTTCTGCAGCACCCTTGACCAATTCCAGAAACCTCTGATCCACCAATTTCTGAATCTGCATTAATGATTCCAGATATGTAAGTTCCTTTGTCAACAGCCGACAATCCATTAGTATTTGCAATTTGAAACTTTTCAGAAACTACATTAATTGATCCTGATATCGTGTTTATTTTATTGTCAAGCGTACAATTTATCATATTTTGTGCGATGTCCGTTATTTCAGATCCAGAAATTTCATCTAATTTTTTATCATAAACTCCTTCCAATCGATTTGTTCTTAATTCATGTGGTAGAGATTTCCAAAATTCCCTTAATTTAAGATTAGATGATATTTTAAGTGAATCATCGATTGATTTGTTAATTTCTTTTTCGTTACTCGCTTGTATTGATGATATTTTTTTATTATGAATTAATCGAATTCCGTAACTTTCATCCAAATTCGTTTTTAATTCAAAAATCTCCGAATCTGTAATTCTAACAGTTGTTATTTTTCGTTTAACAAAAATAATTTCACATTCATCTATTTTTAATCTTCTTGAATAATCTAGCGCCTTATCTAAGGCAGACAATTATTTTTCCCTTGGATTTTGATATCTGTATTTGTCTATTTTTATTAATTCTACATATGATCCAAATTTTGAAATATCTTCAATTTTGTCAAGCTTCTCTTCTGAATCATCTAAATTTTCAAATCGCTTTAAAATTTTGTAATTGGTATTTCTTTCTGCTGGAATTCTACCAATCTCCCTTACAGTTCGTTTGATGTCTTTTGGTTTTAACAATTGACCGTGTTCAGAACCAGCTGATGTTGAAATACTTTCGTTGATAAGGGTTCCGCCAAAATCGTTGGCCCCCCACATTAGTAAAAGTTGTGACATTTTTTGACCTTCCTTTACCCATGACATTTGGATATTATCGATGTAATTGTTCAGCATAATTCTTGAGATAGCATGTGTAAGTAAAACATCTTTTCCACTTCCACCTTGTTTAATTCCTTCATGTAATTGATGCTTATACATAGGAGCCTCACTATGAATGAAATCAAGAGGCACAAATTCTGTAAACCCTCCAGTTTCTTTTTGAATCTCTCTAATCTTTGCAATGTGATCTACCCTATCTTTTGGAGTCTCGATGTGTCCAAACATCATTGTAGATGTAGTGTTTATTCCAATTTTATGAGCGGTCTTGATAATGTTAATCCAATCCTTTACGCTAATTCTACCGGGCGAAATCTTGTCTCGTAGTTTCTGATCTAAAATCTCAGCTGCTGTGCCTGGAAGGGTGTTTACTCCGGCATCCTTTAGCCTTTTTAGATACTCCTCAATTGTTGTTTTTGATCTTGTAGCTCCATAAAGAACCTCTTCTGGTGAAAACCCGTGAATGTGAATATCTGGAATCTCTTTTTTTATCGATCGACAAATATTTTCATACAAATCTCCTTCCATATCTGGAGGAAGTCCAGCTTGGATGCATACCTCAGTTGCCCCTAATTGGTGTGCCTCTTTTGCTCTTCGGACAATTTCTTCAGTGGGAAGAAAATACCCTTCCTCTTCTCTAAAGTCTCTACTAAATGCACAAAACCCACATTGCTTTATGCAGACATTTGTAAAATTGATGTTTCTATTAACTACATAGGTCACAATGTTTCCAACCCTTCTTTGTCTGAGCTCATTGGCAGTCAAACCAATTAAATGAAAATCAATTCCATCTGAATTATAAAGCGAAAGCCCATCCTCTGCAGAAATTTCCTTTTCGGATAATGCTTTGTTTAAAATGTCTGAAATTATGGGATCTGCATTTCTAAACAACGAATCAATATTTGCTGTCATCTCCAATATTCCTCCTTTACAAATCCCTCTTCATCTTTAATTCCAGCCATCTTATCTCTTAACTCTTTACTAATAAATGAAAAAAATTTGGGGTAAATTGGAAACCTGCATTTTAAATCAAACCCTCCTTTTTTTGAATTTTCATCTATTTGTTTTATCTCTGGCCATGAAAATTCGGGATTTACATAATCTGGTGTTAGTGGCGAGATTCCACCCCAATCATTTATTCCCACTGAAAGAAAATCTTGATATGATTTTGGTGATAAATTAGGAGGAATTTGGATGTTCATCTCTGGCATGATAATTCGTGACAATGCAACAATAATTTTGAAATAGGTTTCTTCAGTTGATGGGAATCCTTTCATCTTTGTATCTTCTTTAGGTTGAAAGTTTTGCAAAATCACTTCTTGTATATTTCCATATCTCTCATGTAGTTTTTTAATGGCAAATATGGATTCGATAACTTCTTGTGGTGTTTCTCCAATTCCAATTAAAATTCCAGTTGTCATGGGGATTTTTAATTTTCCAGAATTTTCCAAGACCTCTAATCTTGCTTTTGGTCTTTTACTTGGAGCTAAATAATGTGGCATTCCTTTATGGGATAGTCTTTCGGAACTGTTTTCTAGCATTAATCCCATAGACACATTTGTTTTTTGTAATTCTTTTAATTCACTCCAAGAAAGATTTCCAGCATTTGTGTGTGGGAATAGACCTTCTTCTAAAGCCCACTCTGATGCATGAGTGAGATATTCTGGAGTTGATTTAAAACCATTTTTTTTTAGCCAATCTTTTGCTTCTTGATATCTCTGTTCAGGGCGCTCACCGGTGACAAATAATGCCTCTACACATCTGTATTTCTTTGCAAGAATTAGCATCTGTTTAATGTCTTGTTTTGACATCAATGATAATTTTTTTTCTTCTGGCTCAGACTTGTAAGTACAATAAGAGCAGGTATCTTTACACATGTTAATTATATTAAAAAAGGCTTTTTTTGAAAATGTCACAGTTGACCCTTTGAATTTTTTTCTTAGGTTTTGAGCTGTGAAAAATAATTCAGATGGGTTGGTTTTTGCATCATGAAAAACTTGTACTGCATCTTCGTATGATATCATTTTATTTTCTAAAACGTGGTTTAAATTTTCAGAGTTTAACATAATATTATTCATTAGAAAAATGCATTTTTAGAAGTATTTAATGTTGTACTACCTTATCCGCCATTAGGTCTCTCATCTAAAACAACCACCACATTTGTTGTACGTCCATCTCTAAGTATCTCTAATATCATTTCATCGCCAACCGATTTTCCCCTTTGTAAGTGAATTAAAATATCTGATATTTTTCTCACATCAATTTTATCTACGGATAGTATAATGTCTCCTCCAATTGTATACTGGACTCCGTCTTTCTCTACAATATTTTCTGAACCATGTATTCCTGCTTTTGATGCCGGACTATCTGGAACCACTGTGATTACTAAAAACCCTACAGCATCATTAAGTCCTAAAACTTTTGCTAAATCGGGATCTATATCTCGTCCTGAAATTCCAATCCATGGGTGTTTGTATTCCCCCTTTTCTATTAAACTTGGAACAATTTTGGCAATTGTTTGTGAGGGTACAGCAAAACCTACCCCAGTAAATTCTCCTGTTGCAGATTGGATTGCAGTATTTATTCCAACTATCTCTCCTCTCATATTTAGTAGAGGACCCCCTGAGTTTCCAGGATTTATTGCTGCATCTGTCTGTATTACATCAGGAATAGAGAATCCTGCCCCTGAAGGTAATAGACGACCTAATTGACTTACGATCCCTGCCGTCATTGAACCAGACAAACCAAAGGGATTTCCAATAGCTGCAATTCTTTCTCCAACTTGAAGATTTGACGAGTCTCCCAGGGATAAAGGATGTAGCAAAGACAAGTCTGCATTTACCTTAATCACTGCAACATCAGTAAACGTATCGACACCAACTATCTCAGCGTTATATGATCTTCCATCCAAGAATGTAATTACGACCTTGGTTGCCCCTTCCACAACATGTGCATTAGTAATTATATGTCCTTTTTTATCAAAAACAAAACCAGATCCCACACCCGTTGGAGCAAGATCCCCTAGAGTCCTTTGAACATTAACTCTTACTACTCCTGGCTCAGAATTGTTGAAAATCTCGATTAATGATAAAGGATCCGAATATGATGATGTGGATTTACCTACTATGCTAACATTATGGCCATTGGTAACTGCAATTTCAGGTCCTCCAATGCTTGGGGGTGGAATCATGATAAATGCAAAGACCACTAAAACTATTACTGCACCTGCAATCCCTCCGACAATAACACCTGATTTGTCCATAAGGCTTTGATTTCCTGTTCTACAACTAAAAAGATTTCTCCTAAATACTAATTGAATCTTGGATATGATCCTTCATAGAATAGTTTCTTCCCCTCCAAGAAACAGATGCATCTTTGGTTGCCTGAAGCAATCCGCTTAAAAACCCCAATACCACAATTAAACTTCCAAGTGGCCCAAATAAAGCATAAATCAATTTCATCTGTAATCCCTTTTTGACTTCAATTACTGCTCCAGTATAGATCAATATTGATGCGATCAAAGATGTTACAAAAACCAGAGAATTAGATAAAGTTTCAAAGGCAAGAAGGGAAGAATAAACTAAAATCGGAAATGGCATAAATAACAAAAACAAAACTGCAAAAAATATCCCAATGGAAATTCCGCGACTTTGAAGGTATAGTGGAATCATTAATCTTTTGAGGGCATTCCAAAGTGTACTCTTGTTGCGTGCCCAAATGGCATCAATTAGGTGGTCTCCTCTAACCATCTTCATTTTATAACCTGAATCTTTAACTTTTTTCCCCAGGGCTCCGTCTTCAATGATTTCTTGTTTTACCGATTCATGTGTTCCCACTTCCTCGTATGTCTTTTTTTTAAGAATAAAAAAACTCCCAAAAAAATATCCAGTTTTCTTTGTTGGATCATTTACTCTAATGGCTGAAAATCTTGTGTGCAAAAATGTAGATATCATGGGAAGTGTGATTTTTGTCCAAAAATCAATTGAAATCAATTTAGGAATTACAGTTAATGCATCAAGATTAAAAGAAAGTAAATGAGATACTGCTAATGATATAACTTTAGTATCATGTTTTGTATCTGCATCTGTAAATAACAATAATTCTCCCGTTGCTTTTTTGTATCCCTCCACACATGCCCAATTTTTGCCCATCCATCCATCCGGTTTTGGTTTTGCTAAAACCGGAATTATTTTTGAATTTTTTTGTGCATACTCTAAAATGATTTGTCTAGTTGAATCCTCTGATGAATCATCAATAGTAATAATTTCATAATTTGGATAGTCTTGATTAATTAAACTATCGAGACATTTTGCAAGAAATTCTTCTTCATTTCTTGCAGGAAGAATAATTGATACTTTGGGATTGTCATGTTTTAGTTTTTCAAATTTATCTAGATATGGGGTAAACCTAAAAGAGTTTATCATTGACTTTATTAAAAAAACCCATGCTCCGCAGATTCCAATTAAAATTGCCGAAAGAGAAAAATTAAAAACCTCAATTATCATTTTAGTGCCTTATCTCTCAAGTTCTTCTTTGATACTTTGTAATGCTAAATCTGTTCCACTTTTGATATGTTTTTTTATCATTCCAGTAAACATGCCCATGAGTCCTGAGAGTTGAACATCCCATTTTACGTCAAGGAGAGTTTTATCGCCATGAGGACTTAATTTTATAGTCTTACTACCATTGATTATCCCTTTTGTAAATACGGCAACAATCTTTTCCTTGGGATGCAATGTCACTTCCTGAAGGCATTTTTGATCTCTAAATGCAATGATAATCTCGCGAATTACTATATTTCCTTCCTTTGAGATATTTCTAACCTCTTTTGTTCCCTTCCAAAATTTAGGCTCATTGTCAATATCTGATACTACCTCCCAAACCTTTTCGGGAGCAGAATTAATTTCGATGGAGGTTTCAATTACTGCCATGACTCTATTTGCTCCTTTCGCAGTAAATATATTAGATTACACTTGGTAAAAATATAGACTGTGATGGGCATCATGCCTAAAATCCAGAACAGTAACTCCGGTTCTAACGGCATATGCCACTCTTCCGTCACAGTCCTTTCACTAAAATGGAAAACAAACCCCTATGACAAAAATTGGAACCTTTGATGCAGCGGAATTTTGGAAAAATGCATATGCTCACCAACGAGGAAAATTATTAAAAAAAGTAAACGTTCCTGAAGATCAAATTTTAATTTTAGCCAACAAAAAATATCTTGAATTACCTGCACCACTAAGATATGATATTGAAACAAGTGGAATACAAAAAAAAGATCTTTTGTGACTGTTAGAAATTCATTTTAACAAGGAAATTAAGGAATTTTAATGTCAAATGTCTCTTATGATGATTTTGCAAAATTGGATTTACGTGTTGCAAAAATAATAGATACAGAACCTATTCCGGGAAAATCCAGAATTATTAAAGGAATTATTGATTTAGGAAATGATAGGAGGGATGTGATTATTGGTGGTGCACAGTATTATCAACCTGAAGACCTTGTAGGTAAAGTTGTAATAGTAATTGCAAATCTTGAACCAAAGAAAATGGCAGGAGTTGAATCAAATGCTATGCTATTGGCAGCAGATGTTGACGATAAACCCTTTTGGCTTACAGTTAATGAGGATGTTCCATTAGGAAGTCCAATTAAATAATATAATTTTAGCAGACTTTAGAAATAGTTAATCTCGATATTTTTTCTTAAATTTTATATGGTCTGTTTCTTGTTTTGTAAAGGTTTCATTTCTTTTACTTTGTTTGATTCAAAAGGTTACTCGAAAAGATTAGAATTATAATTTTTGGCGTTAGCTATTTTCTGATTTACTCCTTGGTTTAATCTGGTTTAATGATAAATTCCAATAATATACGAATCCTTTAATTTGGATCCCCCAGTTTGCAGAGATAATGGTGGATTTAACTAATATTGATTTTGATCAGTTGTTTGGATTTGGCGATGATTCTAATCCTCTAATGATGCTAATTTGGATCCTACCGATAATACTATTCATTTTTTATGGTCAACGAATCCAATTACAAGTCACTTCTGGTGAAATAAAAAAAGGGATTAAAAAATTGGATTTGTATAGGACTGAGGCACGCAAGGAACTAATTGAATACGTCAAGACATCTATGAATCCAAAAGAAGATCCGACTAAAAGGCTTGATCGATTTTTAGATTATTTCACAATAATGCCTGTGGATATGGATCCTAATGGAATAGTCGATAAGGTGAGACATACTGTAAGGGCAAGAGAGGATTTTTCAAGAAATCATGTAAAATCATTATCCCCATCTACGAATGAAATCGAATTAAGTAAAATTACCACTTTACTTGAAATTGCAACATCACTTCATATGATTTACAAAATAATTAATCACATGTATTTGACAGCTAAAAAACAGAACAACTATCCATTAATTTTACCTCTACAGATGATTTTGCCCTTTATCATGGAAGAAGCAGAAGCCATATCCAAAGCAATTCCTGCTTTTAAATTAGGACAGCCAGTAGGTGATGGGATTGGACCAATGGTTGTTGGAAAAATGATGGTTGATACAAAAAAAGAAACTGTTGCATTTCAAACTGTAGTCGGTGAGAAGGAATATGACGAACGAAAATTATTTTTACTAAAAGCAGAGGGTCCTGGTTCAAGTGTTGGCAGACCTGGGGATGCCGTGGAAAAAATAGTTTCAAAAAATAAGCCGGATATTATCATAATGGTTGATGCTGCACTAAAAATGGAGGGTGAAGATTCTGCAATCACTGCTCAGGGTTTTGGAGCAGCAATTGGAGGTATTGGTACTGAAAGATTTGTTATTGAAGATATTGCCACTAAAAACGATATTCCAATTTTTGCGATTGTAATTAAACAATCCATAAAAGAAGCTATAAATTTAATGACCAAAGACATTGCTAATCAGGCAGACAATGTTCGCTCACAAGTTTATGAAATGATTCATGAAAACACAAAACCTGGACAGTCTATTTTGCTAATTGGTGTAGGTAATACTATAGGTGTATCTCAATAATGTTTTCAAAAGAAAAAATAACAATTGCATATACTATAGAGAAATGTCCATCATGCAGCTTTGAAAAAAAAAGAAATTTTAAAGAAGGTGATTATCTTTTTGCAAATACGATAAAATGTAATTCGTGTGAAGGTACAATGCAAATAGAGAAAATCTTTGGTGAATCTATTGAGGATTAGACAAAAATAAATTATCTTTAAATTTTCCAACCTTTGATCAATTTGTTGAAAAATTCTCTTTATTGAGAAAGGGTGGTTACTGTTACCCCAGTTTCATTTGGAATAAACGTATGCTCAGCTTGGGCGACTCTTTGCTCGTGAATTTCAACCAGTATGGGATATGCCTGTATTGCCTTTTTTTTAATTAAAATATCTAAAAGGCCTCTTGCTTCTTTTTCCTCCCATTGTTTTGTTATCCATCGTAATGCAAAGGGAAGCATGTTAAAATTCTCCCATATGAAATCCAATAATTTATCTGCTTCTTCATTTTTTGTTTTTTTTCTTGAATTTAGTGCAAAAATGTTTTTTATTTTTCCGTTTCTTACAAAACCTCCTCCCTCTGACGTTGTTACAAATGGCTCACATGCATAGGCTGAATCCCCTGATAAAGAAAATCCACCAATCGACCAGACATTAGGAATGGTCTTTCCTGCGTGAATCGTATATTGGCCCAATGAATGCCCACTAAGATTTACAATTGGTTTTAATCCCATTTGTTTTATTGTAGATTCGATTGCTCTTCCAATGTCACTTACCTTAACACCTATCTTAATCATTGACATTGCCTTTTCCAATGCCTCCTCTGCGGTCTGTACCAGACTATCGTACTTTGGATCATAACACACAGTTACAGCAGTATCTGCAATGAATCCGTTAATTTGTGCGCCAAGATCAATTTTCACCAAATCTGTATCCGTAATTGTTATTGGATCATTTGGCTCTGCAGTATAGTGAGCTGCAATCTCGTTAATACTTGCATTTACTGGGAATGCACATTTAGCACCTCTTTTAATAATTTCATTTTCTACTTCTTCGCATATTTCAAAAACTGTTTTACCAATCCAGTCTTTTCTTCGAACTAACTCCCGGACCTCAGATGCGATTTTGCCTGCTTTGATATATTCTTCTATTTGCAATGTGTTTGTTCCTTAAATTGCCTTTAAAATGATTATCTGTCAGAAATATCGGATACATTTTTAATTAAATTTTGATAATGATAAAATTTGAAAAAGGGTTAAATTGTATCAAAAATTCTAATTCATCACATGAAGAATATTCTCTTTGTTATGATTTTTGGTTTATTTGCAATTGGATTGATTTCTTCATCTGTAGTTTTCGGTGGAAATGTAAATTCTCCACATAAGCAAATGGCAATGGGAGTTGCTGCTGAAGATGTTATATGTAAATCAGGATTTGATTTGATGTTAAGATCTTCTGGCACTGCAGCATGTGTAACACCAAGTACTGCAATGAAATTAGAACTTACTGGTTGGGGCACAATAACAAAAACAGCGACAATTATGGATGATGCTATGCAAGATGAAACAATGAAGGATACTATGGAAGATGGAACAATGAACGATACTATGGAAGATGTAACAATGGACGATACTATGGAAAATGGAACAATTGATGATACTGTGGAGATAATCTCTGCAGGGGGAATTGATGTAACAATGGCAGCACCGCTAGAGGGTTCAACAAATGCACCTATAACCATAATTGAATTTGGTGATTTCCAATGTCCTAAATGTGATCAATGGTTCCAAAATGAAAAACCAACTATTGTAAGTAATTATATAGAAACTGGTATGGCAAAATTATACTTTTTAGATTTAACTTGGTTAGGTGAGGACTCTATCTCTGCATCTCAAGCTACATACTGTGCAGAGGATCAGGGAATGTATTGGCAATATCATACTCATTTGTACAATAATCAACGAGGAATTGAAGATGGTTGGGCAAACACTGAAAATCTGAAGGTCTTTGCGGAAGAACTTGGTCTTGATACCGAAAAATTCAATGAATGTCTTGACTCTGGTATGTATAGTAAAAGAGTTTCTCATAACAATACTGTCGGTGCATTCCATAATGTTGATGCGACTCCAACATTTTTTATCATCGGTACTGATGGCTCCATCGAAAGAATAAACGGTCCACAACCTGCATCTGTTTTTGATGAAGTAATCAAAAATTTGAGCTAAATTTTTCAGACAAAAATTAATGCATTCAAGATATGCAAAGGTTTTATGGATATATTGCGTTATTAACATACAAGAATGAATAAAAAAAACTGCCTTTTTGTTGCAATGATGATAATGACATTTTCTATAATGTCTTTTGGGGTGCATGATTCTTTTGCTTATCTAGCTCAAAAGACACCTCTAGAACAATATCAAGAAAATGAAGTAATATTGATTGGTAATGTAATATCCATTAAAGAAAACCCATCAGAAGGGTTTACAGAATACGAGATTAAAGTTGAAAAATTTATGAAAAATCCACAAACATCAAAAACACTCTTTGTGATCGGAAGCGGTGCACAAAGTAGTGAAATTCAACTCTCAACTGATAAAATCTTTAGCGTCAATGAGCGGGTGTTTTTATTTTTAAATGAACAGGAAGGAAAATATCAAATATCTCCATACTCGTTTAACGCTTTAATTTTTAGTCCTGATGATGAATTTTTACTTCCCCCACTAACTTTGCACCGTGCTGGAATCCCTTCTGATGAAATTGTATGCAGAGATCATCTTGAACTTGTCTTAAAAATTGGTGACAACTCTCCTGCGTGCGTGAAACCCAGTACAAAAGAAAAACTCATTGAACGTGGATGGACAATAGGATAAAGTTATTTATTGTTAAATTTGGAATATGATTATGAGTAAGTCTAGGTTTTTTGGAATTTCATTTGTTTTGGCATTCCTGATTTTTGGTGCCATTGATAATAATTTGATGGCTTTTGGTGAAACATTAGACCCTTATCAAGATGACTCTATAGAACTTGAAGGGAATTTTAACATTCTTGAAATAAGTTATCCTGATGGAACATATGATATGAAATATTATCTATTCGTTGATAATCCACTTTCAAACAGTCCCATTCCGTATCAATTGGAATTTACAAATCCTACCGATTCTTTAATGGATTTATTATCTGAAAATGTTATTGTGAGAGGTCATATTCTAAATACAACAGTTGCTCAATTCTCTAATTCATTTAGTGATGTGAAAATAATAGCTGATTCTATTGAAAAATTAACTTCTGATCAAGCGGTACAAGGTTATCCAGCTGTTGCACAAACGAATACAGGGGGAACTGCAGTTCCAAGTGAATTGCAAACCCATGTAGTACTTTCAAAATTTTCAAATCTACCTGGGAATGAACCACACAACTCGACATATTTTAACAATCTTTTTTTCAATTCTACTATCGGAGCATACTCTCTGACAAACTATTACAATAGTGCATCTTATGGAGCATTAAATATAACATCAACTGGGATACATGATTGGTCTATGCTTGGAAACACCACTACTTTCTATGATAATTTGAATACTCCTACAATACTTGATTTTACTGCAGAGGCAATAAAGATCGCTGAATTGGCCAATGGCCCAATTGATTTTAATGGATTAGATGATGCAATCAATAATACTAGTCCCGCAAACATCCTAAAGACTGGTCCAAATGGTGATGATATTGATCATGTGATCTTCATTTTTAACGGAAATTCGTTTAAAGAACCTGGAGGTGGCTGTTCGTGTGCATTTGCATTTCTTGGTCCAATAGGATTTAATTCAACTCAAGGAGAGACATTTTTCCTTGCCTCATATCTACCAGATTTAACACCTGCAATTGGCGGCTTTGCAGTTGATACCGGATACCGTGCAGGCTTCGGAGTACTTGCTCATGAATATGGACATTCCCTAGGATGGGATCACACTCCAACTCCCCAACCATATACAAATGGACCATATGATGACCCATGGTCAGTTATGAGCAAAATCTCTGTAAGTAATCTAGACAATCCCTCAGGACCAGTTGCCTATGATAGAAGTCATGCTGGATGGATACCACCTGCTGATATCATTACCATATCAAATAATCAAACAATGATATTTACCTTGGATAAACTAAGTTCTCCATCCCCGGGACCTGGCTACCTTATGGCAAATATTACATTTGGAGGTGGAGTGCCAAGTGATTATTACACTTTAGAGGCACGAATAGATGATACTTTTGATAATACTCCCTCCGATAAGACGGGATTGCTAATGTACCATGTTAGTCAAACAGGGCACCCTGCAACAGCAGAACCAACTGCTGAGGCCTCAATAGTTAACGCAACTAATATACCAACTTCTGATGATTGGGATATGGCAAATTTAGTTTTAGGACAAAATTTCACAGTAAACAATGTAAAGGTTGCATATTTGTCTCACAATGCAACATCTATTACAGTTGAAGTGGCAAATAATGTCTCAATTCCCTCATCCTGTACTCCTCCTGGGGTTGGTAATTGGGTGATAACATCCAGTTGTACAATGACTGCAAGTGCAAGTGCAGCAGGTAATGTCATTGTCCAAAACGGAGTAGTCTTAACAATCCCAAGTGGCGTTACCTTGACTGTGCCTTCAAGCTTTAGTGCTACTGTTCTTTCTGGGGGTGGAATCTCGATTCCCTCTGGTGGTACATTAATAATTATTTCATAAAATTCTAATCAATTACAACCAACGATATGGGAAAATGATCACTAAATCCATTTTCATCTAATGTTTTGTTACTTGGTCTACCAAATTTTTTTGGCCGATTCTTTTTATTTTTAATCTCTGTAAAATCTTCAATTTTAACAGAATCTCGTTTAATTGTCAGTGATGAATTTTTAATAAAAAATCCGCGTGAAGCTAAAAATTGATCTAATAGTTTGGGTTTGGATTTGTGATAATAAGTTCCTAGTCTTTTGGAATGCAAAACACTCATCAAGTTATACAATCTAGAAGGGTTACCATCATTAATGACTCTCTTT